>ERZ795046.2165-NODE-2165-length-17818-cov-10.596296_pt1 | contig 17818 bp, 13 predicted proteins | sample MGYA00375130_ERZ795046 | MGnify/ENA primary metagenome ERZ795046 (study PRJEB30175, sample SAMN05720202) | activated sludge metagenome | isolation source: anaerobic digester from wastewater treatment plant | place: Japan | collected 2015-05-15 ...
GTAATAGAAAAAATTGAGGATTTTGTAAGAAGTTTTAAGAGGATAAATGACAATGTAAAGAAAAATAATATAAATGAAGCATTAGAAAATTATATTTTCTGTGGTATTTTTTATTTTAAGAATAAAAATTTTGAATTTCTTGATAGATTGCCACTATTATTGGAATTTTTGATATAATAAAAATTATTATTTACGATTTAAAAACTTTTTTGTATATTAAATAACGTTGCAAGATATAAAAAAGAGATAAAACAAATAACTTTTATTTTTTAAAAGTATGGCAAAATTGATTAGGACAATTCTTCCAGATATTCATTGAAGAATACAAAAGAATGGGATGATTGGTTTTGAGAAGAAATTCAGTTTTATGATATTAGCGTTATTTTTGAAAATAACAAATATTAAAAATTAGTAGAAAAGCAGAGAATTGTCCCACTTTAAAGGCAATACCACCCCATTCTACAAGGCAATATACAACAATTGTTATAAAATTATTATAATCTTTCTTTACTAAGAAAATTAACCTTAGAAAATGTCTACACTTTTTATTTCCTAAAAATAAAATCTCACCGATTTTCATCCAAAAATTTATTTATAGCCAATAAATGTTTGACAAAATATATTTAATAAATTATACTTATCAAAATATTTCATTTTTTATAAGGGAAATTATGAAATATAGAGTTATAAAGAAACAGGAAAATAGTAAAAACTGTCTTGTCTGTGGCTTAAAGAATCCTTTTGGACTTAAAACTAATTTTTATGAATTAGAAAATGGTGAATTACTTGCAATTTTTAAATGTATAAATGAACATCAAAGCTATCCAAATAGAGCTCATGGAGGTATAATAAGTAGTATTCTTGATGAAGCAATTGGTAGAGCAATTATGATAAAATATGGTACTATCTGGGGAGTTACCATTGAATTAAATGTGCAATTTAAAAAACCAGTGCCAATCGGTGAGGATTTAAAAGTTGTAAGTAGAATAATTAAAGATAGTCCAAGAATATTTGAAGGAACGGGTGAACTTATTTTAAATAATGGGGAGATTGCAGCAACTGGCTATGGTAGATATTTAAAAGTGCCTCTCGATAAAATAGGGGATTTTGATCATGAAGAACAGGAATGGAGAGTGATAGAAAATGAAAATGATCCTAAGGAGATAGAATTACCGGATAAAAATTAGATATTTAAAATTATTTAAATATCAAAAAATATTTTTTTAAAAAAAAGTATATTTTTTTCAAAAAAAATGTTATAATAAAATCTAATTTATTCAAGAAATTTTATTTTTGAAGGAGATATTTATGTCTTCATCTCAACTAGAGACAGTAAAGAGAGCAGTAGAATATATTATAAACAAAATCCAATCAGAGACAGCAGATATTGCAATTATTATTGGAACTGGTTTAAGTGGTTTTGCTAAATCCCTCGAAGGTATAGATTTTCCTTATGATACCATACCATATTTTCCAGAAAAAACAACCCCAGGACAGATTGGAAAACTTACTTTTACTAATATTGCAGACAAAAAGATCCTCTGTTTTCAGGGAAGACTTCATTATTATGAAGGATATCCCATTGATAAAGTAGTTTTCCCAATTAGAATGATGAAAGAGATGAAGGTAAAGACTCTTATTATAACAAATTCGGCTGGATGTTTGACAAAAGATTTAACGCCAGGGGATTTAATGATTATTAAAGATCATATCAATCTAATGGGAGTAAATCCATTAGTTGGACAGAATATTGACGAACAGGGTAAAAGATTCGTTGACATGAGTGAGCCATATTCAAAAAATCTAATAAACATTCTAAAACAATCATCACCAATACCTTTAAAAGAGGGGATTTATATTGGGGTAACAGGACCAAGTTTTGAAACTCCTGCTGAGGTTAGATTCTTCAGAGCAATAGGGGGAAGTGCTGTTGGAATGTCAACTGTACCAGAGGTCATAGTAGCAAATCATTGTAAAATAGAGACTGTTGGCATCAGTTGTATTTCAAATTATGCTGCTGGTGTTGCTCCAACAAGGCTTGACCAGAAAACCGTGATAGAGATAGCCAAAAAGACAGAAAATGATCTTGTTTCTGTAATTCTAAATTTTATTGCAATGATTTAAAATGAGGTATAATATAAAATATTCTTTATCAAAAGAGGCACTCGAAAAAGTAAAAAATTTAATTAAAGAGTATGATGGCGGCGAGATATTTTTTGGATGCATACTTAACAAAGATGGAGAAATAATAGATGTTGATCCTATCTGTTATGGTACAGATGAGGCAGTTCTTGCCCCTTATGAAATAGTAAAAAGATATACTGGTATCATGCATAATCATCCCTCTGGAAATACAAAACCATCATATGAAGACCTAAGTTATGCGAGTTTTTTACAACAAAAAGGAATTGGTTTTTTTATAGTTGATAATAATGGTGAAAGATTAACGACAATTGTCCCACCAATTGTAAAAGATAATAAGATAGATTATAATGATATTGAAGATATCTTTTCTGAAAATGGCCTTATATCTCAAATAAAAGAGGATTATGAGAAAAGAGATGGTCAAATAAGAATGGCAAAATTGGTGGCAAAGTCTCTTAATGAAAACAGGATTGCTGTTATTGAGGCTGGAACTGGAATTGGTAAGTCACTTGCATATCTTATACCGTCATTTTTATATGCAGAAAAAAATGACGAAAGAATAGTAATTTCAACACATACTATAAATCTTCAGAGTCAACTTGTTAATAAAGATATCCCCCTTGTTAAAAAAATATTAAACTCCAATATAGAACCAGTATTAATAAAAGGTAGAAGAAATTATCTATGCAAATTAAAAGTTTTTAATATTCAATCAGAACTTCAGTTTGAGAGTAATGAGGAACTCTTAAATATCTTAGAATGGAGTAAGATAACAAAGACTGGGTGTATTGATGAATTGCCATTTGTCCCAGAAAACGAAATATGGGAGAAAGTTTCCAGTGATAAGGATTTTTGTATTGGTGGACAATGTGCATTTTATGGATCCTGTTTTTTGCAGTTATCAAGATTAAAGGCTGAGCAGTCAAATATTTTAATTGTAAATCATCATATTCTCTTTGCTGACATAGAATTAAAAAGTAATGAAGGTATATTTTTACCAGATTATAAAAAAATAATAATAGATGAGGCTCACAATATCGAAAAATCGGCAAGTTCATTTTTTTCTTTACATTTCTCAAAAAGTGGTTTTTATAAGTTTCTTTCATTTTATAAATCTAAAAATAATAAAGGCTTATTATCAAACATTGTTCAGAAATTTTCAAAGGATACAACTTCAAGTATCTCTCAGTTAGCATCTTTTATTACAGATAATGTTCTTTATGCATTTAATACTCTCTATTCTGAATCTTTTAATATATTTGAAAAAATAAATACATATATCCAGTCAATTTTAGAAAATAGTAATTATTATGGTGAAAATATAAGAAATTTTTTATATAGAATAAAAGAGAAAGAATGGCAAAATGATTTTTTTCAGGATAATTTTATTATACCATTAAATGAATTAATAAATCTTGTTGAAAAATTTTTAAAATCATACAATCAATTAATAAAATTAGTGGATGAGATAATAGAAGATTTTGATTTAGAGACAAGAAAAAAATATGAGATCGATTTTAAAATTCTTAAAGGTTATAATAATAAACTTCAATCCTATTATGAAAATATTGTTTCTCTATTAAATGTTAATCCAGAAGAATTTGTTATATGGCTTGATATTTTTGGAAATAGAGAGAATCCTTTATTTACCTTTTATGTTTCTCCGATAAAAATAGATCTTCTTTTAAAAGAAAAAATGTTTGATCTGTATGACTCAATTATTATGACGTCGGCAACAATTTCTGTTGAGAAAAAATTTGACTATTTTTACAATATGACGGGATTGTCTATTGTAACTGAAAGAGAGATTATTTCTGACTCGATTGAATCCCCATTTGACTATGAAAAACAGGTCCTTTTTGTATGTCCTGACGATATTCCAGAGCCAGACAGACCAGAATATAATAATAAGTTAAATGAATTCTTAAAAAAAACAATTTTAGCAACAGGTGGGTCTACTTTTGTTTTATTTACATCCTATGAGCAATTAAAAAAATCCTATGAAGAGGTAAATCCCTATCTTGCCAAGCATGGTTATAGATCATACTATCAAAATGAGATGAATAATCAAAAGATCCTTGATTTATTTAAAGAGAATATAAGTTCAAATCTATTTGCAACTGATTCATTCTGGGAAGGCGTGGATGCACCAGGTAAGACATTAAGATATGTAGTCCTTGCAAAATTGCCATTCAGGATGCCGAAGGATCCATTGGAAGAGGCAAAGGTTGAATATTTTGAGAAAAAAGGATTGAATCCATTTACAGAGTGGACACTTCCTCAGGCTGTCATTAGATTCAAACAGGGATTTGGAAGACTCATAAGGACAAAAGATGATTATGGTGTGGTAGCACTTCTTGATTCAAGAGCATTAAGAAAAAATTATGGAAGAACATTTTTTAAATCAATTCCCAGATGTAAGTTTTTTACTGGCAATACTGACCAAGTTACAGAAGAGATAATAAAACATATAAAATTGATTGAATCTACCTGTTAAAATAGAAAAAATTGGATATTTTAATCGGGGATATCTGTATACTTTAATGGGATATCCCACTTTGTCACATGGGATATCCCATTCTCCTACAGGGGATATCTGTATGGTATAAATATATTTAATATAACATTAAATTTAAATAAATTATAAATAAAATCCAAACGATTCTTTCCTTATCTTTTCAACATATATAATGCTCTTGGATTATCCGCAAAATCTTTAAATCTTTCTATATTATAGTCATTTTTAAAGATCTCTACGATTTTATCCTGCTGTCTATAACCATGTTCTATCAATATGCTCCCATTATTTTTAAGATAGAGAGTAGCAAAATTATAAAGATGTCTATAAAAATTTAATCCATCCTTTCCACCATTCAATGACATTTCTGGATCAGAGATGGTTTTAGATTTTAAAAGATTCTTTGTATCATCAGAGGGTATGTATGGTGGATTTGATATTATAATATCAAATTTAAAATCCGGCTTGTATTTAAAAAAATCTTTATGTAATAAGATAATATTATTATTCTTACAGAGTCTTTTAATATTAATTTTTGCTACTCTTAAAGCCTTTTTGCTCTTATCAATTGCAATAAAAGTAGATTCTTTGTAATAATTTGAAAGAACAATTGAAAGTATGCCACTTCCAGTCCCAATATCAAGAATTTTAAACGAACTTGCCTTATCCATCTTTTGTAAGAATATCTCTATCAATAATTCTGTTTCTGGCCTCGGTATCAGTACATTTTTATTTACAAAAAATTCAAGATCAAAAAATTCTTTTTTATTTAAAATACTTGCAAGACTATCCCCCTTTAATCTTTTTTTTACAATTATTTTTATCTTATCTATCTCTTTTTTTTTAATAATATATTCATCCTGTAATAATAAAAAATCTTTTAATGAGAGATTCAATACATCTCTTATGATTAGACTTGCCTCTTTATCCGGTGATAGAATAAAATTTTTTTCTTCTAAAGATTTTTTAGTTTGATTAAATACCTCTTTTATTGTCATTATCTATTTTATCACACAGTTCTTTTACTACCTTTGGATACCAGAAATGTTCTAATTTATGAATCTCATTCTCAAAAGAAAGAAGATCTTTTGTCCTATCTATTGGGATAGATTTTTGAATTATAATTTCACCAGAATCCAGTTCTTCATTTACATAATGTATGGTTATGCCAGACTCTTTATCTTCAGAGTTGTATGCTCTCTCAATGGCATGAGTTCCTTTATATTTTGGCAATAAAGATGGATGAATATTTATAATCGGAATCTTTACTTCCTGTATAAAATAGGGACTCAATATTCTCATAAAACCAGCAAGAAAGATAACATCAACCTTATTTTCTTGAATATTTTTTAAAATCTCTTTTTCTGCATTCTCTTTTCCATGTTTAAAGTAGTTTACATAATGACTCTTTATATTATACTTTTCTGCTCTTTTTACCACATACGCATCTTTTCTATCGTAAATTAATAGGACAATTGTATGCCTTTTATCTTTTACCAGTGATTCTGCAATTGCTTCAAAATTTGACCCATTTCCAGATGCAAATATTGCTATATTAGCCATTGTTATTTTCCTTAAGAGGTAATTTAATATGAAGTTCTGCACCATTTTTACTTGGCACAAAGAATATATCTCCCTTATGTTCTTTTATTATTGCCTTACATATAGCAAGTCCCAATCCAAAGCCGCCAGTATTTCTATCCCTTGATTTGTCAACCCTATAAAATTTTTCAAACACAATCTCGAGTTGATCATCTGGAATGCCTATTCCATCATCTTTACATATTATTAATGCCATATTGTTATCTTTCTTTACTGTGATCAATATATTCTTTGCCTTTGCCTTTATTGAGTTTTGAATGATATTCTGTAATACCCTTTTAAACTTATCCAGATCTAAATTACATACCAGGTTATCTTCGCATGTTATGTTATAATCAATGTTAAAGAGTTTTTTCTGAACCTCCATATACTCTTTAAATTGAGAAAAAAATATGTTCAAATCAATATCCTCTTTTAAAAATCTCTCTTTATTTAACTCGAGTCTTGAAATCTCTATTATTTCAGCAGTCATATTGTTTAGAGTCTCTACCTCGTCCAGAATAGCATCAAAATATTCTTTTTGCTCATTCTTTTTAAGTTTTAAATCTGATAATAACTCAGTATAACCTTTTATTCTTGCAAGAGGGGATCGTATTTCATGACTTATTGTTGCTAAAAGATCATCTCTTATCTTTTTTATTTTTATTAATTCATTTGACATATAGTTAAATGATTCTGACAATTCTCCTAATTCATCCGATGAATTGTATTTTACCTGTATACCTAAATTCCCTTCTGCAATTGACTTTGCACCTTTTGTTAATTTTATTATTGGTTGGATAATTGTATTTGAAAATATTATAATAATAGGAATTAAAATTGCGGTTGCAATAACCGTTCCTAAGATAAGACTTCTTAATATTATTTGATAATAGTTTAATTTTATTGAGAGTTGAAGTGATTTAAATGGAAAATTTTCAGAGAATTTTAATTCTCTTGTTATTTCAAAATAGTATTTCATCTCTTTTTTATCATATACTAACTTTGGTATATCTACATACTCTATTGTCCCTTCAACAGTTGGTATCTTAAATTTATAGCCGGGAAAACTCTTTTCTATTGCTTGTAAAATTATATTTGAACTATTCTGGCTTTCTTTATTTGATTTTAAATCCGGCAGTTCAAATACATTGACATTCTTTTTATACAAATTCTCTACCTTTGATTTTATTACATTGGTATTTGAGTCTATTATAGATATCTGACTATCCATCAATTTCTGAAATATCAAATATGAAGATATTGATGTTAATATTACCGACAGTAATAAAATCAATAAATAGAATAATATTATTTTTTGTGTAATTGAAAAAAACTTCTTTTTACTATTAGTTGACTTCAAATCTATATCCAGACCCCCATACTGTTCTTATTCTACATGTATTCTGCTCTTTTAATTTATTTCTTAAATGACTTATATGCATATCTATTGACCTATCAAATATAGCATAATCTCTATCTGATACTATCTTTAAAATTTCCTCTCTTGAAAATGTCTTGTTTGCATTTGAAGCAAGTAAGTATAATATATCAAATTCTGTTCTTGTTAATTCCATCTCTTTATCTCCAATTCTTAAAGATCTTCTATCTGGTATTATTGAAACATTATCAAAGTTAAGTTCTTTTCTTGATGTGTTTTCCTGTAAGGAAGCACTTCTTCTTCTTAATACAGTTCTTATTCTTGCAACAAGCTCTCTTACTGAGAATGGCTTTGTTACATAATCATCTGCTCCCATTTCAAGACCAATTACCTTATCAACCTCATCCCCTTTTGCTGTTAACATTATTACTGGTATATCAAAATCTTTTTGAATATTCCTTAATACATCAAACCCATTTGTATTTGGCAACATTACATCAAGTAAAATTATATCTGGTTTTTTCTCTTTGATAACATCTATTATATTTGTTGCATCGTTTAGTATAAATACCTGAAATTCATATTGAGTGAAATATTTCTCTATGATTTCAGTTAATTTTTGATCATCGTCTACTATTAAAATTTTTTTTCTAAATTGCATAACAATCTCCTTTATAATCCCAATTTATTTATAGAATAAATATAATTATATTTTTTGTAAAAAGGCTATTAATTTTTGGAAAAAATACACTTTTTTTACATTTGATTTTTTTTGAAATATTATTCTATTATTAGATCTTTAATTCCCTCTTCTGGTGGTGGAAATTTGGGATCCATTTTTTGTAGTGTTTCTGCAACAATACTACTTATCATATAATCTCTAAATTTTTTCTTATTTGCTGGAACAATATACCAGGGGGCAAAATCTGTTGAAGTATAGTAAAATACCTCTTCAAATTGTTCAATATATTTATCCCACAATTTTCTCTCCTCAATATCCCCTTTTGCAAATTTCCAATTTTTTTCCGGGATATCTATCCTCTCCTGAAATCTCTTTCTCTGCTCTTCTTTTGAAATGTATAAAAAGAATTTAAGTATTTTTGTATTATTATCATATAACAGTCTTTCAAAGTTATTGATATGATCATATCTTTTTTTGCATACCTCATCAGTAATCCAGTTATGCACTCTTACTATTAATACATCCTCATAATGAGATCTATTGAATATCTTTATCATACCCTTTGCAGGCACCTCTTTATGTATTCTCCATAAAAAATCATACGACAATTCTAAGGATGTTGGAGCCTTAAAAGAGGTTACCTGACATCCCTGTGGATTTATAGGTCCAAAAACCTTTCTTATTGTTCCATCCTTTCCGCCAGCATCAAGAGCCTGAAGTATAACAAGAAGTGATTGTTTTGATTCTGCATAAAGCCTTTGCTGATATTTTATAATCTTTTCTATATTTTCCTCTGTTTTCTCTTTTAATTCCTCTTTTGTCATTCCATTATCAAAATCTGGATCAATTTTTGATAATTGAATATTTTTTTTATATTTTACCTTAAAATCCTTAAACATATTCTACCTCTTTTTTAATTAAATATTAATTGATTACCACCATTATTTCGTGCTATTTTTAAATAGTTAAGAGCTTCATTTAATAAAACCACTGGATGTATCTCTCTATTCCCCTTTACAGCAAGTCCTATTGAAAAAGTGACCGCAACATCTGGCTCATTACTCGAAATGCTATATGTATGATTTAGATTTTTCCATTTTTCTATATATTCAATTAGTTTTTCTTTTATTATATTTTCTGAAATTATCCCAAAAGATAGTGGCATTATTTTAAATATATAGTCTTTTTTATAATCTTCATTTATTCGAGTAAATATCTTATTATGTAATATTTCAAGTGTTGCTGGCTTTAATTGAGCCTTTAGCCTCTCTCTATTGTCAACAGCAAATACAATCACAGCAATCTCATTATTTTTCTTACTCAATAGTTTATCAAGATAATTAATTATCTCTTCCTGATTCTTTTGATTAAAGATAATTTTGCTATCCTCAGAGAATATATATTTTAAGAAATATAAAATATCTGCTATGAAAAAGTCATTTAATCTATGCCATTGAAAATAAAGATATCCAAAGATATTCTCTGTATTAAAGGGATAGAGAGGTATAAAGATATCCCCCTTTTTGTCACCTTTTAAAGGAATTTCAATAAGATTTTCATCCAGTATCTTTTTATCAATAATGTCAATAAAACCTTCTTTCTGTTTTAAATAGATTGTTGCATTCTCCCACTTAAAATAGCCTGTTGCTATATCTAAAGCCTCTTTTAGATACTGCTCTGGTTTTATGCCAAATTTTATTAATTCATATATTGATTTAAATGGAAAATTATTTTTAAAGTCATCTGATATCTTATAATTTTTAATCCATAATTGCCTATACTCACTCAATATTTCAGAATATTTGTTAGATGTTAAATCGATATTGATCTCCTCTTCATATTCTGAATATTTTGAAGACTCTTCAAAATAATTAACCCCTTTTATTGGATAGAATATTAAATTTATTATAAAGCTAATAAATAAATATACAAAAATGAGTATTAAAATTGCTAAAAATATATTTTTTATATAATATTCTCTTGCAAATCTATTTATCCAAACTATAAATTCAAAATTATCTATTTTTTTTAAATATGTTCTTGTGAAATAGATAATTGATTGCGGAATATTTAAGGGATTTTTTATATTATCAACATTTATATCTCTATCAGTAATAACTGGAATCCATTCGCTATTCTTTTTAAGCCAGATAACAAAAATTATCTCTCCCTTTAATGATCTTACAGTCTCCTTTCTTATATCCCCTTTTTTTAGATCATTACTTATTGTTTCAAGAATAGTATCAACATCTCTATCCTGAATTGATTTTAATTCAAACACCTGAAATGTGATAAATACTATTGAAAGAATAAAGTAAATGATTGTAAAGGAAATAATTATTGTGTTTTTTAGGCTCATCTATTTACCACCCATATTCTTAAATACCTCATTAAAGGATAATTTGGATGATTTATTTCTTATTTCATTGAGTTTTCTTATCTTTGCGGGTAGCCATCTATTATTAAAACTATTTGCCAGTAAAAACATATCATTTTTCTCATAATACTTTGGAATTTTCACAGCAAGGGTATAGTCAATGTTATCAAATCCTTGTCTCATTACATATACCGGATCGCTTATTGTTAAGGCAAAGTGTCTTGTATATATCAAGAGTAATACTAACATTATAAATATTATCAAAAAGAAATTAAGAAGATTTGCCAATGCCTCCTCTTTTAAAAAATTCTCTCTTGTAAATACAATTTTTAAATTGTCATTTATTGTCTGATATATTGATATTGATTCATCTTTTTTAGTTATATCTATTGGATTTTTATTGGTTAAATCATTATATAAAATTTTATTCTTATATTCTATTAAATATATATTATCATAAAACTTTGATGTTAATTTCATTGTGTTTATAAAATCTTTTTCATCAAGAACAGCATGAAGTTTTTCAAAATTTTCTTTTATTGAGATCTCTCTTTTTTCTATATCTTTAATCTTTGATGGGAGAATATGAATTGTTTCTAATATTTTAACAGTTATTAAAAATAATATTATTGACATAATTACAATTGTCGTAACTGTTAAAACATTCTGTTGAGCCATTTCTGATTTTGTATTCTTTATCTTGCCAAATATCTTTAACACTCTTAAGAATCTTAATATCCTTGTAATCCTTATTGCCTTTATTAATTTTATAAGCCCAATTGCATTTAAGAAGGATAATGAAGCTAAATGGACATGTAATACCTCTTCTATAAAAAAAGGACCTGACACAAGTAAAAGTAATGGTATAGATGATAAAAGATCTATCCAACCATTTCTAAAAAAGAAATACTCAATGCCTCTTTTTTGAGATGCAGAAGAGATCATTCTTACAATGAATTCTATTGTGAATAACAGATCAAAAAAGATAGAACTTAATCTTATTAATCTAATGGTCTCTTTCTTTAAACCAATTATTACTGAAAAGTCCTCCAAAAATGTCTGGATTAAAACAAGAAAAATCATTAAGATGATGAAATTTTCAAGAATATTTATAATTATATTTGATTTATTTTTATCTCCCATATTAATCTCCTACCAGAAATTTTCTGCTGATATTCTATAAAGTTCCTCTATCATTTTTATATCAAAACCATAATATTTATAATTCTTTTTTTGTAAACCAAACCAGCTTTTTTCCTGAGTTTCTGCTCCTTTGTCTATTTTCATATTCGGCTTATAATTTTTCCCAAGTAAAAAAAATACCTTTGCAAGTCGACAGGTTGCTGGGATTGTAGGATCATCTAAAAAACTTAGATTTGCTTTCATTGCATCAAATAAAATTTCCTGTGGAAAGTATGTTAATCCAGCCATAAACTGTTTTACTATCTTTTCATAATGTAGTCTTTGCATGGCACTGTTTCCAAATTTAATATCGGCTAAATTCATCTTTTGTTGAAGAGGTAAATCATCCACCTCTGTTCTTATAAATCCAGCCATACTTATTATTAATTTAAATTTTATAATGCTTGCAATTGTCTCTGGTGGAAATTTCAATTTTTCTACTTTTTCAAGTTCAAATGCTATATAAGACCTTTTTGCAAAAATTTCCTCTATATATTTATCAATAACATTATGACTTATTATCTTATATGGTGAGTCAAAAAGTTTTCTTATTTCAAATCTTTTTAGTAATTCAAGACAAAATTTAAAAATCTGGTCAGCAAAATTATTCTGATCAATGCTTCTATGAATCATTAAATTTATAAAATTATAATCAATCTTTTTAAATGTGATTATCTGGATCTGGGGTATTATCTTTTTATCTATCTCCTCCTGTAATATTTTAATATACAAATTTTCTATATCACGCCAAGGTAAATCTGGAAAAAATTGATGTGTTGTAAGAGTAGTTTTTAAGGCTGTATAGTTTTGTACTAAAAAAAGAAGTAAATTTTCTTCGATTAATAGAGGGGTTTCATTTGCAAAACATGGATTGGACAATAGTTTTGTTATAAAATCCCTCATTTTTGCTATATGATTTTCTGAATACATTTTATACCCTTTCTATTTTTTTTATATTATATAAAAAAATATGATTTTATATTATATCAAAAAAAATATAATTTGTCACACTTTTTTAAATATGACTTTTATATATTTTGACAAAAATCAATACATATATTAGTATAATACTTATCAAATAAAAATAAAATACTTTTTATGAAAAAAAATATATTTATTTTACTTAACTTAATCGTTCTAATCTCTCTATTTTCTAAACCAAAATTAAAAGATTATAATCCATTCTTGATTTTACCATTTGAATTATCGGAAGATAAGGAGATTAAAGATAGAGATAAAGAAAAGAAAACCTCATTTTCTTTTAATATTGGAAATGTTGATGGCTCTCTCAATATAATAGGTGAATGGGATATAAAGATTGGATATGGTGCTGGCTTTACTCTATATCCAGAACTGGTCTGGATTTTGACTCTTACCAATTTTAAAGATGGTCTTATATTTGAGCAGAAAAGATTATTTTCTCTTGATTGGATAACTGATTCAGGTATTTTTTTACATCTTTTTTTTAATGACGATGTAAACGCAAGTGAATTTACATTTAAATATGAACATAACAAATACTTTAAATCTCTTTATATAACGAATAAGTTTAGTGGATTAAATATTAATCCATACAGAGAGCTTACTGGCGGTAATGTAAATGATATCAATTTTGGTTTTGATTGGGAGATAAAATTTTATAGAGGAAGATTTGATATTCAGTTTGATTCTACAAAGATGATTATAGAAAAATTTAGAGGAAATAAGAGATTTATTGAAAATAGGATTCTTGATTCTCAATATATGAGAGGATACTATTACTATCTACCAGATAAGGATATTGTTGAAATAGAAGTGTATGTCTCTGTTGAAGATAATAAAACTTATGGCAATGAGATAAAGATAGGCAATCTATATTATAAGAGACTTACAATTGGGACTGACTGTATTGTTGATGCTAATAATGGCTTTATCAAATTTAAGGAGAGTGTGTATAAAAAACAGACTCTTGTATATTATAAGACAAGAATAGGCTTAAGCATTTATGAGGTTGGTGATAGTAATGCTGGCATAAAAGGTTTATATGGCGAGTATGATTTTAATGCTAATCTTTATCCGCAATACTTTATTACTGATGAAAAAAGATATCTTATACTCTCTTTTAAAAATAGTTTTTCTTACTTTGAAGAAAAGAACTCATACAAGATTGGAGAAGCTAACAAATCTATAAATTCTTTATTTATTCAGATATATGATAATAACTCAAATATTCTCTCTGGTTATAATTATATTTATGATGATTTTACCGGTGCAATAAGGATTGTATTTAGTTCTAAAAAAGGTGATAAAAAAAATGTTTATCCCTTTATTGATTATCTGGATGAAAATCAATTCTATCTTATTTCCTCATCCCCTTCTTTTTCAAAAAATATAATAAATTATTCTTTTTATCTTGTAACAGATTCTCTTTTACTTACAAATATACCTGTAAGTTCGAGTATAACAGTATATCTTAATTCTATTCTATTGTCTCCTATTGATTATAGTTATGATCCAGTTACAAATAAAATTTTACTCAACAGGGAAATTATTGATAGTGATCTTATTGAAGTAAGATATTTTGTTGGAGAAGAGGAGTCTTTTAATCTTACAGCAACTTTAAAGAATGATTTCAGGCTAAATAAATATCTTATTATTGGAGACTCTTACTGGTATAAGATGCCGGTGAAATTGTGGGAAGATAGTTTTTATAATGATTTAAAGAGTATGGAATTTCTTTATTGCTTATTTTTTAAAGGTGATTTTAAACATTTTCTTTTAAATAGTAAAAATGGGAAACTTGAGTTTAATATAAATGCAACTCTATCTCTATTTTTGCCAGAATTAAAAGGAGTTACAATCATAGAAGATTTTGAAAGAGAAGTAAAGGGATATCCCCTTTCTCTTAATTATAAAAATTGGTATCCAATCTCCAATCCAGAGATATATCCAGAATTATCCTCCGCTACGTTTGGTAAATTGTTTTATAGAAATATGCATAAAAATTATATAAAGAGTAATGATAACTTTTTATCATTGTATAGCAGTAATGTTTTACCAAAAGAGGAATTTATAGATGGTGCTACTATAGGACCTTATAGCTCATCTGATGGCTATAATAACGAAAAGAATTCTTTATCTTTAATTGCTGAGTTTGATTTAAAACCAGATCAGTATGTGAGTTTTGCTATCCCTGTAAAAGATATTAATTCAAATATAGATTTTTCTAATTTTAAAGAATTCATAGTAGCATTAAAGACAATTGAACTTACTGGAAATGTGAGAATCTATATTGACGCTGGGGCAATCAGTGAAGTTTTTGATTCTAACAATGTTCAATATGAGAACTTTGACGAAGGGATTAAATATCTTGTTGATTCTTATTCTCTTTATAAAAGTAAAAACGATGGAGTTAATATATCAAATGATTTTGATGAGGATGGAAGACTCTCTTATGATGAGACTGGGGATATCAGTCGTTTTATTGAAAAAGATAGTTTAAATAATTTTATCGAAGTTGTGCCTAATTTTAAAAAAGTGGTAAATTTTAAAATTGAGAATAGTGATAATTTAAAAAAATTTAGAGGATTGAGAGTCACAATATATTCAGTAAGTGGAGCGAAAGGAAGGATTTTATTCAATCAATTTAGATTTGCAGAGAGTGGCTGGGATTATGATAGAACAAAAAATTCTTATGGGATCGAGATCTTTCCAGCAGAGGATGATTTTTTAAAAGATAATATATTTTCCATAAATAATAGCGAGTTTGATAAAAAACTTCATTTTCAGAGATTTAGAGAAAGGACATTAAAGATAAATCTAAAAATGAATGAAAGTTTTTCTATTTCAAAGGATTTTAATAATCCAATTCAGATTAAAAATTTTAAAAAGATAGGATTTTTTCTATTATTAAAAGAAAATTGCAACAGAATCCTTTATTTTAATCTAAAAGATACAGAAGGAAATATTATTAGAAAAAGATTTGATATAAAGGATCTCTCAAAATCTAAGTGGCATCAAATAGAGTTTGATCTATCCTCTTTTGATGGAAACACAAATGGTTATATTACTAAAATAGAGTTTGATTTTCAGAATGAGGGGGTTGATATTTCTGATAATGTAATCTTTATCGATGAAATATATATGAGTGAGCCTATACTTATGGCTGGTTTTTCAAATAAGAATGAATTTTTATATAATGATCCGGGTGTTGATATAAAATATAGAGATTTTACTATATTTAGAAATCCTTATGTAAAATTATCCACGATTTTTAATACACCTAATTTTTTAAAAGAGGAGTTTAGTTTTGTAAATGATTTTGAATTGAATAGCAATATCAATATTAAGTTTAATTTTTTAGAGACAGATTTTAATTTTTCTGATGAATCTAATTTTTTGTTTAATGAAAATCTTTTTATATTCTCTAAAGAAAAATTTATTGCAAATGTTAATAAGAATTCATCAAAAAAAAATCCTTTTCTCTTTAATATTTATTATGAATTTCAGAGGTCTGGATATGATAAATATTTTTTACTTGATAAAATAAATTTAACAAGAAAGATATTACTTGAGCTTGGCACAAGGTTTGACTTTTTTTACTGGAAATTAAAATTTGACTCATTATCAAAAAAGGTTGATTCTAAAAGTAATTTTACCACAATTGAATATGAGCATAAACTTAATTATGAGACCACAGAGTTTAAATTATTGTATAATATATTTTCAGATAAAAAGGATAATTATATCTCTGGATTTTTTTCATTAGACAATTTTGGTTTGTTATTTGCAGAGGATCTAAAATTATTTTTTGAAGATTCGAGGGTAAAGGGACAGACTTTTAAATCCGGACTTTCTTTTGATATTATACCAGATTTAAAGTTTGTTAATAATGTTTCATATACAAATAAGGGGGATATCTCTTCAAATTTAGGTATATATGGCTTTAATACAATTTTTAATAATTGTAATGCTATTGAATTAAATCTCACTTATAATGAGAAGAATAATAAATTTTTATCACTCGAGTATAAAAGAGAAACCTCTATTTATTATGAAAAATCTTATACGACAATTGATTGGTATAACTATTTTAAAGAATTTACATACTCTTTTAATGGAATTTTACCTATTATTTTTTATCCCCCATTTTCTTCTATTTTTGTTTATTCTGGGATTGATTCTTTTAAAAATTTATATTTTAATGATCTAAAAGATAGCATCTCTTTTGAGATAGATTGGTCTATATTCTTAATGGAGAATCTATTCTTACCTTATAAGTTTAAATTTAGTATAACTGAAAAAGATATTAATATATTATCTTATACTTCCATCTACGAAATAAACTTAATTCTTTATGGTAAAGGAGAAATATTTACTATCAACTTAAAAAAATTAACAGTTGAATATAATATTGATGAGAAGATAAGATTTGATAATAACGAAAAAAAGTCTACAACAAACTTCTCTTTTATTTTTAATTTTCTTTTTTATAATGAACTTGAACTTAATAATGAAATTGATTATATTTTAGAGTATGCTGAAATTTATAATAAGAAGGAATTCAAGCATAATTTTATTATTAAAAACTCTATATATAAAAATTTTTTTGTCTACGATTATGCAATAAATGATAAAAAGGGAATAGAATTACTGATAAAGTTAGAGTTAAATTCATTGTTTTATCATAGAATTGATAAAATTACAGAGAATACAGATATCCCAGTTCTGATCGTGCTTGAACCAAAATTAGGATATCGATTTAATAAATATATAACAGTAAGTGGTAATATAAGATTGGGATACTCTTTTGAATTTTCACAATTAACTAAAAATATTACAAATCGTTTTGGGATTGAATTCTTTATTCAGGGGACATTTAGATTTTAAAAAATGATCTTGAATTAAACCTATTTTTATATCACAACTTCCACCTATAATTTTAATATTTTTTCTTATAACCACTTTATTCTT
>ERZ795046.2173-NODE-2173-length-17761-cov-23.828363_pt1 | contig 17761 bp, 23 predicted proteins | sample MGYA00375130_ERZ795046 | MGnify/ENA primary metagenome ERZ795046 (study PRJEB30175, sample SAMN05720202) | activated sludge metagenome | isolation source: anaerobic digester from wastewater treatment plant | place: Japan | collected 2015-05-15 ...
AACAATTTACGTCACCTTTCAAAATACCCCAGTCTGGCTAGATGAAATCAAAGATGAAGACAGGATCGTTATCCGTGATTTAAATTCGGATACTAAAATGGAAGTAGCCGTTGAAGAGTTGGTTGAGTTAGGAGCAGCACCCAACACTTCACCACGTGCTTAATAGTTACCTTTTAAGCTTTTCCTAAAAAATTTGCTAAACAATTTTTTTCACAGGAAGATTTTGAATTCTAATTTCTTGATTGTTGTGCGATCTCGCGTAAAACGCGAACCATCCAGACTCCCACCGTTGGGGACGAAGATGCGTCCCCAAACCCCTCCAACTGTTAAAATTTATTAGATTAGCCATCCTTGGCCTGCGGTAGTTGTAATTTATAAACTACTGCTGCCTAAAAATGAATAGCCCCTTTCTTTATTGCTTACCTATTCATTACTTCACGGCAGCTTCTGGGCAAAAGTTTAACCTCCGCCGCCGGAAAAGTGGGCTAACAGAAAAAACATTCAAAAATAAATTGAGAATAATTACATATATTTATCCTTTTCTTTCATCACCCGCTCCAGCCACTCCGAAACCAAACAATTAAATAATCTCACCTGTTCAATCTGTAAATTGTGACCCGCTTTATCCAACGCAACATAAGTAGCCCGAGAATAATTCTTCAGGAGCTGAAACTGATCCTGATAACCAACTTCAGTATCCTGCCGGCCCGTCAGGATGAGGCTGGGCTTCGTAAAAGGCTCTTCCAACTGACCGATATCATAGGAGAAAGCACCGTCTAAAACATCATGTAAGAAGTGGTTGTCCTCATGTTGGAGCAATGCCTCATAAAGATCGGCCTTATATCTCTGCCAGACTTCCTCGTTTTGAACAATTGTTATTGCTTCAAAATAACTTCTTTCCTTCGCACTTAAAGTCTTTAAAAAGAAATCATCCCGTTCCAACACAGTAAGCGGGGGTACTTCACCTTTACGATATCCCGGAACCATTAGCGGACAGATTAATAATAATCCCAGAATCTGTTGGCTTCTTTTTTTAACTAAACCTCTTGCCAAGTAACCGCCATATGATTCTCCCACCAAAAGAAACTGTTCTTCCGGCAACATGGTATCAAGCAAAGCTAAAATCACTTCCAAAACATCGTCCGAGTTTTTAACATGTTTACCGGCTTTAGACTGCCCCATTCCCGGCAGGTCAAGATAGATTCTTCGAAAGTTACTTTGACTGGCTTTAAAGATTGGCTCCATACATCCCAACAGCAGTCGATGATCTACTCCCCAGCCATGAAGCATCACAATGGGAATCCCATCCCCGTAAACTTCGTAATACAGTTCCGTTCCTGATACGGTCAGCCTCCGTTTTACAGTATGATTGGTATAAATTGCCCTCACCCCTTATTAGTTAGATATCTAACTTTTATGATAAAAAATTTACCTGTCTTGTTCAAAGTTTAAATTGACGACCCGTAACAATCGCTCTAATTGGAGCGCCTCCTCATCAGTTAAACCTTGGTAAACGATCTGATTTAACTTGTCCGAGATCCGTTGGATAATCGGTTGCAAAGATAAGCCTGCTTCAGTTAACTTAATCAATGTAACCCGATTATCGGTCACCACTTTTTCCTTAATCACAAAACCTTTGGCAACCAACTTATCTACCAAAACAGTCACCGTCGGTTTGGTACGATGAATCCTGGCAGCAAGCTCAGTCATCGGAATACTTTCGGTTTGAAAAAGAATCGTAAAGATATCTCCATGTGACGGCGCAATCCCGGTGATTCCTTCTTTTTCAAGTTCCCCGATAATAAAATTATTAGCTTTCTCACGGATCCTACTGATCAATGCAATTGCGTTTCCTTGTCTCATAATTGGATTATAGTTAGATATCTAACTATTGTCAATAGCTCTTACCATTGTTATCTAGTATTACTCAATAAATTGAAAACGCGGCACTGGGACTCCGTCAACCACTACATTCTCAACAAACATTTCATATGGTCGAATCCACAGTTTATGCTCAACATCCAAATCTTGATAAACCACATAGATTTCAAGGGTTTCACTGTGAATTGCAGTACCAATCACTTCGTATTCATTGCCTTTGTAATGTCTGTATCGTCCTTTTTTTAAACTCTGCATCGGCTACCTCACTTCATCTATTCAAAATGCACACAATTCTGTGTGCATTTCTCAAACAACCATTAAAATTGCCAGCAAAGATCAAGTTGCAATTATTTCTCCGATCGGTCCCACCGGGCAGACGATTCCGCTGATCTGTGTATATGGTATGGTAAACTCGAGCACACCATAGGCACCTGGGGTGTAAACATAAGGTTGATAGTAGATAACCAAGCTGTCAGGGGTTAAGTAATATTCCTGATCCGGTCCTACACCTTCATACGGTGTGAGCATCGGGATCTGCTGCTCGATAATCTGTTCCTGGACAATCTGATTAATAAGTTGTTGATAATTACTCCCCCGTCGAAAAAGATCTTCAAAACGATAAACTTTACCAGTATTCAAACTTAAAGTTACTGAACTCACTCCAGTTGCTCCATGAGCAGCCATCTCCGGGAAATAATAAGCATCAAATCTTACGCTTAAAAAACCATCCGTATTCAAGGTTGTCTTATAACTATTTACAGCCTCCACAATACTGGTCCCGGGATCCCAGTCGGAAATCGCCTGATAGGCAGTATCGCGGAGAGTCCGGTCAATTCGGCTTCGTAATGACTTTGAAACATTAACAATACGAGGGTAGGTTGTACCGGATTGTTTCAATAAAGCCCGCATGGTCCTTCGATTATCAGCTGCCATCACAAAACATCTCCTTTTAACACTTTACTATTAGATTATGGTGTTCAGGAGTGGTGTGTGACAGAAGTAACAATTCTTCTTATTTATTGATTATTTTACCGATATTCTTAATAACAATTGAAATTGTACCATTAGGATTATTGATAAATTCAATCATCTCCCGGTTATTATAATAGGTCGCGGGAAAATTGATCTCAATCCCCGTATCCGTTTTTAATTTATGGGTCCGGAATTTCCGTTCCATAATCTTTTCTGATAATTGTACTTCATTATCCTGGATTCCGGCCAGTTTCACTTCTTCAATATATTCACGCTGCGCGCCGGGATCATCATAAAACAACTCTCTGGCAAGGTTATCGATCACCACTGCTTTCGAGTTATCCATATTCTCCGTAACAGTCTTGCGCATCTTCATCATACTGTCATAATCATCATTACGGTGCTTTTTTAACATTTTATCGGTAACTTTCTTAATGATCTGCGCTTTTTGGGCAGTTGACAATTGATCCTCACAACCAAGATACAACCTTGAAAGATAATACCCTTTTTCCCCATTGAGTTCATACTCTTTCTCTAAGATCCGGATACTGAAATCATCCAAATTAATTAAAACCGCTTCTTCAGGTTTTTGATTCTCACCAGGCAAAACAGTATGTTGTTTCACCAATAAATTTACGTTTTGGTCAGCTTCATATTGAACATAATGAATATAATTGGAACGGTAATTCAGCTTATAAATCCCTAAATACGGCAGATCGTCAATTGTAACAATCGTACAGATCATATCTGCTATAGGAATCGTTGGATTTTCGCACATTATTGCATATAAAAGCGAAGCCAGGGAATGACTCAGATGCACAAAGTCGATTGCATTGGCTAAAAAATGCTCACATAAAGCTTTAATTTGATTATTATCAGGATCGGTAAAAAAAGCCTGCTTCAAATTGTCATTATCAAGCATCTTTTGAGTAATATTGGTTACAAAATCAACCGCTTCCTGATAATCACTGATCTCTTTCTGGGACAAAACCGGAGCCCCCACTGTGGAATCTAAAATATGCAGAATAATTTTTTTAGTCCGTATTAAGTGTTCGCTCATGTTGTATTTCTCCAATAATCAGTCTTTGATTAGTTCAATCAATTTCGGATATACCAGATCTGTTTTTGCATATGGTTGTTCGGGATCGATTAGGTCATGCCCCAGTTCTAACTCTGCCGGATATTCATAGGTAATTACCTTGCTTCCCTTTTTACGCCAATTATCAACCAGGTTTCGGATCGGCACCGGATGGACCGCAGTATCATTGCCATTGGTCACCATAACAACACTGTTAGCGACTATTTTCTCCTTTCGGGCATGTTTTTGCACCGCATAACCGAGTCGTAAAATATTAGCTATTGCCCGTGTTGAAAACCTCGGATAACTGTTTTCGGTGCCTCCGTTTTCTCCCAAATGCGGTTCCCACCACCGAAAATAGTTAGGTAGTACTAAAAGTAAATTGGTTACTGCCGGAGTTATTAGCACCGGAATTTGCGGGTAGCCAAACATTGGTGCTATTACTACGGCACGGTCTAAGTCCGAACGATTATGCGCTGCCCAAGCAGCCATATTGCCACCGGCTGAAAGTCCGACTATCGTAACCCGTTCGCCTAACCCCTGGGCAATATCTAAAGCCCGATTGGTGTACTCCACCATCTGTTCCGTAGTAAGTTTGGCATGTTCGTCAGTCATCCGATTCGGAAGCCCATGGTAAGGCAATGGAGTTATCAATACGTTAAAGCCTAACCGGTACATATGTTCCCCTAAAACCCGGAACTGATTAGGACAGTTAGTATATCCATGGATAAAGACCACAACCCGCTCAACTTTTTGATTATGGGTTAAAAAGATTGTTTGCGCTACCGGCTTAAGATGAGTCTCTTCAGTACGGAGTTGTTCAATCCGTTGTACAGCCTGTTCATAACTTTGGACGGAATCTGAATGAAAAGTTAAGTTATTAATCCCCCAAGGCTGATCCAGACAATAAATTAAAACCAGGACAATTCCAATAATTATAGCTGTTTTCCAATGCCGATTACTTCCAACCCGTAACCGGGATTTCGGCAATCCTCTCTCCAACACAGGCCTGCGTGTGATCATTACAATACCTCCAATCAACCATAGCAGTCAGTTACTCAATTTTGTCATTAGTAAGTCTTCCATCTCCTGAAACCGGAATCACTTCACCTAAATATTTAGGCTTGGGCTGTAAAAGTTTAGCAGTAAAAAAATCCTTGTTGCGGGCTGCAACTTCTCTCAATTGATAGATTGGCATTTTCAGATAGCGTTGCCGGTCCGAAGCAACACCATATGCTTCTAATCCAAGTTCTTTGGCGATAAAGAGAGCCCGCATTAAATGATACTCCTGAGTCACAATGATTACTTTGCGCGCCTGAAAAATATCCCGCGCCCGATAGATACTTTCATAAGTACTGAACCCGGCATGGTCCATAAATACATCTTAATCCGGTACCATTCTTCGCTTTAAAAAACTTTTCATGGCATTAACTTCATCATAATCTTTACGGCCATGATCACCACTGACTATTATTTTGGGTGCTTTTCCTTGTTGGTAAAGTTCATATGCTACACTTAAGCGATCATTTAAAATATGTGATACGGTCCCATCCGGAAAAACATAAGCGCCAAGGACGATAATTGCATCGGCCCGAGGCGTAGCGTCGATTGTAACGATCTGCTGCTGTCCGACAGATTGTACATACTGATTAATACTGAAAACAGTAACTACAATAATACTAATAATTAACATAAAAAATATGATTATTTTTTTGAATGCCTTCATTGAGATGATCCCCATCTTTTTTCCAAAACAATTATTCGCTAAATAAACACATTTCCCTTTATTTAAAAAATATTAATCACCATCTAAAATAGCTAATCTCACCAAAAATTCTTTCCCCCTCAATGCTACTGATAAATTAACCCTTCCCTTTTCATAAAGAATATTATATAATCTAATTAGTACTACACGTTATAGTACTATGTCGGGATGTAAAGAGGTGTTGTTTAATGATTAAAAAACTAGTACCCTGTCTCAGCACTATTTTAGTTTTAATGTTAACAGTAGCGCTGCCCGCTTTTGCTTCGCTCCAGTCCGAACTTAACAGTGAATTAACTTTTCGTTATTTCAGCGATGATCATTCCAACAGTTTTGACCTTCCGGGAGTTGAATTAAATCCCCAATTTACGTTCCAGGGAGAATCAGGAGACTTATTAACCCTCGTATTTCAAATTTACGCCGGCGGATCAATGCATAATGCGATGAAAGATATGCATTACGACAATGCTTACCTGCTGATCCCCACCGGTTTAGGCAAGCCCACCTTAAAAATCGGGCAACAAGTTATTCCATTTGGGCAATTAGCAGAATATGACACACATTCGCAAATTATTCAGACCCTATATCCAAAAACACTGGGATTGAGAATTGATACCGGTGTCTCCGTATTTGGGATACTTGGTAAATACGATTATTGGTTGATGGCCAGTAATGGCAACGGACCGAACCGGACCGATACCGATGACAATAAGGTAGTAACTGCCAGAATCGCCCGTTCTTTTACAACTGCTAATTCCGATCTGCGGATTGGTCTCTCCGGGCTAACCGGAGTCCTCCCTTACTTTAAACCAGGTGAAGATGTCGCCCAGAATATGCATGCCAGTCCTGACCGTAACGCTATTGAAACTAAGACCAGATATGCCTTGGATATTGAATATTCGAACGGGCCGGCTCTATTTCGCGGTGAAATAGTCACTGGTAAAAACCGGCTGCAAACCGGAGACAGTATTACTACAGGAGATGCCTGGGGATATTATGGCGAATTACGGTATCTGATTCTCCCGGACTTTGAAGTCATTGGTAAATATGACTACTGGCGCCCCTATGATACATCTAAAACCAACTTCTCCAGTAAGGCAATTGGTTTCAAATATAGTTTTAATAAGAATCTTGAGCTCCAATTCGCCTATGAAAGATTTAACAACAATCACGTTCATAATATGGATATTCCGACGCAACGCGAAGCAATCACTTTACAACTTGGAGCCTCATTTTAAATTATCGGACAATTACCAAATCTTAAAAGGAGTGAACCAGCATGAGAAAATGCCGTCTGCTTTACTTGCTAATCCTGACTCTAAGCGGGTTATTGTGCTTCCCCAAGATTATCTTTGCCGGACTGTGCGTCTGGAGGTTCCCCGATCGTGACATTAAGGAGTACTTTGATGCTGACAGTTACAAAACGGTCATAGTTGATGTCCCGTCAGCCAAGAAAGCAACTATTGAAAAGCGTCTCGGGGCTAAGTTAGATCCGGATGAAAATCAATTTCGGTTCTGGCCGGTCTATAAGAAGGGAGTCAGGGCCGGAACAATCGGAACTCATCTCGCCAAAGGAGATTATGGCGCAATTGAAGTCGTCGTTGCGTTGGAACATGACCCGGCAGGAAAAAACTTAAAAATCCGCGCCGTCGGAATCCAGCGCGACCGTGAAAAAGCACGGGCTGCATTACGCAGTCCACAGTTTTTAAACCAATTTATTGGCAAAACCAGTAATGATCCTCTTGAGATTGGAAAAGACATCAAACAGGCAGAAGGTGCCGTTAAGTCATCGCAGGCAATTGCTTTTTCAGTTAAAAAACAATTGATTGTTTTTGAAGAATTAATGCAAGGAAAGTAAAGGAGTTGATATTGATGAAACCCACTCAAAAACTAATCTTGATCATCTTGGTCCTAACCCTCACGATCATCTTCATTGTTGGTTGTGCTCCCAAACAAACAACTTATGGCAAACCAATTCCTACTGACGCTAAGATCACCAAAGTTAGTGCGGTCCTTGCCAATATCGAGAAATATTCCAAAGAAGAGTCGGTGATCGAAGGGGTAATCGGGTCGATGTGCCCGGCAGGCGGTTACTTCTTCCTCCAGGATGAAACCGGTCAAATCTTTGTTTATAATCACCCCACGAACATCTATATTTCAGCCAAACCCGGCACGAAAGTGAAGGTTATGGGGAAAGTCTGGTCAACCAAACAAGGGATCATGTTTGTCGGAGACGGTGTATCATATTAACTTTAATCAGTCCAACAATTTGGTTGCAATGAAAGGGTGATGAGCTGGTGAAATACAGTATCTTTGCTTTAAAAAATCTAACCCAACGAAAGATCCGTACTTTCTTAACAATTTTAAGCATTGCCGCCGCAGTGGCTGTCCTCTTTACCCTCCTCTCTTTTAATCAGGGTTATGAGGTCGCCCTCAAAGAGCAACTCCAACAGATGGGTGTCCATATTATGGCAGTCCCAATGGGATGTCCGTTTGAATCAGCCTCGCTGATTTTAAAAGGTGGCCAGATTCCCGCATATATGGAGATGTCGGTTCTGGAGCAAATCAGCCGGATAGATGGGGTTCAAATTGCAGCTCCGGTACTGATGCACGGTTTGGTGCGGCCGGAAGAAGGCCGGACGGACATTTACCTTGGAATCGATGAACGAACTATTCAACTGAAGAACTGGTGGAAGCTCAACGGTTCATTCTTTCAAAGTGAAAATGAGATGATCCTTGGTTATAATGCCGCTTTAGTCGAATTGGCGGAGCTTGGCGATGAAATCTATATTCCGGAGTACGACCGGACCTTTCGGGTAGTCGGAATCTTAGAATCCACCGGAACACAGGATGACGGATTCTTCTATATTCCGCTTCAAACTGCACAACAGTTGTTTGATAAACCGCAGCAAATAACCGGAATTCAAATCAGGGTCAACGATCCGGCTTTAGCCGAACAAATCGCCATGGAAATGCAAGAGATTGAAGGAATCAATGTCTTAACAATGTCGGAACTGATGGGGACAATGCTCAATTTGATGGGTTCAGCCAAAACCCTGATCTTTTCGATTGTCTTAATTGCCATCGTCATCAGCGCGTTAGGAGTCCTCAATACTGTATTGATGTCGGTATTCGAACGGACCAAAGAGATCGGGATTATGAAAGCCACCGGCGCTTCCAAAAGGCATGTTTTTACTTTAATTTGGCTGGAAACACTGACACTTTCATTAATTGGAGGGGTTTTGGGAATCTTAATTGCTCTAATCGGTGCCCGAAATATTGAAATAATTGTCAAACAGTTTTTACCAATCACGCCCAACGGCAGTGTAGTAAGTCTGGATCTCCATAACATCTTCTATTGTATATTGTTTATCTTAGCAATCGGAGTGTTTGCCGGTCTCTATCCGGCTTACCAAGCTGCGAACGCAAACCCGATTCAGGCTTTAAAAACCGAATAATCACAAGGATTGAAGTTATTACGTATTTCAGGAGGGTGATTCAATGAAAGAATGGTTCGGATTAGCTGCCAAAAACCTGTTGCGCCGTCCAAGCAGATCACTGTTAACAACTTTAGGAGTAGCAATTGCGATTACGGTTTTATATAGTTTGATTCAATTTCAAGCCAACTATGAAAAAGGATTAAAGCAGGAACTGGGCGCTTTAGGAGCCCACATCATGATTGTACCTAAAGGTTGTCCCTATGAAGCAGCCACGATTGTCCTTCATGGGGGAAAATGGCCCCGTTACATGCATGAATCAGTCCTGGAAAAGATTAAGCAAACGCCAGGGATAGCCCAGACTGCAGGAATAATTATGGATGCGATCTTAGACTTTCAAAACAATCAAAACCGTATCTTTATGGGGATTGATCCTGATTACCTCAGATTAAAGGATAACTGGCAGATTAACGGATCCTGGTTTACAGGCGACAATCAGATTATTCTTGGTGAAAGTGCGGCAAAGTTGGAAGGATTAAAGATTGGTGACCTTTATCAACTTAAAGAGCAAAGACTACAGGTAGTTGGTATCTTAAAAGCAACTCATACCCAGGATGACAGTTTTTACTTTCTTCCTAAAAAAACACTGCAACAACTATTTGAACTTCATGAAAAATTAGTGGTAGTACTGGTTAAGTTGGAAGATATTGAAAAGGCTGATGAAGTTGTAGCTTCTTTACGGGCTATGGATAACAATATCAATGTTTTCCCCTTATCTGAATTGTTATCAACTGCCAATAATCTGGTCCAAAGCACCAAAATCTTTGTTACGGTTATTGTTATTATTGCAATTGCAATCGGAGCCATAGGGGTATTAAACACAATCCTAATGGCAGTCTATGAACGTACCAAAGAGATTGGAATGATGAAAGCCGCCGGTGCATCACGGTTTGATATCTTCAAACTGATCTGGCTCGAAACGATAATCGTCTGCGCTGTAGGCGGATTTACCGGCGTTACTTTAGCTGTATCATTTTCCAAATTAATTGAGGCCTTTGTCCGTAATACATTACCATATGCAGCCAAATCCAGCTCCTTAATTGGGTTCTCGGTGGAAACGGTTTTTCTCAGTATCGGCTTTTCGATAATTTTAGGGATGTTGGCCGGTTGGTATCCCGCTTTTCGTGCCGCTTCAGTCAAACCAATGGAAGCAATCCGTTCCCAATAACAGAGGTTGTTGACTACCAAAAGGGGGAAGCTTAATGATTAAAATTAATAATCTGTCGAAACTCTATAAGCGTGGCATTGAAACAATTCCCGCTTTAAACGAAATTACAACCAATATCAAAGAAGGTGATTTCATCTGTCTGCTTGGACCATCCGGTGCCGGTAAAACGACGTTACTCAATATAATTGGTTGTATGGACCTGCCTACTAACGGTCAATTAGAGATCGCCGGCAGACAGATTACTGCCGAAGGAGTTCCGAAGATCAAAGGCGAAGTCCTTGATCGTTTTCGTCGCGAACACATCGGCTTTATCTTCACCGATTTTTTTCTAATCCCTACTCTATCAGCGCTCGAAAATGTTGAGATGCCATTGTTATGGTCCGGTAGTAAAATGAAAAATAAAGCCAAAGAACTACTGGAACTGGTTGGATTAGGACATCGCCTGACCCATCGTCCTAATGAACTCTCCGGCGGTGAGATGCAACGGGTGGCAATCGCCCGCGCTTTAGTCAATCATCCCAAAATTCTGTTAGCCGATGAACCGACCGGCAATTTGGATACTAAAACCAGAGATACGATTCTCGATCTCTTTACAACTTTAAATCAAAATGGTCTGACGATTATCCTGGCAACTCACGATCATGAGATTGCCACCCAAGTACCCCGGGTTATTCATCTCAATGAAGGGAGAATCGCAGGATGATAAATACAACCGTTTTAGAAGCTAAAAATCTTTCACGCTACTACAACCGCGGCAGTGAAGTTGTAAAAGCACTCCATCGGCTCAATTTGCAACTGAAACAAGGCCAAGCAATCAGTATCATTGGTCGTTCCGGCTCCGGAAAAACTACCTTCTTAAACCAGGTTGGATGTCTCGATACGCCAACCTCCGGAAGTTTAATCATTAATGGAACCGATGTTACCAATTTAAAAGAGAAAGATTTGGTGGAATTTAGACGTGAGAATATTGGGTTTATCTTTCAGCTCTTCTATTTGTTCCCGACAATTAATGTTTACGAGAATGTAGAATTACCACTACTCTTTGCCAAAAAACGTAACCGGCACAAAGTTATGGAAGTCTTAGAGATTGTCGGCTTAACAGCTAAACAACATCTGTTACCCAAACAATTAAATGGTGGTGATATGCAAAGAGTAGCGATTGCCAGGGCTTTAATCAACAACCCTAAAATCTTATTAGCTGACGAACCGACCGGAAGATTGGAGAAAAATGAGAAAGAACCGATTATGAATCTCTTTACCAAACTAAAGAATGAAGGTTTAGCGATTATTATTGCAACGCATGATTTGGAGCAAGCGAAATACTGTGACCTCATCTATGAATTAAAGGACGGTCAAATTATTGCTGAACATTCTAAGGTTGAAGGAATTAAGTTAAAAGGATAATCAAACTTTTTAAAAAGGAAGGAATTTTGATGGATACTAAATATCTTATGGTAATTTTGATTTTAATCTTCGTACTCTGCTTATTAATAATGGCTAAAAATAATAGTAATCCTAACTTCTTGCTGTTTTCAACTGCTACCCTCCCCCCTACAGCTGCACAAAATTTTATTCCTGCCAGACTGGAATGGTCACAGGCCAATCCTGATACTCTAGTTTTAAGGATCTCCGGCAAAGATAAGATAAGCAAAAAAACAACCAACTCCACGCAACTGGTCTTCGGGATTGACATTGATGGCAAAAATAAGACCAGTGAAAAATCGTCCAAATTAGGTGTCGAATTCCTCCTAATTGTCAACAATAGCGCAGGCGACTGGAGCAGTTATCTAAAAGATCCGGCAACCGAAAATACATTGCCGCTCCCAAAACCTCTGCTTGACCAAGATCGAATTGTAATTGAATTGCCATTGGCCTTATTGAACTACCCAAAGCTAATTCGAATTCAATTAGCGTTTAGTCAGGATAATAACAAGTATGAATTCGATGAGGTAGCATTAATAAACTTAAAACCAAAACTTCAATGCTGTCTTTAACCTCGATCCGTAAACAAATTAAAAAGCGTTGCCGGTTGAGCACTCCAACAAGCAACGCTTTTAAGATTTTGCTTAACATAAATAATTAAAACTAAAGAACAACAACAGAATAATAACCGACACTGTCTGAAATCCCCAGCTGTCCTTGGGTTCGTTTTGCAGGATTGATTTAATACGGTATTCAACTGCTTTTCCTTTCACAAAAGCCATTCCCACACTAACCGGAGATGACTGTTGTAAGCGGACGAATTTGATCAATGCACTTGCTAAAAAGATTCCTCTCCCTTCCAAAGATTGACGCGCTGTTTCATCACAATCACGTTCTACTTCATTACGGTAGAACAGGTATGATATGAAAGCAAATGGAGAGAAAATCAATAAATCTTTTAAGAATGACCAGAGCCAAAACTGCAGATTATCTCTACGTTTCACATGAGCAAGTTCATGCAAAATGATTGCCTTGAGTTCTTCCGGCTCCATCTGCTCAATCAGATAGCTGCTAATCACCAACATCTTCTCCTTGATTCCATAAACAGCACAGACCGGTGTTTGGGTATTGACGATTAGCGTCTTCAATTCCGGCAGATTAACTTCCCGGCAGATTCGGGCAACATTTTCAAAAAAGGTATCATTTTCGTTGCTGATGTTTCTCAACAGCGACCACCGACGATAATCAACAACCCGCTTGATCAAACAGACCAAGCTGATCAATACCGAACCTGAAATTATTACAACAATCACCGGACGAAATTTACTCTCCATCAGGCACAGCCAATGCAGATTACTGAAGATCGTAAAAGTGGAACAGTCTTTCCTGATAATTGCATAATTATAAATTACTGCCAACAACGGAAGGACCAGCGGTAAGATAAAAAGCTTTGTCCTGATCCGGGGTTCTTTCAAAAAGAGACTGGCAGCTAAAACAACCACAAAAGTAAGCAGCGAAGCAAACAATAGGAAGAAAAAGATTGGTTGATGGTCAGAAAACACCTATTGACCCTCCTTTGCTTTTTGGAGCAACTCCTCTAGCTGTGAAAGCAGTTCTGCATCCATCTGCTTGGCTTTAACCTTCTCCACAAAATAATTGACTACACCCTTATTATTAAAGTCCAAAGCGCTGTCAAGCACCCGCTTAACCGTCTCCTGCTCAAATTGTTCCTTACTGATCACCGGATTATAAATATAGGCGGTTCCCTGTTTATCAATTTGCAATAAACCTTTACCGGCCAACCGCCCCATAATTGTCATCACGGTAGTATAAGCAATCTTCTTCTTCTTCCGCAACTCCTCATAGACATCACGAACCGTTGTCAGGTTATTTTGCCAAATCAACTCCATAATCTCGGCTTCCAATTCCCCTAAAACCCTGCTTAATCCTTGGCGATTCAGCTTAAAATCTTCTAATTGCATAATAAGATTCACCTCAAATTAATAGTACTATAACCTGTAATACTACTTAATTTAAGTATATCTTGTAAATGAAGCTTTGTCAATTTTGCAAGTAATGGTTTTCCGATCTCTTTCCACAACTATTAAACAATAAAATTTATTATGGGGATAAGAAAACCTATTGTCAATTGCAATAATAATTAATCCTCAATTCTTTCAACAAGGTTTTTCCAATAGCGTTTTGGAATTCGCTGGCGTTGCAACTTTTTGTTAATTCGCTCAGTAATAGCAATCTCGTGAAAATATGCATTCCATAATTCCTGAAACAGGTTATCTTGCTGATTATAAACAATATTACTGATCTGGTTGTTCAGATTCGGATTTGCTTCAAGTAACGGAAGATAAACACAACGGTTCCGATCAGTTTCATAATAAATACCCGTACGGCGTTTCAGATCATGAATCAACCAGTTTTGATCCGCAAAACGTGCTGTAAAGTGCGGCGCTAAGAATTGAACAATATTATAATCCGGTGCAATTGTCGCATAGTAAACACCATTGAGCAATTGACGAAACCGTACAAAACCATGAAAACGGGTAATTTCATAACTGACCTTCCTGGCCAGGTCGCGGACCTTTTTAATAGTGTTATCAGCAAAATTCTCGCGAAAGCGGTTGATATCGGCGGGACTGCAACCAGCTAGTCGTTTAAAATATTCCAAGATTATCAATTCAATTCCCGGCTCTTCGGAGATAAAACAGTAACTGATGTCTTCAAATACGTCCCGAGGATATTTTCTTAATATCTCCATTTGGTTACAGGCCTTTGCAGGATCGGTTGTAATCACAATCGGGTCATCAAATAAATTCGGCTGGTAATTTCTTGCATTCGAAATCAGAATGTTTTGAACATCAATATTCCAAAGGATATCAATCACCGTCAAAAATCCTTCAAAAGTACCATCATAAATATAATTCAACATCGTTCCACCTCGGTTAGAGTTCAAATTTGATCAAATAAGGTTAATTGCAGTTGTTGAACTTTTGAGCGGTTTCCTGCCACTGTCAACTGCCGGCGAATATCAGCTTCATTAACGCCAGTTTCAGCCTTCTTGCCACCACAAGTAATAAAATACCGGGCCCGTTTTATGACCACACCCATCTTTACTAAATTTTCAAAGGTCAGTTTGGTGAACCTGCGTGCCGCTACGATTCTTTTGGCTGATTGCAACCCTACGCCCGGGATTCTTAGTAAAGTTTCTAAATCAGCGCGGTTAACCTCAACCGGAAAAAGATGCAAGTTGCGCAATGCCCAACTGGTTTTAGGGTCAAGCTCCGTTTCCAATGTCGGGAACTGTTCATTAACGATCTCCTGGGCTTGAAACTTATAAAAACGAATTAGCCAATCAGCCTGATAAAGCCGGTGTTCCCGCTTCATCGGAGGGACCGGCTCCACCGGCAGCTTCTGATCATGATTCACCGGAATATAGGCCGAATAATAGACCCGCTTCAACTTTACTCTCCGGTACAATTCTTCACTTAACCTTAAGATTTGAAAGTCGGTATCAGGCGAAGCGCCAACTACCAGTTGTGTACTTTGCCCCGCCGGAACAAATGGTGTTGCCTTGCGAAAGAGTTTCCGTTCTTCGGCATTCGCTTCTATTGCCGTTGTGATATAGGCCATCGGCGTTAAAATAGCCTCACGTTTCTTGTCCGGCGCCAATCGCTGCAGTCCTTGTTCGGAAGGAAGTTCGATATTCACACTCAGCCGGTCTGCAAACAACCCGGCTTGATGAATCAATTCCGGACTGGCTCCCGGGATAACTTTCAAATGAATATAACCGTTAAAATTATTTTCGGTCCGGAGTTTCCTGATCACTTTCAGTAACAGTTCCATGGTGTAATCAGGACTCTTGATAATCCCCGAACTTAAGAAAAGCCCCTCGATATAATTACGCCGGTAAAAACTGAGCGTTAAATCGGTCAGTTCATCAACGGTTAAAGCCGCCCGTGGTATGTCATTACTACGGCGGTTAATACAGTAGGCACAGTCATAGATACAATAGTTCGAATAAAGGATCTTTAACAGGGAAATACATCGTCCGTCAGCAGACCAGCTATGGCAGATCCCCAGTGGTGACGAAGCCGAATTTCCCTGTCCTTTCGAATCATTGGTCCGGTTACTGCCACTCGAAGCGCAGGCTACATCATACTTAGCCGCACCGGCTAATATTTTTACCTTTTCAAGAACATCCACTGCAACGCTCACCTCAAAAAAACAAACATATGTTCTTTACAATTATACCAGGAACATATGTTCGTTGCAATCGGTTAAACAGATAAAACTATTATCCAGTACAAACATGATTAATTTTTAAAAATGGCTACAACTGCTAATGTGTTGGAATTTATTAATGATGCGGTTGAAAGGTGGGGCAAAAAGCCACTTTGTTTTAAAACCGACCGAGGTCCCCAATTTAAAAAGACCTTCACCAATACTTTAAAAGAACTGGGTATATCTCATGACTATACTACTATTGTTGCATCTCTAAATTCTACGCCTTTTATTTTCTCTTTTTCAAAAATATCTTTTAATCGGTCAGAGACTAAAACATGGGACTTGAATTCAGCATTTCTTGCGATATCATGTTCAGATAACGAATCTGTTTTATATGCTATCTTCTTTATAGCAGTTATAGCTCCCATATACTTCGAAAACTCACATTTTTGAGTATTCAAAAGTAGGTTTTTGTTCTACTAATCGTACCAATTTTTATGGGGGGTAAAGTTGCCACTTTTGAAACATGCCGACAACCTGTAATTTAAATACTCACTAATTTCTTTTATCCAATTTAGCAATCTCTTTCATTGCCCTATGTCTTAACTTTTGAGATGCCCATTTTGCTTTAGTTATCTTTATAAGTGAATCTCTCAGGAGTTCTTTTTTCTCAATATTATATAGTATCTTAACTAAATAATGCCTTTCAAATGGTTCTAAACTGTTATTTTGAGTATTCAAAAGTAGGTTTTTGTTCTGCTAACCGTACCAATTTTTATGGGGTAAAGTTGCCACTTTTGAAACATGCCCACAAGCAAGACTTCGTTATAGCTTATAGGTTTAAATATTGATTTTATGGTTAGTCAATTCGTTTAATAGTTCCTGCTTCAGTATCCCATTCACTAAAAGTTATAACTTCTTCTTTTTCCATAATTTCGCTACCAACATCTGAAAATGCATCTAGCCATGTAGAACCATCCTCATATGTAATAACACCTATAAAATTATCAGAAATAATAGGATAAATGCCTTTTTTATCCCTATTAAAAACTTCCAATGCATCATCTGAAGGCTTCATACTTACCATATCACTGTACTTATGATTAATATTGATATTATTTGTTAATAAAAATGGTGTTTCAGGAATTTTATTATTGTTTAATGTCCATAATCTTCCTCTACGTGATATATGAATTAGTCCCAGTTCACCATTAATCTTGATCAATTCTTTACAAGATATTAATAAAATATCACCAGAATACTTTCTTAAATCTTGTCCACCAAAACCAAATTCATCATCAAAGGCTCTGCCATCCAATATATATACATCATCATGAGGTTTAACATCAGTTACCCAAATATATACATTATTATTAATATCCATATTCAATACCATACATCCCCAGTTGTTCGATTTGATTTTTAAGTAATGTCTGTGTTGCTTCATCTAATTTTAATAATTTAGCTTTGTTTGACATTTCGACACCTCTCTGATTTATTAAATCAGCCATTCTTGGTGTCTAGCAAATTGGAGTAAGGTCATTTTCACTTTTGTCCAAAGAAATTAGGGGGCTAAAAAGATGAATATTATATTTATTACAGAATCTTTGAAAACATACTATTGCTATACATTGTCTTTCGTTTATTGATAATTCTGATATATCTTTAATAATGTCCAAGTTATCATCCTCCCTCTATGATCTTCATTTTTCTCTTAAAATCTCACTTATTCACAATATTTC
>ERZ795046.2187-NODE-2187-length-17660-cov-4.688725_pt1 | contig 17660 bp, 11 predicted proteins | sample MGYA00375130_ERZ795046 | MGnify/ENA primary metagenome ERZ795046 (study PRJEB30175, sample SAMN05720202) | activated sludge metagenome | isolation source: anaerobic digester from wastewater treatment plant | place: Japan | collected 2015-05-15 ...
ATGGCATAGAGGTGGTTTTTATGCCCTGCAGATACCAGTTCACCTGACCGGATATTCATTCCAAGAGAGGTTCCATATTTGTTATACTCGATATCGTGAGTTGCCAGCGCATTTCCGGCAAAGAGAATATCAATAAACCTCTCCCTAAACATCGCTGCACATGCCTCATCAGCCCCGGTATGAATGATTGCCGGACCTCCGACAAGTGCAACCTTCAATCCCCGTTTATGAGTATCGATAATTTCCCGTGCAATTTTTCGGATGGTCGTTTCAGTCGGACGCTCTGAAGAGATAACCCCACCCATAAACTCAAATGCCTCATGAGAACGAGACCGTTCGGGCGGTTTTATCTTGACGCCATGCTCCCCGATAACAACAAGATCCCCTCTCTGAAGTTTGGACATAGGAGTGGCTTTTGCTGAACGTTTGTCTGGTGATACGACAATCAGACAGTCCATTTCGATATTTTCAACCGGTATCCATTCATTTCCGATTCGAATCTGTGTTGGATAGTTGGTTGTGGAATAAAATCCCTTTGGAACAATCCGGTTGCCTTCTGCCGGGACCAATGTTACATCCTGAGATTCTACAAGTCGTGCACCATGCCGATGGAGAGTACTGATAATGGCATCCAGGTGATCACTATCGGTACCGGTAATGAGAATTCTGGCATAGCTCGTATCTGTTTTTCTTTTTCCTACAGTAAACTCAAGAATCTCAAAATCTCCACCCATATCAAGGATGGAGTCCAGTACATGTTCCATGATCCCCGAGTCAATAATGTGCCCGTCGAGTTCGACCTCCCGGGATTCAATCATACCTACAACGTTTGATGCCGGTTCTATATGAGCGTTGGTTAAACCTTCTTTGTATTTTTTGAAAGCACCTGTTCTGCTGCATTCAGGTCCTCCCGGGTGTTAATATTCAGGGTAAGGAGAGGATCTTCGATCATGATTTGAATCTCTTTCTGTTCTTCTTCGATCATACTTCCCGTAAGAATATTCATTCCGACAGGTATTCCCGGAAGAGTACCGGATCCAGGTTTCTCACAGGGAACCCAGACTGAACATGCCGGACATTCGGCATTTGCATATATCTTTAACACTGTTTTGATATGATCCACAGTAATGCCAGGGAGATCTGCACAAATCGTCAGAAAGGGCCCTGTAATATCCAGTTCACGGACTGCCTGGCCGATATCCTCAACATATCCGTTTCCATCAGTACAAACCCAGAGGATATCATGTATCCTGCAGTAATTCAGGGTATATGGTGTCAGTGGAGAGACGATTACTACCGGTTCAAGATCAGCTCCTTGTACCGCGTCAAGGACATAAGATATAAGTGGTTTATCATGAACACGGGCCAGTGCTTTTTCACCCATGCCAAGGCGTGATGCTCTGCCACCAGCCATTATGAGCGCAAACATGCTATAACCTTCAAAAGAGCCTCAAGAAAGATATCGTTCTCCTCAATTGTCCGGACAGCGATTCGAATACAGGTAGGAAGTCCGAATGAACTACAGTCCCGAACTAATATCCCGAATTTACAGAAAAGTTCTGTAATATACGCAGATGATCTGCCGGTCTCAATAAGTATATAATTAGCATGTGCTTTTGAACACGACCATCCGCAGGTTTCAATAGTATTCATAAGTCTGATTCTTTCCTTTTGAATCATTTTACGGGAGTATTCCAGATCATCGTACTTTGAAAAGGCTGATAGTGCAACACTTTCAGCCAAAGCATTCACCGTCCATGGAGGGCGCATAACTTCCATGGCAGCAATCAGATCCGGATCCCCAATTCCATACCCGAATCTGATACCTGGAATGGCAAAACTCTTCGTTAATGATCGGAGAATGAACAGACCCTCTTTATATATGTCTGAAAGGGATTGTGACGGATCAGAGAGATCAATGAACGCTTCATCAACACAGAGAATATGATCCGGGTTAAATTCAGATAATCTGCTCAATATTTTTTCTTTTGAGAGCAGAACACCTGATGGATTGTCAGGATTACAGATAAATGAGAGGTTTGAGTTTAATTCATCTGCACTTCTTTTGGCACCGGTAAGTCGTGCAGACAGTTCATACTCGGCAAATGTATGATTCGGGACATAATATGTCATATCCCGGTCTAGAACCGTGTGACATAATGTCCTGATAACTTCCACCGATCCATTCCCGACGGTGATATGTTCCGGTTTACATCCATGATGACGGGCAATGGTCTTCTTTAATAAACTATACTCATCATCAGGGTACCTGCTCAATGCGTCAGATGGAATGGAACAATCCAGTACTGGTGGATACGGGTTGATATTTGCACTAAAATCAAGAAGTTCTCTTTCCGTTCCTGTAATATATTTCCCTCTGCCCCCATGAACAGCACGATGTTCAGATTTATATCTCATCTGACAACTCTTTCCTATTCATGAACACCTGATTGTTTACAACTATCTATTTTCACCTCGGAGAAATCGAAAGATTTATCTATTTATGAATGGTATTCTCTTTATCTCGTTGTGTCTGACTTTTGTCACCTCTGTGTCAGACGAGTGGCAGACATATGTCCGACAAATGTCAGATCATGAGGCTGAGTATGAAGCGAATCACCATCCGGTTGCCTGAACAGCAAATTTCGACGCTGGAGAAGATGGTTGAGGCGGGTGAATTTCCCACCGTCTCCGAGGCTATCAGGGATGCTGTACGTATGCTCATCGAAAAGCGGGCAACCAGAGTGCTCGCTGACAGTGATCAACTGTCATTTTAGACGTGAGGGGGATAAAAGTATGCAGAGTATCATCAATGCCGCAGTCATCAACGCGGAACGTGAAAAAGAACTCAAGAATATATCGCAGAATTTTGATGATGATATCGACGGACAACCACGTATCGTCATCATCGGATGCGGTGGGGCTGGAAACAATACCATTAACCGACTTCATCACATGGGTGTTTCCGGAGCAGAGACGATAGCCATCAATACCGACAAGCAGCACCTGGACATGATTCAGGCAGACAAGAGGATTCTTATTGGAAAAAGTCTGACAAAGGGTCTTGGAGCAGGAGGGTATCCGGAAATCGGCCGCAAAGCAGCAGAGATGGCTCGTCCAACATTAGAGAGTCTTCTTGAGTCTGTTGATCTCTGTTTTATTACTGCAGGCATGGGTGGGGGTACCGGAACCGGATCTGCACCGGCAGTCGCGCAGATCGCAAAGGAGCAGGGGGCTATTGTAGTCGGTATGGTTTCCTATCCATTTGATGTTGAGAAAGCCAGACTTATCAGAGCTGAGGATGGTCTTGAGGCCATGTCAAAAGCATGCGACTCAGTCATTCTTCTTGACAACAACCGGCTCAAGAGTTTTGTTCCAAACCTTCCGCTCGCACAATCATTCTCAGTTATGGACCAGTTGATTGGTGAAACCGTAAAAGGCATCACTGAAACCATCACTGAACCATCACTCATTAACATAGATTATGCTGATGTCCGGGCAATCATGAGTAAAGGTGGAGTCGCTACTATGCTCGTCGGAGAGTCCAAACAACAGAATAAAGCAGAATCTGTTGTTCGTGAATGTCTCTCAAACCCGATGCTTGACATTGATTATCGTGGTGCAACCGGGGCATTGATCCACATCACCGGCGGTAGTGATCTGACGCTCATAGAATCTGAAGAGATCGCTTCCTCTTTGACATATGAGCTTGATCCACACGCAGATGTGATCTGGGGAGCCCGTATCCGCTCAGATATGGAAGGAAAGGTTCGTGTCCTTGCTATCATGACCGGTGTGAAAAATGGTGACACCATCGCCAAGCCAAAACAACCCTACCGGGAAAAACTTGACAGAATTGAAGAACAGATCCGGTATCCGAAATCTCCTGACCTTGCGCGAATAAAACCCCGTTCAGTCACCGCTGCAATGGATTATGCCAGCGGCCCTGACATTATGTGGATGTAACCGAAAGCCAGAACACAACTGCCATAGACCTCAATATTGTTCTCTTTTTTCGGGTTTATTCACCGAAATTTATTTTAAGATTCTCTTGGTACCAGGGTGATCGCCCCTGCTTTCAGGATACTCAAAAAGCGTTTTTCATTCTCCTGAAAGATCACATGAGACATTAATTATAAAAATGATGTTGTCTTCTTAATAGTAGAAGGTCACACAGGATCCCTTCGCGATTTCATGAACGATGGGTCTCTTGTTACGGAGCCTTTTGGTATTGGGAGTCGAACATACGTGGATCGTGTAGCGAACAAGAACTGTAGTCGAACAGATGAATGTTATTCCACCTGTTTCGGGTGGCGGGCATCCCTGAAAAGACGCCTGAACCGTTATCTATCTCTGATTCTGCCCGTTTTCACACGTCCTTTTGTACATACTACGTATTGCTCTTACGTATGTCCCATCTCTCGCACCGGTAGGGGATACCAGACGTGCCTTTTAATGCGAGGATTGGTAAAAGATGTTGAATGAACTGATTGATAAAAGAAAAGTTACGATCTCGGGATCTGAAGAACACAAGAATAAAAGGAATGAGTATAATGCTCTTGCCAGTCAGTATGCACGGGAGCGGAATACTCTAAACAACCAGACCCGAGAGTTCGTTGAAGAAGCACAAAAGCACAAGGAACTACGTGATCAGTTCAATAAGGAAGTTCAGGAATTAAAGGATAAGAGAAACGAGCTGAATGAACAGGCAAATGTCCTTTTTGGAGAGATTGATGCTTTCAAGAAGGAACATGGCGGTATAAAAAGCCGGAGTATCAAGGAACTTCACAAACAGATTGAACACCTTGAGTTCAGACAACAGACTGAAGTATTCACAACGGAAAAAGAACGTGAACTCATTGAAAAGATCAAGGCCTTAAAGGAACAGCTTCGCGAGCAGGAAGCTGAAATTGAACAGAACAAAGAGATAAGAGAGAAGATAACGCTCGCAAAGGATCTTCGCAGGCAGGCCTCCGAGATCCATGACCATGTAACTCAGCTTGCGGAAGATGCTCAAAAACACCATGATCTCATGGTGGAATGCTACCGCAAGGCCGATGCCTCACGGGAAAAGGCTGATGAAGCACATAAAAAATTTGTAGAAGCTCAGGAAGCTGCGGACAACGAACACAAACTCTTCATCGCCTGTCAGAAGGAACTCCGCGATTATGATAAGGTAATTGGCGGTCTTCGTAAGAAAAATAAAAAAGTCAAGACCACAAAAGAACAGAAGGAAGTCAGAAAAGAGGCAGAGCAGATCTTCTCACAGTTTAAGGCCGGAGAAAAACTCACCACCGAAGACCTGCTTCTTCTTCAGCGTTCAAGACTTTTATAATCTATTTTTTCTTTTTTTCAAAGAAGTCATTTATAGGGAAGCAACCAATATCATTGTAATGGGTTTCATCAGGACATTAGTCCTCAATATCGACCGCGATGATGATATTGGATTTAAAGCCTCTATTGACAGTCCGCTTATTGGTAGATTAGCCTGTCTTGATGCTGCCGTACGCCTGGCCCTTGCTGATCCAGAAGATTCAGATGTGAATGCCATTTTTCAGGCAGTTTCAACATATGATAAACTGATTGCTGATGGCGAAGAGGCAGAAGTTGCAGTAATCGGGGGGAACCACTTCAGGTTCATTGAGGGAGATCGGAAAGTTGCACGGTTGCTGGATGAAGTAGTGACACAGACCGGCTGTAACCAGTGTATTCTTGTAACCGATGGAGGCGAAGATGAATATATTCTCCCGATTATTCAGGGAAAAATCACTGTCAGCTCTATTCAGCGTGTTATCGTATCCCAGATGCCCAACCTTGAGGGGACCTATTATATCCTGAAAAAACTGATCAGTGATCCAAAAATATCAAAAATAGTCCTTGTTCTTCCCGGTCTTACGCTCATGCTCTATGCAATCAGCTATGCGGTGAACAGACCTGAAATCGCTACCATGGTGATCGCTGGTTGTGTTGGAGGATATCTGTTATACAAGGGCTTTTCACTTGATGAAGTCGTCAGAAGTGAACTGATAGACCTGAAATCAACCCTTTACCGGGGAAGATTCTCCTTTGTAACATATATAGGTGGGTTAATATTTGCTATCATCGGAGTTATGGAAGGGACATCGGCCCTTACCAGCTACTGGGACGGGAGTGGAATATTTCCCATGGCGATCATCTTCCTCTGGGGAGCTGTTGCATGGTTTACCCTTGCGGCAATAACCACATCACTTGGATCGATTATTGACAGCTTCCTCTATGAACGGGAAAGTCTCTCACGCGCAGTGATTTTTTCATACTTTATCAGCGCAATTGGTGTTCTTGCCTTTGGCGGAATGAGTTATACCCTGTCGAACCTGAATCTCTCCCAATTTCCGATAACGCAGGATCTTGGTATCACCTATATCATTCAGGGTGCAATTGGTGGTCTGGTCTGTGCATTTGTCGGTATCATCCTGCAGCACTCTATTTCAGTTTGGGCACAAAAGAAGGAAGAGTCAATTACCTTTCTTTGATTATTATTCCCTGAATTTTATTTTTTTTTGTGAGAGGAGACAGGTATAAATTCTCATCCGTCACTCTTGACCATATCAGATCTCATGGAGGGCTGACAATGGGGAATCGAAACAATTGTTGGAAATACCTTATCCTCTTTATCATAATTACAGGATTTGTAAGTGTGCAGGGTTCTGCATTGAAGGCTGATGCACAAATCGGACCGATTCAGGGAACAGCCCCGCTCAATGTCATGTATACCGATACATCAGTGGGAAAACCGATTGAATGGCATTGGGATTTTGGAGATGGATACACCGGGGACGGCCCACGAACGATGCATACCTATATGGCACCAGGAATATACACCGTCTCTCTTCTGGTCATTGATAGTCAGGGAGCATCAGACACCGCTGTATTCAAAAACTTGATTTCAGTCTCTGCCAATCCGTTTATGCCGGTAATTCCCATTGCTGTTCCATCCTTTTCTGCAGATTTTACCGGAGGTCCACAGACAGGGCCTGCGCCATTGGCAGTATCTTTTACTGATATGTCAAAAGGAGAACCAAAGACATGGGTATGGGATTTTGGGGATGGAACGACATCCAATGATAAAAATCCGGTACATATTTACTCATCCCCGGGAACCTATACGGTCATCTTAAAAATTTCCAAAGATTCTAGTACCGGGATGAAAGAACGGAAAAATTATATTACTGTGACAGCAGGTTCTGCCATACCGGATAACCAGGGGATTTCATCAGCACCTGTAACTCCATCAAGTGTCAGTACTCCTGTCCAAAGCGCACCAATATCAGATATATCTGAACCGGAACCCTCCTTTATGATGAACACCGTTTCAGATACTAGTAGTACTTGTGATTCAAGATTATCAGTGATATCAGAATCTGAATCTGTTCAATCAGGTGAGAATATCCAGATCACCATAACCGGAGACCCTCTTGAAAAGGTATACTTCTGGATTACATCAAATGGTACATCTTCTGAAACGTTCACGTATCCTCTCATCAGTGATGAAGATATGATATTTGATCACCCTGAGGGACCGTATACCATTGGTTCTTTTATACCTGACAAAAAATCCGGCACATCTCTTTCAGAACTGACTGGTAGTAATCAAACACCAAATGCAACAGGATTATATGGCCTGATGGCACTGGATAAAAATGGTACCCATACCGTGACCATTGATACCAGTAAAGCTTCACCGGGAGTATATTCCATGAATGCAATTTCAGGAGAATCAATGAGAGAAAATGATTGTATGAGCACGCTGCAGGTGACAATCCTCTAATTAATACATACGTTTTGTATAATTGAATGAAGAGTTACACATTAAAAATTATCTTACAGGGGAGATTTTCATGAATTTAAAACGAATTATTCAACTGACCGGAGTGGCTGTGTGCATACTCCTTCTGGTGGTCTGGTGTGGATCGGCATTCTCAATGTCTTCAGGAATATCGTCAACCAGTTCATCAGGAGGGTTTTCATCCTCCAGCAGTTCATCTAGTAACCTTGGCTTTAGTACATCTACCCTGGTTATGACCGGAGGAACACCATCAAAACCGGCCGGCCAGCAGACTTCAGGAGGTCCGGGGACCATCCCGGCAAATGAGATAATTCCTCCACAATGGAAACCCGGAACACGATCCGGAACATTTTCTGACCCAATTACACAAACGAACTGGTTCTTTGATAATGTTCTTCAAAAATTCTATTCGCCAACGTATGGATGGTTTTTAATTACTCAGTATACGAAAGAAGGAAAAATGTATGCACAATTTTATTATGATCCGAAGTCCGGTGTATTTATTGATATGAAAACCGGGGGAGCAATCATGAATTCTGCCACGCCTTCCCCAATTACCGGGCCATCCGGACAACAAGGACAACAAACCGGAACAACGCCACCTCCTGCCCAGACCATCTCTCCTTATACCGGAGCATCGCCAATCGTTGCGGCAGGTCAGTCACCGACAGTACCGTCATCGACTGCAACACATCCATGCAGAATTATCTGTACATCCTGTCCTTCAGGTTTTTGTGATGACTGTAATCAGAATGGAGTCTGTGATGATTCGGAATCATCAGGAACAATAGTAGCCGGAGCAAAACCAGATACACAGACGGGAGGTGTAAGTGAAGAGCCTCAGACTCCTATACAGATTAACCTTCCGATCACCCCATCTGGTACGTCATCCGGTGTATCTGCCGAAGGGGGTCTGAGTGAAACCCCGCAATCAACGATAAATTACCTTAAGTCAGACCTGATTATTCCACAAAGCGGGATCCGATCAATAGGTACTTGTGATCCTAATCAGGATTGTGAATACTGTCTTGATATTGATGACGATGGGACATGTACGATGAATGATTATGCCATTATTCTCTGTAATGAAAAATGGGGTCTTGATTATATGGGAAGCAGAAATAATATCTGCGATTCTGATATTCTCTTAATCATGAACTGTTCTGAACCATCTGAATGTACCTTTGCTGAATTCTGCATGGATTCTGATGGTAATGGACAATGTGATGAAGAATTAACGAAAGACACTCAAATCTAATATAATTATCATTTTTTTACGTAACCGTACAAATTTTTATTATATCGGACATTGATGAAGAACACATGGACTTACCTATTGACAGTTATGATGAGATGAAAAGAGGGGCAAAAAATTTTCTGTCAGAGTTATTTTTTAAATTCATAATTATTTTTTTATTCATCCTTTTTTGTATTTCTCCAGGTGCAGGAGCAGGTCAGGCATATACAATCGGTGATGTAATAATGAAAACCGATCAATTACGGAATCTGACCGGAGCAGACGGGTCAGGTATTGGCGTGGGAGTCATCTCAAATGGAGCACGAGGACTTATGCAGGCCCAACAATCAGGAGATCTTCCAGAGGACATTCTTATTCTCATGAACGGGAAAGGGAGTGAGGGAACAGCGATGATGGAGATCATTCATGATATTGCTCCTGGCGCACCTCTCATATATCATGATTTTGGTGGGGGTGCACAAAATGATTTTATTTATGCCATAGAATCGCTCATAGATGCAGGTGCCAGAATTATTGTTGATGATGTCGGTTTTTTACAGGTACCATATTTCGAAGACGGGTATATTGCTCAAAATATAAATCGGATTTTAGAGGAACATCCTGAAGTCATTATTGTGAGTACTGCCGGAAATAATGCTGAAATTCATTACCAGGACAAATTTTCCGATGACGGAACCGGTTATCATTCATTTAATGGTATGAAAGGAATTCCCATTGCAATTCAGCCGGGTGGTATGTTTTCCGCCTTTTTACAATGGGATGATATGTATGGCAGCTCGGTAAATGATTACAATTTGTACCTTGAAGAAAATGGAGAGCTCATTGCACTGAGTGAGCGGGTTCAGGATGGCACAACCATTCCTGAAGAAAAATTCACCTACATCAATGATGGCATGCATCTGGTTCAGGGAGAACTCAGAGTTAAAAAAGAAAACCCGTCGGCAGAAGATAAAAATATTGAGATTTTTATCAATGCACAAAAAGATAAGGTGTACATAAACAGAGAACATCTGGTCATTGAGGATTCCATTATCGGACAGGCAATAGTTCCAAAAGTAGTATCTGTGGCTGCAATTTCTCCGGAAAAAGTCAATGCCATTGAACGATATTCATCACGAGGATTTGTGACCGTAACATATCCAGAGAACACCGTCAGACAAAAACCTGATATAACCGGGATAAGTAAGGTTGCTGTTTCAGGGGCCGGGGGATTTCCAAAAATATTTCCCGGTACAAGCGCAGCTGCTCCACACATTGCAGGGTTGCTGGCACTTGAATGGAGTCTTTTTCCTACCATTCCTGCTGATGATATGAGAGATGCCCTGCTTTCCACAACCCTTGAATTGGGAGAAACGGGATGGGATCCTGCTTTTGGGTATGGATTGCCTGATGCAATGAAAATGTATGAAAAATTAAAAGGATTATCCCCAAATAATCCTTTGGATCCATCGTTGGCGCAAAAACCGATCCGACAGATACAATCAGTGATAGAACCACCAGTGATGGTATCTGGTTCAGGTGAGATTACCGGTCCAGTTATTATAACCGCACCTGGGATTTATACTCTTGGAAAGGATATCTCTCACTCAGCCGGATCCATTATTACCATCATGTCTTCTGATGTGACCATCCTTGGTGCAGGTAAGAAAATTGAGGGTTTGAGTGTCCAGTTTATTGATAATGCACCAATTGATCAAAATGCAATCCTTATCCAGCCACCGGATTCAGGGAAATTAAAGAATATCGTCATTAAAGATATGGTTATCGAAGGTGCGACAAACGCAATCATCGGGAAACAACTGGATCAACTCACTATAGATGGATGTACGCTCTCTCACAACGCAATCGGAATTAGTCTGTATGGATCTGATAATGGAGTGATAGAAAACTGTCTCCTGTCAGGAAATTCATATAAAGGACTTGCCATTAAAGATGGTTCATCCAATAACCTGGTCAAAGGAAACACCATTGAGAAAAATCTCTATGGAATCGATACCATTGGGAGTGTAAACACAATAATGGAAGACAATATCATCCGGGATAACAGACGGGAGGATATATATACTCTAAAGAATGCAGAACCCACAGCAGTCCCTACGGGTCTTCCCACAGGAGTTGTCCCCTGCCCTGATCTGAATTATGACGGGATATGTGATGATCCAAACGGAACACCTGAACCAACCAAAGCTCCAGCAAGTTCTTCTGTACCATTTTCATATTCAGAGGAAATATCGATGACTACTATCTATACATACCCGACGTATTATCCGACATATCATCCAACCAGTTACCCGACCCCATATCCAACCGGTTGTTGCGGGTATTAATCAATTTAATCTTTTCTTTTTATACATCACCATTTATCTCACCATACGTTCATAGAACTGCAACATATCTCTCTTCTAAAATTAAGTGGGGTTTGGTAACAGAATGCCCATCTGATACCATTCCTCTCGCGCAATTTTATAACATATATAATGGGTCATTATTTGACAATGAAAAATGAAAACCTGTCATGGGACAGAGCATAAGAAATCGTAACCAAATGGAAACGACAATCCTGATAATAAATACGCAAAAAAAGACCAATTCAGCAGACGAGAGTACATCCAATAAACAGGGTCAATTATTAGATATATCTATTATAGCCTATCCTATATACCCATCCGGGTATTGTCATGATTGCAATAAAAATGGCGTATATGAAGAGAAGGAACAGGTACAAATATCTTATCAGCCATCCCTTCACCATTCCTGAACCTTCACCTTGAAACGACAACTCCTGCTATTCCACCGGTCAGTATTCTTTAGCAAACATATAAATTGTAAATCAATCCGGGAAAGACACATTCACTATCCAATCCCAGTAAGTACCACTATTATTGGCAAAAACAAACACCTGTACCAACCTTTCCTCCTTCACGTATCCCTACTCCCACACAGCCCTCTCTACGTGAACACCCTCAGACACCACCAGTCCAGATTAACCTGACTCAAAATGTCTTTTTTATGAATGAAACAGGTACGCAGGATGAATATGATGAAAGAAAGTAATTCAGAGCACTCTTTTGTACCACATATTACCAACCGGAAAGGCACTGTGTAAAGTCATCAAATGCCCTCCTGGGGGAGGGGTATCTTCTCTCCTGATGAAACAAAAACCTCATTCCGGATACTTCTAAATGTTATCTTATCCGATACAATGACTCGGAGTTATAGTGTTATTGTATCGATTGTAACAAGGATTTCACCAATGATTTGGATAAACCCCTTATTCAGAACTGTCATCCGGATGATATATGCAATGAGGTGGATTCATGTGATGATAACAACATGGGGAGGAATAACATCACCATGCCTTCAGACCATACCTTTGTATTCTCTCAATGAAAAAAAGACCAGTACCTCTCGGAAATGATAAACCATGACAATAAAAAATAAACAGACAAAACAGAACAGCTTTATAAAATATCTCATAATTTTCGCCATTATCGTAACTCTTTGTTACCCTGTTTCAGGTGCAGGTTCAGTCCAGACTGCAGGAGATGGCATACTAAAGACCGATCAACTGAGAAATGCCACAACTGCAGATGGAACTGGTGTCATCGTTGGAGTAATTTCAAATGGGGCAAAGGGCCTTTCGAATGCCCAATCACTGGGTGACCTTCCGGAAAATGTGATTGTTTTAAAGGATGGAAAGGGTGCAGAAGGAACGGCTATGATGGAGATTATTCATGATATTGCTCCAGGTGCAACTCTGATCTATCATGATCTTGGGGGAGGCACAGGAGAGAATTTTATTAAAGCTTTTAATAATCTCATCAAAGCAGGCGCAACAATCATAGTTGAGGATGTTTTCAATTATGAGGTGCCCTATTTTGAAGATGGATATCTTGCGCAAGAGGTATCGAGAATTCTTGAGGAAAATCCGGGTGTACTGATTGTCAGTTCTGCAGGTAATACCGCAAATTCCCATTATCAAGGAACCTTTACTGATGGGGGGGACGGGTATCATTCATTTAATGGTTCAACAGGAATTCCTTTAGAAATTCAGCCAGGTGGAAGAGTCAAAGTGCATTTACAATGGGATGATCCATTTAATGCAGCATCAAATGACTTTGATCTTTTTATCCATGATCTCCAGAGTGATTCTGATATTGCAATTTCCAATAAGGTTCAGACAGGAGAAGAGAGACCATATGAAAAAATTAATTATCAGAACGTAGGAGATAAAACTCAGAAAGCAGAAATTAGAGTCAGGGCGAAAGAAGGAAAAGGTGAAGGATCAAACATAGAACTCCTCCTTGAGTCTGACCCGTCACGTGTCACGGTAGGAAAAGAGTATTTAAGTCTTGACGACTCGATCATTGGATGGGCGGCCGTTCCAAATATTATATCAGTTGCTACTGTTTCTGCAGATGATAAAAAAATACAGGAATTTTCATCACGGGGCACAGTCACTATTATACACCCGGTCCCTGCTATCAGAGATAAGCCGGACATTACGGGTGTAGATGCTGTTGAAGTATCAGGATCAGGAGGGTTTCCGAAAATATTCACCGGGACAAGTGCTGCAGCACCACATATCGGAGGATTACTTGCATTATTAAAAAGTCTGTATCCTTCTGTATCAAATGAAGAATTGCGGGAGGCCCTCTATCATAGTGCAATCGATATGGGAAGCCCCGGATGGGATCCCGTATATGGATATGGTCTTGCAGATGCTCTTTCAATGGATAATTATCTGAAAAACTCCGGGAAAAACCAGGAATTTACCGGAATGAATCAGACAACGGTTCTCCCTGAGATCACCGGCACTCCTGAACCAGTGCAGACGAATGAATATATTATTACAGAACCAGCAGTACTCTCTCATCCTGGATCCTATTCACTCGGCTCCGATATCATTGATTATTCAGAATCTATTCTGACTATTACCGGTTCAGACATCAGTATTGATGGAAAAGGACACACAATTTCAGGGATTTCTATCAGGTTTGGAACAGAAGGGCCAGTATTACAGACTGGAATCCTTATCTGGTCACCTGAAAACAGACCTGTCACCAACATCTCTATAACCAACCTCAATGTGACTGGAACATATACTGGTATATCTGCAAAAAGAGTTCAGAATTTGATGATAGATTCATGCAACCTATTATATAATACGAAGGGAGTTGATATCTCCAACTCTCAAAATGTCCATATTCAAAATTCATTATCCATCGGAAATGGATTTGCAGGTGTTCACGCTGATGCTGATTCAACAGATCTCATCATTGAAGATAATCAGATTATGAAGAACCTGTATGGCATTGTCCTTGATGGATCAACGTCAGGATTGATTCGGAAAAATCTTGTCACGGATAATTATTATGATGGTATAAAACTTGATCATGGAGCCAGTGTTATAACAATCGATAATAACTTTTGTGGAGGGAACAGAAATGGGGGTATAACTGTATTATCCGGTCATAAAAACGTAATCACGAATAATACATGTGAGAAAAACAATCCATCAGGAATACTGCTCTCAGAAAGTTCAGAAAATACCATATCAGGAAACCGTCTGATTCGAAATATCCGGGGTTTAAATAATTATTATTCTGATAATAATATAATAACTTTTAATGAAATCATCGGAAATGATGCAACCGGCATCATGCTTCAGCCCTCCGGTCATAATTCCATTTCAGATAATCGTATTATCGCGAATTTTGCAGAAGGTATTTTGATTACGAATGCTGTCGGTTCAGATCAGATAAACCGGATTACGAACAATTATCTGGAAAATTTCCAGAATGTTCATATTCAGGAAGGAGGAAAACCGAATTTCCAATGGAATGAACCATTGGCAGCGGGTACAAATATCATCGGCGGCCCGATGAAAGCCGGTAATGTATGGGCTCTCCCTGATGGGAAAGGGTACTCCCAAACCTGTCAGGATAAAAATTCTGATGGTATCTGTGATCTTCCCTATATGATTTATACGGGGAATTCTGATGAATTACCGTTACGGTATACCGGCGAGTCTTTATCCCCTCAGGTCCTGGCAGAACTTGGACCTCTTCCTGAGCCCAAAACTGCTGATGATTTTGTAACGAGAGGAAAAATTCTGATGGGTAGCAGTGACTATCTGGAAGCTATAGAAGCATATGAGAATGCAATCGCACTCTCTCCAACCAACTATCAGGCATGGCGTGATAAAGCACTTTGTCTGAAGGAATTAAAGCGATTTGATGAGGCGATGCAGGACCTGAATACCATTCTGAATATTTATAAAGAGAAACCTGAACTCTGGTCTACCGCAGGGGATATTCTTTTGGTTGATATGCAAAAGTATGCCGAAGCTATTCCTTTCTTTGAAAAAGCAATATCACTTGACAACCGTGATACTCATTCACTGGTTAATCTGGCATTTGCTTATGATAAGACGGGACAATCAGAACGGGCACTGGATCTCTACCGGAAAGCTCTGGAGATTAATCCATCACTGACGGATGCATGGAATAAAGCTGGGAATATTCTTACTCGCGCAGGACAATACGAGGAGGCTGTAAAAATGTACGACAAAGGTCTCTCGATTGACCCTGGAAATGCGTTTATCCTTAATAACAAGGGATATACCCTGTTTTTAGCAGGCAAATATCCTGAAGCGGTCGAATCCCTTGAGAAAGCAGTTATTCTGGATCCAAAATATAAATCAGCCTGGAAAAACCTGGGTGATGTATTGAAAGCAATGGGGAGATTTAGTGAATCAGAGAAGGCATATGCCAATGCTGCATGATTGATCAGCATTGCATAATACTTTTTTACTAGAGGTACTGATTTCAATATATGAAGCGGATTACCGTATTCATGGTTAGTGTATTCATCATGGTTCTCTCTCTGGTGGCGACTGGATCAGCCTGGTACTCATCCAGCTTTTCTTCACAATTTCAGTCGTCTTCAGGTTGTGCATGGGATCCATGGTTTGGAACACAGTGTGGATATTCTCAGAGTTACAGCCAACAGTCCAGTACTTCATATGGAGGAATTTTTCCATGGGGAACGGGATGGGGAGGGAGGTATTCATTCTCGTCCTGGGACTTTGGAAGTTGGGCATTCATGGCAAATGGAACACAGATAGAAGATGTTACCGGTGTATGGGATACAGATCTTCTTGGTGAGATGAATCTGAAACTGACTGGTGATGACATCATCCGTGGTTCATATAAGAATGGTGATAATCAGGGATACCTCCAGGGTAATTTCAGTTACTCAAATGAAACATTACCTGCCATGGATGGTATCTGGTGGGAGGAGCCAACATATCAGCCACCCTACTCAGCCGGTGTCATGACGATTACATTCCTGAACTCCACAGCCCTTGAAGGAATCTTCTCATACTCTGATGGAACATGGGGGCCATTCACCGGAACAAAGATCAGTGGCAACCTCACCGAAGAGACGGAGGCAATGCTTCTTGATATGCCAGAAGTGAACTGGACTCTAAATTATGATGAAAAGAAAGAACCCCTGGTCAGCAACCCACCGGAAGAGAACCCGGTGATGCAACCTGGCGAAGAAAAAACTGTTTAATTTTTATTAAATTTTACCTTATTTTTCGCATCGTGTATATGATATAAATCCATTTATATGAACTTTATACGTGTAAACTTAATTTACCAACATTATTTATCAGTTTTTAATCTGATTATTCCTGGATTTTCAGCATTGCACTATAAATATAATGATAACATAAATTCTCCATAATTTACAAAATTAATCGGGTGAAATATATGGGTAGGCAGGGAACTGATGATTCCATGTACGCAGCTGGTTATGATTACCTCCAGTCTGAAATAAAGAAAGTTATTGAATTTCATAAATCCGGTTTATCAGATACCAGAGTGGATTTAAGCAGGATGACTGAAAATGACCGTGAGATTGCTTCCCTTTTCAATGATATGCTGGATGTATATCTGAACAATCTCGATAGTATCCGTTCATCACTTGGTTCGATTCAAAAAGGAGATTTTCAGACAGAAGTAATGAAACTTCCAGGAAAATTTTCTGATATTACTGATACCATCGAATCTATACGTTCAAGCCTGTTTATGCTGGAAAAGGACATTGCCCGGTTTTCAAATACCTTTGATCAGGGTGATCTTACCCTTCGCATTGATACTGCAAAATACCGGGGGGGGTTTGCTGATATTGTCGAGCATCTTGATCAGGGCATTGAAGCGGTTACTATTCCGGTTCGTCTGGTATCTGCCGGGATTTCAGATTTTGCTGAAGGGAAGATTCCTGACATCAATGATGAAAACCAGTTTAAGGGAGAATTTAAGAGACTAATTCAGAACCTAAACCAGATCATCCGTGTTTCCAGGATGCGGGGAGAGGACGTGAATAATCTCATCCGGTCAGCAGAGGAGGGTATTCTCGATGCACGAGCTGATCCTACAAAATATCCTGGTTATCATGGAAATTTGATTGCAGGAATGAATAAAATACTTGATGCATATCTTGGTCCCCTGAATGTTTCTGCTGAATATATCGACAGAATCAGTAAAGGAGACATCCCGCCAAAGA
>ERZ795046.2219-NODE-2219-length-17469-cov-4.469852_pt1 | contig 17469 bp, 16 predicted proteins | sample MGYA00375130_ERZ795046 | MGnify/ENA primary metagenome ERZ795046 (study PRJEB30175, sample SAMN05720202) | activated sludge metagenome | isolation source: anaerobic digester from wastewater treatment plant | place: Japan | collected 2015-05-15 ...
GGTAGTCGCCAGATTTATATCAGAGCCTTGTGCATACAGCATAAGGCTCTGTTTGTGCTTATAACAGTTGTTGGGTGTTTAGGTGATTTATACCAACCTAACAGATGATTTTAAATTGAAAAAAACTGGCTCCTTAAGCTTATTTTATGCAGCTTTAGAAAAGAATCTTATAATTTATTTTGGGGAATATCTCTCCTTTATCATATTAATATTTTCAATAGCAACTTGGAGCTGATTTAATGCTTCCATGGATTCACGTGATGATTGACGGTCTAGTGTAATAACTAATCCACAGCCGGCACATATAAATTCATCACATCCAAGCAGCTTTGGTATGGATAGTTCAATGAGAAAACCGCATTCCGGACATGTTAATCCTGGACGTTGTGATTTAATATCATTCATCATATACAAAAAACCATTCCTTTCATAGTAATCAAAGCACAAATATTTGATGTAGTCGTTTCAATTATTAATTTTGCGGTTTTTTTATTTCAATGTTACAGATGTTTTTAACTGTACCGTCACTAAAAGATACGGTAATATTTCTATCTTGAAGAGGCTTTCCAGCGTCATATACTGTAAATTTGGCCTTTCCGTATTCATCTGTAATTTGCTTTTCAGGCACAATGCGAAAAGTCTGGTCATCTGATTCAACTTTAGAAAAGATATATTTTCCTGCAATTGGTTTAGCATTTGAGTCAACTAATGTTACAGTAACATTTTGAGGACAATTATCGTTTAGTATTATATTGTTGTTATCTTTATCTATATTTATAGTATTACGCAAAACTTTTGCCATTCCGGTACATGCATCTTGTGCTGCTCCTAGCAATTTTGTAATTCCAGCCGGTATATCTGACTGTTTTATAATGATATGTGCCTTTAAATTTGATGAAAGAATAGGATCTATTTCATTATACTTTTTAGAATTTAAAGGAGATAATACTGCCTTTAGGGTGCTTTCATTATATTCTGGCTCAGGTTGTTTTTGATCCTCTTGACAATTAGTTAGTAATCCAGGAGTACTTTGAGAATTTTCTTTTTTTATCTCACCTAAAATATTTATATCCATATCAAATACTGCTTCATCGACTTTTAGCAAGGGCAAAGGTATTAGAGAGAGAATGGGAATCTCAATAGAGTTTTCTATGGTCATACCATTTGGACTAGTAGAGTTGTATTTAAAACGGATAGTCTTTAACTGTCCCCACTCATTTTCCATAGTGCCATTTCCATCAAAACCAAACTCCTTAATATAATGAACAAAACGCTTTGCCGCATAAAAATCCGCATCAATTGTAGCTATTAAAGGAGTAGCAATTAACTTGTATAGTTCGAAAACCTGATTAAAATGAAATTCATTTTTTGGCATTTGTATATCTCCTTCATTTATTGTATTTTCTAATTAGCCGATGTGTTGTGACTTTAGTTTTATCAGCATTTTCCTCAACAACAACCTCCCATATGTAATCTCGTACACTAACATTTATACAAAAATTTGCATACTGATCAGAGCCGTGTACTTCGGAACTTCTAATTTTACTGAATAATGTTGGGACCATCATAGATTTTTTATACTCTGATAGGTCTTGCCAGATTTGATCCAACCATCTGTCTTTATAAGTTTTTATATTACTTATGATGTTATTTATTAATGTATCTCCTAAGTTTAAATTAATAATATCTTGATGCCTAATAAGCTTTTGTATTAAAATTTCTATTAATTCATCTATGACTTTTGCTTCGGGTTTTGTGGATAACGAAGCAAAATTGTTTTTCTTTGCAATCTCACATAAAGACTTCATTATTTCATCAGATAGGTAGTGAAGCCATCTTGTACTATTTAGAGAAATAGCGATTTGATTGATTATATTTTTTACCTCATTAGTTGAGCACGAATTCTTAATAAACTTTATCAACTCATTAGATGCGTCTAAAGCTATCTTATCGGAAACATTTTCAAATGCTTGTCTGTAATATTTAAAAGAATTAAAGTCTTGCTCATCTTCAAGTACATCTTCTAATGCAAGCTTAAATTCTATTTTTAATTCATTAAGTACTCCATTTGGAACTGGAAACTCTTTTAATAGACTTGATGGGTCGTCCTTATACTGCTTTGCTAGCTCCAAAGTATATCTGTTTGAAATATCCTGTGCTTTTGAGATATCACATAATATGGCAGCAATAATATTGGATAACTTAGGTATTTGGGAAAGATTATTATCCATTATGTTTATCAAATCCTTTCTTTTGTATTGCAGCCGACAATAAAGCGGCTGCATAATAACAATAGTATAGATTTATTGGGGAATGATTACATCAACATCCATGAATGCTTCATCAGTTATTGTACATATGTTTGTGTCTGAGGATGTATATGTAATTGTCATTGATGCTTGATTTATTGGCGGCTAATGTGCCTTAGCTAGTTGGGGCAGGAGGTAAAGCTGCACCTGTACGGATTTTTCCTGTTCCATTTACTTGTATGGTACCACCTTTAGGATCATTTGGATTGTTTATTTGTGATTTAACATTAAGTGTTATTATTCCTGGGCTATAGCTATCTGTAACATTATCAACTTCGATAGTAATTCCGGCAACTCCCTTATCGTCTGAGTTAACTTTAATTTCTGAACTAGTTGGAGTTCCTGTAGATTGACCGCGACTTGCTGTAATGGTTTTAAATATCAGCCCGGTTACATTTGATGTGTCAAGGCTAAAATCAATAGGTACATTCTTTTGTAATACTCCATAGCTGTCTTTCGCGGTTGCTTCTATATAAAGTTTTGCCCCAGCAGCAGCTTGAATTGTTGAATATTGCGGACTAATAGTCAATCCACCACCTACAGGAGCTTCTGTCAAAGAAGATTGAAGAATATTGAGTATCGAAGCTAACCCAGTCGGCATGTCTGCCTGACCACCTTCTATATGAATATCCATGGTGTATTCTACAGAATATTTTGATTCTTGTGATGCTTTTGAATCTTTTTTACTGGAGTAATTTGCATGTGCTTCAAAATCAACTGAAAAAGGTCCCCAACCAATAGAACCACCAGCTGATCCTCCTGCTGAAAGTTCCTCTGAAGTTGATGTCTCATTTACAGTTGATGCTGAAGCTGATATGTTGGCTTTAAAATCGATAATAACCTGATTAATTGCCAAGAATGGAATAGGCACAATTGTCAATAGTGGCACGACAAGATTTACCATCTCCCCGTTCTTGTTATACTGGAAAGTCACGTTAATTACCTTTTTTTCACCTGTTTTCGGATCTTCAGTTAAACCAACATTCTGAATAAATTCCCAGCTAGTTTTGGCAGCTTTAGCTTGTGCCTGTATACAAGCATCTAACGGTCCACCAATTAAGCTTGAAAAAGGAATTGCCTGAAGTGCACTTGTTGCAGTTTGTGCTGCAGCATTATCAATAGGCATAATAATTTCCTCCTATTTTTTGTTGTAATTAATACTTATTCAGTTATTTGCTGTTTATTACTATTATTAAGTACAAACTTACATTGAACTCCGAGATCAACATTATTCTTGCTTTTATATTCAAAGGGGTAGAGAATTATTGATGAAATGAATAAAATAATAAAAATATATATAAATTGAAAATTTTGAGTTTTTAATAATGGGGTATTGTGGTATACTATATGCTGGTACAGAATGCTAAGGAGGTATTATATGGATGCAAAGCAATTGTTTAACTTTTGGTTGACGAGTGATTATTTTGATGCAGATACAAAATATGAACTGTCACAGATTAAGGATGATGAAAAAGAAATCGTTGAAAGGTTCTATAAAGAGCTTGAGTTTGGTACAGGTGGTCTAAGAGGTATAATTGGTGCCGGAACTAATAGAATGAATATATATACAGTCAGGAAAGCAGCCCAGGGTGTAGCCAACTATATCAAAAGCCTTGGTCAGGAAGCTATGGATAGGGGGGTTGTCATTTCCTTCGACTCCAGAAATAAATCGCCTGAGTTTGCGTTGGAATCTGCTAAAGTTTATACAGGTAACGGTATAAAGACTTATTTGTTCGATGAATTGAGGCCTGTTCCTGTTTTATCATTTGCAGTAAGGTACTTTAATACCGCCGTCGGTATAATGGTAACAGCCAGCCATAACCCTAAGGAATATAACGGTTATAAGGTTTATGGCGAAGATGGGGCACAGCTTTCATTAGAAGGCTCCGAGATAGTTCTCGATGAAATAACCAAAATAAAGGACATGTCCAGCATAGCTTTAATGGAGAAGGAAGAAGCAATTGAGAAAGGCCTCCTTAAAGTTGTGGGAGTTGAAATTGAAGATGCCTTTATTTCGGAAATCAAAAAACAATGTATAAATGCAGAGCTGGTTAAAGAAATAGGCAGGAATATGAAGATTGTTTACACACCTCTTCATGGTACTGGAAATAAGCCAGTAAGAAGAGTACTGAAAGAAATTGGCTTTGAAAATGTAATTATAGTTAAGGAACAGGAAAAACCCGATTCCAATTTCTCAACTGTTAAATCTCCAAATCCTGAGGATAAAGAGGCACTTACAATGGCTATTGAGCTTGCAGCAAAGGAGAACAGTGACCTGGTAATAGGTACTGACCCTGATTGTGACAGGGTTGGTATAGCTGTGAGAAATAAGAGCGGTGAGTATGTAGTTTTTACAGGTAACCAGACAGGATGTCTTTTATTGGAATATATACTTTCACAGAAAAAAGCCAATGGAACTCTTCCGGCAAATGGATTTGTTGCTAAGACTATAGTGTCTTCAGAATTATCAAGAAAAATTGCAGCTGCTTATAACATTAAAATTGTTGAAGTTTTGACAGGCTTTAAGTTTATTGGGGAAAAAATTAAAGAGCTCGATGAGTGCGGAGATAAAAAATATATATTTGGCTTTGAAGAAAGCTACGGATATCTGGCAGGGACACATGCTAGGGATAAGGATGGAGTAGTTGCGTCCATGTTAATTGCAGAAATGGCTGCTTTCTATAAGTCAAAGGGAATGACTCTCTATGATGCATTAGAAGAGCTTTTTGCCAAGTATGGATATACAATTGAGTCCATAACATCCTTTACTCTTGAAGGTAAGGAAGGGCTTGAAAAAATCAAGTATACAATGGATCAATTAAGAGAAGCAAGACATTCAAGTTTTGGTTCATCAAATGTAAATGCAATAAGGGACTATTTGAAAGGTGAGAGGTATGATATAAAATTAGGCAGTACGGAGGAATTGACTCTGCCTGAATCCGATGTTTTATATTATGAAATGGAAGACGGTTCATGGTTTTGTGTAAGACCATCTGGGACTGAGCCTAAAATAAAGATATACTACGGTGTTACAGGAACAGACTTGAAGAATGCACAGGGTATGCTTGATGAATTAAGGGACAATGTGCTTGCGGTTGTTAAAAAGTTTTTGTTTGAGTAACATGTGAATTGCTTAAGAAAAATAACTTCAAATGTATAACAAGTATGTAAAATTAAGTAACTCGAAATCATTTGTAATAAATGCTTTCGGGTTATTGTTTTATAGCTGTTTAATTCTAAATCCTAAGCCTAAATACATTGCAGCCCTATAATTGTATGTTATAATAAATATAATTATTCTACTTAAAGGAAGGTTTAAAATGCCTGATTTTGTACATTTGCACGTTCACACTGAGTACAGTCTTTTGGACGGTGCCAATAGAATAAAGGACCTTATAAGGCGTACCGCGGAGCTTGGCATGAAGAGCATCGCCATAACCGACCATGGAGTCATGTATGGAGTGGTTGACTTTTACAAGGAAGCGGTGAAGAACGGAATTAAGCCTATTATTGGCTGCGAGATATATACTGCAAAGAGAACAAGGTTTGATAAAGAGCCCAATCTCGATTCGGAGCAGGGACATCTTGTGCTTTTGGCACGGGATATGACCGGTTATAAAAACCTTATGAAAATAGTATCCATAGGCTTCATAGAGGGGTTCTACTATAAGCCTAGGGTGGATATGGAAGTCCTTGAAAGATACAGTGAAGGTATAACCGCATTGAGTGCGTGTCTTTCGGGAGATATTCCAAAGGCAATTATGCATAATGATATTGAGAGTGCCAAGAAAATAGCGTTAAAGTACAACTCAATTTTCGGGCAGGGTAATTTCTATCTTGAATTGCAAAATAATGGAATTGAAGAGCAGAACCTTGTTAATCAGCAGCTTATAAAATTAAGCAAGGAGCTATCACTGCCTCTTATTGCAACTAATGATGCACATTATTTAAGAAGAGAGGATGCAAGGGCACAGGAAATACTTCTTTGCATACAGACAGGCAAGACAATGGATGATGAGGACAGGATGACATTTTCTGCCGATGAGTTTTACATTAAATCAATTGATGAAATGTACAGGCTGTTTAAAAATGTACCTGAAGCATTGGAGAATACTGTTAAGGTTGCAGAGAGCTGCAATGTGGAATTGGAATTTGGAAAGCTCCATTTGCCGTCATATGCCGTACCGGAAGCAACAAACCCTTATGACTATCTTGAAAAATTATGCTTTGAGGGACTTGAACGTTTATACCCGGATTCATGCGATGATGAAAAAAGGGACAGGCTTTCATATGAGCTTTCCGTTATAAAGCAAATGGGTTATGTGGATTACTTCCTGGTTGTTTGGGACTTTATAAAATACGCCAAGGATAACGGAATAATGGTTGGACCGGGAAGAGGATCGGCTGCAGGAAGCCTTGTAGCCTATACATTGGGAATTACAAATATTGACCCAATAAAGTACAATCTTCTTTTTGAAAGGTTTTTGAATCCTGAAAGAATAAGCATGCCCGATATAGATATAGACTTCTGCTTCGAAAGAAGGCAGGAAGTAATAGATTATGTTGTTAGAAAGTATGGAAAGGACAAGGTTGCACAGATAATAACATTCGGAACAATGGCTGCACGAGCTGCCATAAGAGATGTGGGAAGAGCCTTGAACGTACCCTACGCCGATGTGGACATTGTTGCAAAAATGATCCCTTTTCAGCCGGGAATGAATATTGAAAAGGCTTTAGAATTGAATCCCGAGCTTAAAAAGCGTTATAACGAGGATGACAGGACGAGAGAATTAATCGAGATGGCAAGGCTTTTAGAAGGTATGCCGAGGCATGCATCGACCCATGCGGCAGGGGTTGTTATATCAAAAGATCCCATTGATGAATGCGTTCCCCTTCAGAGAAACGAAGACAGTATAACAACACAATTTACAATGGTTACACTTGAGGAATTGGGCCTTCTGAAAATGGATTTTTTAGGCCTTAGGACTCTCACAGTGATAAGGGATGCAGTAGAACTGGTATATAAAAATTATGGCAGGAAAATAGACATTGACAAGCTTGACATGGATGATAAATCAGTTTTTAAGATGATAAGCGAAGGTAAAACTTCAGGGGTATTCCAGCTTGAAAGTGCCGGTATGACACAGTTCATGAAGGAACTGCAGCCATCAAGCCTTGAGGATATAATAGCGGGAATTTCATTGTACCGTCCGGGACCAATGGATCAGATTCCCAGGTATTTAAAGAACAAAAACAATCCTGATGAAATAAAATATGATCATCCTATGCTTAAGCATATTTTGGATGTTACTTATGGCTGTATGGTTTATCAGGAGCAGGTTATGCAGATTGTAAGGGATTTGGCAGGCTATTCCATGGGAAGGTCCGACCTTGTAAGAAGAGCTATGTCAAAGAAGAAAGTAAGTGTAATGGAGCAGGAGAGGCAGAATTTTATATACGGTATAACAGATTCAAATGGAAATGTTGAAGTATCGGGTGCCGTAAGAAATGGAGTGGATGAACAAACAGCCAACAAGATTTTCGATGAAATGATGGACTTTGCAAGCTATGCATTCAATAAATCCCATGCTGCTGCTTATGCAGTTGTTGCATATCAGACGGCTTGGCTAAAATACTACTATCCCGTAGAGTTTATGGCTGCATTACTAAACAGCTTTTTAGGGAGCAGTGAAAAGATATCTCAGTATGTATCGGAATGCAAGGCCATGAATATTGAAGTGCTTCCGCCCGATATTAATGAAAGTAACGTAAAATTCACAGTCATTAACGGCAAGGTGAGATTCGGCTTGGCAGCGGTAAAAAATGTGGGAGAGGGAGCAGTTAAAAGCATCATAGTTGAACGTGAAAAAAACGGAATGTTCAAGGATTTCAGAGATTTTTGCGAGAGGATTGACGGTAAGGATATCAATAAAAGATGTATAGAAAGCTTAATTAAAAGTGGGGCTTTTGACTCGTTTGGAGTATACCGTTCAAAGCTTATGGCTGTTTTTGATAAGCAGCTTGATGCAATAGCACAGGCAAGAAAAAGAAATATGGAAGGGCAGCTGTCCATATTCGAATTTGGAGCAGTCAATAAAGACAGTGTTAAGGCATATATTGAATATCCCGATATAAAAGAATATCCACAGAAGGTTTTATTGGCCATGGAAAAAGAGATGTTGGGACTTTATATCTCAGGACATCCTCTTTTAGAGTATGAAAATGAACTAAAAAGCCAGGTTACTGTTTTCAGCTCGGATCTTTACTCTGTTCAACCTGAAAATGCTGATGGAGAAATGCTTGAAATCCATAAAAATATAACCGATGGAATGAATGTTACCGTTGGGGGAATTATTACAAGCAGGAAGAACAAAACTACCAGAAGCAACAATATGATGGCGTTTTTAGGATTAGAAGACCTATATGGAGTTATGGAGATAATCGTATTTCCAAAAATACTTGAAAAATATGCATCACTAATGGTAGAGGAAAATATTGTATTAATAAAGGGAAGAATAAGTTTAAAAGAAGAAGAGCAACCTAAAATAATATGTGAAGACATTTATCCAATTAGGAACCAAATTAATCCTAATGAAAAGAAAAAGGTTAAAAAGGTTTACATCCGGACAAATAAAAATATGGAGCATATAAATTATGAATCCATTTTATCAATGTTTAAATACTTTAATGGCATGACGCCGGTATGTATGTACAATGAGGATGATAAGTCGGTAAAAGTTCTTGACAGGGAATATTGGGTAAGCCTTAATGACTGCCTGCTCGACGAGCTCAAGATAAGGCTTGGAGAAGAAAATGTCAAAATTGTAGGTGAATAATAAAAAAGCCTTAATTTCATTGACATAGAAAAAAATATTGATTTTTAAAATAAAATAATATATAGTTATGACGAGGTGATTTGTTTGGATTGGGAGCAGGATAAAATTCAGGACTATGTTGTGATAAAAGCTGAAGAGAGTGGAGTAAACATTATCGGCCTTACACGAGGAAGGGATACAAAATTTCATCATACCGAAAAATTAGACAAGGGAGAAGTGTTAATAGCCCAGTTTACTGAGAATACATCTGCCATTAAGGTTAGAGGAAAAGCAAAGATTCTTAGCCGTTATGGAGAAATTATTTCTGGTGAATAAAGTTAAAAAGGGGCGTGTTTATATGTGGACTGTTGTGTATATGGCACAAAGCAAGGATATAGCAAATAAACTTCAGGAATTGCTTACTGTTGATGGTATACTTGTCAAGGTTAGGCCAATAAGTAAAAACCATGAAAGTAATGATAATTATTTTGAAGTTCTTGTTCCCGAAGCTGAGGTTGAAGAAGCACACAGTGTAATTATTGAAAAAGGTTTTTAAAATAATTTACCACGAGTAATTTAATAGGATTAAAACTTTCCCGTGTTAATTTAAAGGTATTTTCACGGGTTTAATATTTTTATTCAGATAAATAGTTTATAATATAAATAGTTTATAAAATTTATAATTTATAAAGTTTATAGTTTATAATATTGATGGTTTAATTGATAGTTTATTATAATAATAGGATGGGTAATAAAATGGTAACAGAAACGCACTTGATTGTAAGATATGCAGAAACAGATAAAATGGGTATCGTCCATCATTCAAATTATGCTGTTTGGTTTGAAGCGGGGAGGACAGATTTTATAAAAAAAGCAGGAATAACATATTCAGAAATAGAACAAAGAGGTGTAATGCTTCCTCTTATTGAGTTAAAGTGCAAGTTCAAAGTTCCTGCACATTATGAGGATGAGATAGTAATAAAAACAAGAATAGAAGAAATGACAAACACCAGGATTAGATTTTATTATGAAGCTGTAAGATTAGGCGATATGCCTGTAATACTGTCGACTGGTGAAACAATGCATGTTTGGACTGATAAAAATTTAAAGCCAGTTAATCTAAAAAAATATTCCCCTGAGCTTTTTGGTTTGTTTTGCAATATTCTGGGACAACCTTAATATTATATTTATAATTAACCCCATTTAACTGTTTTGGGAATATAATATTATAAGATTCAATACAATCTAGTTTAGGCGGTGTATAGGTGAATATTCCTAATGTTTTAACAATAATAAGGTTTTTAGTCGTACCAGTTTTTTGCTATTTTATGATTATTGAAGATTATCATGTTTCGGTGGCTCTTTATGTATTTGCCGGAATTACAGACATCCTTGATGGTCAGATAGCAAGAAGATTCAATATGATAACTTCTTTTGGAAAGCTAGCGGATCCGGTAGCTGACAAATCTATGCAGATTTCGGCACTTGTACTTCTGACATTGAAAAATAAGATACCACCGGTATTTTTGATAGTTGTAATAGCAAAAGAATTATTCATGGTAGCAGGTAGTTTGATATTATATAAAAAAGATCATTATGTTGTTTCAGCCAATTGGTATGGAAAAATGGCCACAGTGATATTATTTGTTGCTATTATACTGACACTTTTCAACATTCCATATAACAATATTTTTGTTTATATAGCTGTTTTGGCGAATTTATTTTCATTTGTAATGTATACGAGGGAGTACAGGAAAATAAAACAACCGAATGAATAATTTGCCGATATTGGGAATAATAACAAAGATGTTATTTTATCAAGGGGCATTGGTTTATTGCCGATATAAAATGAAGAAATAAAAACCTAAATACATAAAAGGTTGCAGGAGGAAAGTATTGTCATGCAAAAGAAAAAAATAATTGGAATTATTGTATTTGCTGTTGTAATTTTGATGGGGAGAGCAATTTTTGCCGAAGGCCAAATTAAGTGGAAAAAATCTCTTGAAACAGGCAAAATCAATTTAAAAGCAATTGCACATGATGGTGAAGGAATGATTGTCGCTGTTGGAGAGGACGGCAGAATCAAAACATCCAAGGGTGGAATAAAATGGGTTGGAAGGGATTCCGGAACCGTTGAATCGTTAAACGGTATTACATATGGAAACGGTATATTTGTAGCAGTGGGCGAGGGAGTTGTTGCAACTTCTTCCGATGGCATCACTTGGACTACAAAATCATCACTGACATTAAACGAGGTTGTATGGCATAATGATAAATTTTATGCGGTGGGTAAATTCGGAACGATACTTTCATCTCCTGACGGTGAAACATGGTCAAAGATTGAAATAAAAAGCGATGAGTCATTAAATGATATATATGCATATGAAAACAAATTGGCTGTTGTAGGTAATGACGGCGGCTTTTACAGCTCAGATGACGGTGAGAACTGGACCAAGGTCAGAATCAGCAAGGAAGCTTCTTTAAGAAGTATCTGCTGGAATGGTTTAAAGTTTGTAGCCTCATCGGATGATGGAAATATAGTAACTTCTATGGACGGAACCAATTGGGCATGGGTATCCGCAGAGTCGTCAACAGGAAAGCCTGGTGAGGTCAGCGGTACATCAACAGGTCTTTTAAAGCTTGGAAAGGGAATAAATGATATACAATGGGATGGAGAATGTTTTATAGCCGTTGGATATAATGGTGCTATATATAGTTCCGAAAACGGAACCAAGTGGGAAAAGATTAATTATTCAACTACCAGCAATTTGGAGTCGGTAATTTTTACCGGAAATGAGTATATTATTGTCGGAAATAACGGTACTTTATTAAAATCCAATGATTTGGAAAAATGGACATCAATTAACCTTAACGGTATCGATAAAAATTTAAATAGTGTTGTTTGGGGAAAAAACAAGTTTGTTATAGTTGGTGATACCGGAATCATATTAACTTCATATGACGGTGAGTCATGGGTAAGACAGGACAATAATTTTGGAAAGGATTTTAATAAAGTAATTTATACAGGAAGTATGTTTGTTGCTGTAGGTTCCCAAGGTTACATCATCACATCTCCCGACGGAGTCAAGTGGACCAGGTCAAATACGGGAGTTTTAAGCAAGCTGTACAGCATAGCATGGAACGGTAAATTGTTTGTTGCTGTAGGTGAGTCGGGTGTGATATTGACATCTTCAAATTGCATAAAATGGGATGTGCTTAACTCGGGTGCATACAGAAGCATATACTCAATTGTTTGGGACGGTGTTAACTTTGTAGCTGATGAAGGCAAAGACGGCAATATTCTCATATCACATGACGGAAAAACGTGGTCAAGGATTGAACATTTAAAAAATGGTATAGTAAAGAGCAATATGGGAGATACTTTGATTTTTCCCGATTCAGATAACATAAACCAAGACATACCTGCTATAAAAGGAATAAAGCATATTATTTGGAACGGTACCGAATATATTGGTGTAGGTGATCTAACAGCTTCACATGTGGAAAGTAAAAAGAATCAGATAAACAGTAATGTGAGAGTTGGAAATTCAACTTTGTCATCGAAGGATGGAATAAATTGGACTGAAGAAACTCTTGGCAGCTTCAAGAATCTTAGAAGTGTTGCCTGGAGCGGCGAAATTCTCGTTGCCTGTGGCGAGGAGGGTACTATTGTAAGTACGGTTCCTTCTTACATCAGTGTGATTATTGACGGCCAGAGCTTAGAAGCTGATATGTCACCTGTTATAAGAAACGGTAAGACATTAGTTCCGTTAAGGGCTATTTGTGAGGCATTAGGTATGACTGTTGAATATGACGAGGCAACAAAGGGCATAACTTGCACAAAGGGAGATAACATCATAAAATTAAATGTAGGGGGAAAAGAGGCTTTAGTTAATGGTAAAGTGGTCAAACTTGATGAACCTGCAAATGTTATAAGAGGTAGGACATTGGTTCCCGTAAGGTTTTTGGCGGAAAATATCGGATCAAAAGTAAGCTGGGATAAAACAACGAGAACAGTATACATTGTTAGTCAAGATTAATAATATAATGGGGCATTTCGAGAAACGGAATGCCCTAAATTGGAAATATCGGAATAAAATCAAGAAATAGAACTATGTAAAATGCACGTGAATACAATTAAAAATGAGGTGTTTTTATGAAGTTTAAAGTTACTTCTTCTCACCTGATTGCTGTCATTGTAGTTCAAGTTGTCACCATTGGTGTACTTATCTTAATTTTGGTTTCCGGTAAACATAAAGCAAAAGCAGAAAATACAATTTATACAGACAATATTGTAAATCCCATAATTCAAACTTTAGCAGAATATGATAATTCAGGTTTATCATACTCTCAAATTCTTCCATATACAGAATATCCATTCTTTAAGTACTTATCATCAAGCTACGACAAGTTAAAAGACATAAAGGAATACAAGCTTCCGTTAAAAGGAATAGTATATGACGAGTTCATTGCCACTTCCTATGACCTGTCATATGAAAGCTGTGGGAAATACCCATCCCATCCCGAATACGGGATTACATTCAGCGGTAAAAGAGCTGTTAAAGGAAGGACTGTAGCGGTCGATCCTGAAGTAATACCGTTAGGCAGCAATATACATATAACATTCCCCAACGAGTATAAGCATTTGAACGGTTGGTATGTAGCAGAGGATACAGGAAGTCTGGTTAAAGGCAAAATTATTGATGTTTTCTTTGGAGAGTCTGCATTTTATGAAATGGAGAAATTCGGAAGCAGGAAGGTAAAGGTAAAAATCGTTTACCCCGAATACTACTAAGAAATTATTAAAATATAAAAATTAACATTTAAATATAAAAATTAACATAATAATGGATTGAAATAAATTTTTAATTAAGGGAAATAACGGGATAAAATTATGGAAATAATTGTAATTATAATCGCAGTATATTAAAATAATAAAAGCAATTATTTATTATGCAGGAAAACTAATAAAGTAAGTGAGTGAAAAGAATGTCATATATTTTATCCATTTTTCTCGTAGCTTTAACATCATGCTGTATTGTAAATCTTTTAAAGCAACATTACATAATCCAGCTTGCAGGTATTTCATTTCTTATCACATACCTGGTACTAAGACTTTATTTTCTTAGCAAGAAAGATGTAACCCTTAACGAATTTTTAAACTGTTCAATACCGGCAATGACCGGTGTAGCCGCATGCCTGACGGGAATGGTTTTAGGTTTTTGGGTTTTCCCTCCCATTAGAAAAAAAATCAACAAGCAATTATAAATATAAGTCCTCTTCCATCATTGCATACCACAAATTACATGTCCCATATCACTTGCCTATTTCGCATGTATTATGTAAACTAAAATTAGTGATTGCAATATACATTGTGGTAATAGGAGGGGGATATGAGGAAAAGGTTATTATCATTAATAGTATCATTCATTATCCTGGTGGCAGCATTAACGGTTTATTCAAGCAACAGCAAAGGTATTGAGCTTTATGTAAACGGCAAAAGCGTGAATCTTTCAAGGCAGCCTTTCTTTATAAGCGATAGGATACTTGTACCCGGAAGAAGTGCTGTCGAGAGTATGGGCGGTTATCTGGATTGGTATGAAAAAGAGGGAAAAATAGTAGTAAAAAAAGGCAGTTCAAAATTGACAATGTATATCGGCGGCTATAAGGCCTATGAAGGCAATAAGGGTATTGGCATGGATGTTCCACCGGTATTGAAAGATGGAACGGTTATGCTTCCGGTAAGATTCATTTCTGAGTACTTTGGATATCCTGTAAAATATGATGCCGCAAATAAAAAAGTTATTGTTGGCAGCCAAAGCGGTTCATCCGAAACATCGAGAGGAAATGATAGAGAACAAAGTACGAATTACAGTAATTATAAGGTGGTTATTGATGCAGGACATGGTGGAAGTCAAACGGGAGCAATTGCATCAGGCATATATGAAAAGGACCTCAATCTTGCAATTGCATTAAAGCTTAATAATCTGTTGAAAAGTGCCGGGGTTAAAACATATATGACCAGAACAACTGATAAGGATGTAGGACTGTATGAGAGATCCGGACTAGCAAATTCTGTCAACGCAGATCTGTTCATAAGTATACACAATAATGCCCAGTCACCAAGTAGTATTAAAGGAAGCATGACTCTCTATTATCCAAATGGAGTGAGTAAAAATGGAATAAATGGCTACCAATTTGCCTCAATTGTGCAAAAAAACCTTGTTTCACAGCTAGGTACAGAAAATAAAGGCATTATAGAAAGACCCAATTTGGCTGTTTTAAGAACGACAAAAATGCCTGCAGTTTTGGTTGAAGTCGGTTACATGACAAATAAAAGCGAGTTAAGCAAGCTTGTAACAGGTAGCTATCAGGACAAAGCTGCTACAGTCTTAAAAGATTCGGTATTAGAAGTATTAAATAAAATGAAAAAATAATTTATCATAAAAACCATTCAAAATAAAAATGATTTTACCTATTAATGAGGTAAAATCATTTTTTTATGTAAATTAAAGTAATTCGTTAATGATTCCAAAAAAATGACGATAAATATATTAGATTTTATGCACTACTGAAATTTAATTATTTTACAGAAACTAAATGCAGCTAGGTACAAATACGTGATATGGAAGTAATGGATAATACAGGATAAAAACAGGGAGGAAAAAAATATGGTTCTTGAATGGAATGAAAAATTTAGCGTAAACATCAATGTTATTGATGAACAACACAAAAAATTGTTTGAAATAGGTAGGAGAATATATGATGAATTATGCATAACAGGTGAGCACGACAGATATGATGAAATTTCGAAGATTTTTGATGAGCTAAATGAATATGTGGAGTATCATTTTAAATTTGAAGAAGAACTTATGGAGAAATGTGGCTATCCCAATCTCGAAATACATAAGATGCAGCATCGCTTTTTCATAAAAAAGCTCGAGAAGGAAAAAAATAGAGATATAGATGCCAACCAAAAAGAAAGCCTTGTACGGTTGATAAGTTTCATTGCCGATTGGATAGTACAGCATATTTTAGGGGAGGATATGGCTTACAAGGAAGCATTAATGATGACTAAATAATACATTTGCAGGGTGGTGATCAAGTGTCATTAGAAATACTTAAATCCATTAAACAAAGTGAAGAGCAGGCTGAAAGCTTGCAAAAACAGTCTTTGGAAAAATCACGTCAAATACTTTCTGAAGCCAATACTAAAGCCATAAAACTTCAGGAGCAGGCTATGGAGGAGGCAGAGAAAGAGGCGAAGGATATCCTTTTTAAGGCTGAAAAAATTGCAAATGATGAAATCACAAAAATGCAGGCAGCAGTAGAAAAAGAATGCGAAGAGATCAAGAATAATGCACGCAAAAAAATTGATAAGGCAGTGGAAATAATAATGAGAAAGGTTGTGAAAACTAATGGCAATAGTTAAAATGAGCAAACTTTCTCTTATTGGGCTTGAAACAGATAAGGAAAAAATTCTTGATTCTCTTATGAACATTGGTGTTGTAGAAATAACCGAAAGCTCGGAAAAGCTCTCGTCGGATGAATGGAAGGATTTAGTGATTAGAGATGGAAATAGTGAAAAGGTTGCTATATTTGACGATAAATTAAATAAAATAAAATGGACCATTGACTATCTTTCAAAGTTTTCATCTAAAAAGAAGGGCCTTTTCTCGCTGAAAAGATCAGTAAATACAAATGAGTACAATATAGTTTTACAAAATATGGACAAACTGTCATCCATAGTTGAGGAAATTCTTAAATATAATGACAAGCTGTCATGCTTAAAATCGGAAAGGAACAAAAATACCAATCTTATTTTGAGTCTTGAGCCATGGAAACAGTTGACCGTTCCGTTAAATGAGACAAAAACACTAACTACTACCATACTCACAGGCATTATACCTCAAGCATCAAGTTTCGGTAAATTTAAAGAAGATATTATAAGTGAAGCTCCTGAAAGCTATATTGAGACAATAAGCGATGACGGCCAGCAGAATTATATCCTTGTAATATATCACAATTCTTGCGAGGAAAATGTTATTAAGGTGCTGAAGCAATACGGTTTTTCAAAGGTTACTTTTAAAGAACTTGAAGGCACAGTTAAAAGCAATATAGACCGTGCACAAAAGAATATTGCAAAAATTGACAAGGAATATGAAGAGATAGAAAATAAAATTTCAGAATTTGCAAAATACAAGGACGATTTGGAGATTCTTCATGATCACCTACTGGTAGAAAGGGACAGAGTAAAGGTATTGGACAATCTCTTAAGAACCAGTAAAACATTTTATCTTGAAGGATGGGTTCCTACAAAGCTTAGTGAAAAACTAAAAAACAAA
>ERZ795046.2221-NODE-2221-length-17465-cov-5.108156_pt1 | contig 17465 bp, 14 predicted proteins | sample MGYA00375130_ERZ795046 | MGnify/ENA primary metagenome ERZ795046 (study PRJEB30175, sample SAMN05720202) | activated sludge metagenome | isolation source: anaerobic digester from wastewater treatment plant | place: Japan | collected 2015-05-15 ...
GTCGTCCTGGCCGCGTGGCCGGACGACGCAGTCCCCACCTGCCGGGCCCTGTGGGCCCGGAGGGTGTTTCTTTACGGAAACACTCTCCGGGCCCGCCCGATCTCCTGGGAGCTCAAAGTGCCCCTCCAGGGCGGTGAGCTCCCAGAAGTTGCCGACGAGCAGGTCGTCGACCTGCTCTGCCGGCACTTCGAAGGGGAAAGGACAGGGCCCGGAATCCTCGGACATTCCACCCGCCCTCCCCGGTGGGTAGGGATGTATCGGGGATTCCGGGTCGACCTCCGCTAGGAGGTCGCCCGGCAGATTTTTTGACACCCCCGCAAGATGCGGGGGTTACAACCCAAAACCTCGGCAAGATGCCGAGGTCCGGACGCAAAATTGCGTCCGGGTTCGTCGTGAGTTTTTGCCCCAGCCGTTTGGCTGGGGCTTTTATTTTTTAGCTATGAGTGATATTATGATTGCCACTGCAGTGAAGTGGGAGGTTTCCAATGGGTGAATGGTCGCTCATAACGACGGCGCTTGCACGGGCGAATCGTCCTGATGCTTGCGCGTGCAATATGCTGGATGTTAACGAGAAGTTTGCACTAATTATGACCCGTTTCTGTCGTACTGTTGTATACTCTCTGCATGATGGGACATACAATCAGCTTGAATTTCCAGTACGTATTAATGGTTTTGACGTGGATGAGGCCGAGCGTGTTCTCACAGCCGAATCCACGATGCTTCTGCAAAGGTCGATGAGTGACTATCTCATGACCTGGAAAATTGTGTTAGTTGATCACCGCACGCTGGAGTACATGTGCGAGATTACGCTCTACAACCTTGTTGATAAGACTACGAGGAAACTGTTTGTCACCTTTCCAGTGCCTGCGTCCAAATCGGTACGTTTTTATCATTACGACGGCGACGAAGTTTATGCTTTGGTGGCGTCCCGATACAGGTTGCGCGATAAGCACGTTAACTGTTATCTCATCCGAATTGATCTTAAAACAGGTGAATTGACGCCATTTGCAATTCCGCTGGATCCGAAATGTTGCAGAATTGTTGGCCCCGGCGAGTTTGTTATCACGTATCTCAATACAAACTACTATCTCTCAATCTATGAAAAACGAGCCTGTTGGTTTAACCAGGAGATCTTTCACATTGGTAATGATATGATTATTGCTTTGTTGCGGTCTAAGTGTACCAAAAAGGAGCAGCGATTTGCAATTTACAGAAAAAGCGATATCCCAGTAAGCCCCGAATTTTTTAAATATGCCAAGGACGGCATTGTGGACATCGTCTGCTCGTACCCTCACGCATGGAAATTGCCGAAGGTGATATTGAGGGTGCGAGACACTACCCTTTGGAGCAAGATGCTCTACGCGAGTAGTCGCAGATATGGGTATCCGGACCTTGTTGTTCTTCCGCGCAAGTAGATGTACGCATGAGCCTGGAAAATTACAAATACGTCCTCTTCCAATTTCCAGAGTGTACTTATCGTGTTTGGTTGTCTGAAGCGGATGCCGCACGTTGGAGCGATCTTATGGTCCCTAAGATCGTATCGTACAATGAGCGGTTGGCTTCTATTCGTTCGGTTTTTAGCAATGTCCTGGTCTTTAACGGCGAGGAACGACCTTCCCTGTCGTGTACCGCCCATACCCCTTCTTATGTGTGGATTTTCGTGTTTAAGTTTCCCTTTGATAATCTTTTATTTTGCTATGACAAAGCCTTTGCACGCTTTGACGTATGTCACTACGATATCGTGCAGGGTAGGATAGTTGTTGATCCGCCCTTTATCAAGATGAATCTTCCGGGAGAACTTATAGGCATCCGACAGTTAGGCGATGTCCTCAGGGTTGTGACCTCTGGGATTACGTGGGTTTTGGATATTACCTTTTCAGAAGACGGGTGTGTAGTCTCTAAAAAATACCGGTCCACAGTTTTTAATATAAGTGAAAATTCTTGTGTTGTTTGGATCAAAGATGACCTTATAGCTTTGCAAGAAAAATATCGCGGTACTCTATTTCTGTTGAAACTGAATGACGACGGAAGTGGGACACTGTTCACGCTCAACGATTTCTGTCAACATGTCTTTTTTCAAGACCGGCTTTTGCTGGTAAATTTCTTCAATAATCGCGTGCTAGGAATTGACTACGACCGTTTATATGAGGTTATTTTGCAGCAATCTACGTCTCCGCTCTGTAAAGGCTTATCCGAGAAGTTAGATTTAAGTATGTACGCTGGATATTTGGGAGTTTATCGTAAAGAGGCGGACATCTCCTTCTGGAATACCAGTAAGTTATTGCTCTCTTTTCCAATCTCGAATATTGCCTCGATTGTGGTTGATCGCTTTCCATTAGCGGCTGCTGTGTTTATTCAATCTGAACCAGATGCTTTTGATCTCATTACTTGCGAGATGTTGTTTGGGAAAGAAGAAAACGCCCGCAGGTCGTTAGGAGTCAACAACCCCATTGCTATGTTTTCAATTGTGCGTGATCGTAGCGATGCGACTACGGCAATCACGGCAAGTTTTCCGCATCCGGTTGACGTGAGCTATGGCTAGGAAGGAGGGTCCAATCAATGCCAGACCAGGTCCGGTACGATTACCACATATTTGATCTTAAAGATGCTGTACTCCGGACGTGGCGAGTTCGATACGACCGTCAATTCTGCTGTCGACAGAACTGTTTGAAATCGACTACATGGGGTGGCAATTTCCCGTGTTTGTTGAACGCCCCACGGCACTTAATTATGAGCCAAGTCCAGAGGGTTAACTATAGCTGTAAAGGCTTATGCGGCAAAACCTTACAGCTTGCGCTCCGTGAGCCTTTAGACGGCCTTATTTTATGCTACGACACTTATAACAACAGCCATAGTTATCTGAAAGCTCTGAGTTACCGCATCGTGGGTGATAGGATCGAGCTTGAAGATTTCAAAGCGAGTGTGTCCCTCGACGGTAAAACTCCGGTCAGCATTTTGCAGATCGGAGATGTTGTTCGTGTCGTAGCTGCGTCAACAATTAATCGGTCGTGTAGCATCTTCGACATCAAATTTGATGCAAACCTGAAGGTTTCGAACGGCTTCACAGAACTGTGGTCTGCCGAAGATTCCCGCATGGCTTATATCTCAGAATACGACGAGGTTATGTGGATAACAAGCAATTTTCTTATAATCCAGAATTATTTTCGTCGAGAAATCTTCGCGATTGATCTGCTTACCGGGGCATCTGCGCTGTTTAACGTGTATCCGTATCATCGTGTTTTCCTCGAAGATAAGCTGCTGTTAATAGACCAGGAGGAACGGATGGTTCACGGTATTACATACGCAGCTCTGCGTGAGGTTACAAATACATCCAGTGTTAAATTGCCCGGAGTCACGCCTCTGGATGTGGACTTCCTTGGTTATTTTACCGCTAACAAGCGGACAGTTTCTCTTCTGAGGTACACTTACGTATCATTTCCGATTTCTAAAAGTTGTTCGCTGATGACATCACCTTACGTATCATTTCCGATTTCTAAAAGTTGTTCGCTGATGACATCACATCACCCAAAATTGCTATTTTTTGCCAACGACGATGGTACGTTTACGCTTATTGAGGATCGTACACGTTTAGTACAAAACATTCCGTATGAGCCTAAAGTTGCAATCTCCGGCAGACCTGTTTTCGTGTCTAACGTTTCCCCTTCTGGCACATCGTCTTTCTGCTTCGTTGCAGCGCTTCTGCCGAATACCGCAGAGTCAGAATCACCGGCTCTTCACCAATAGCTTATCTTCCCCATCTTTTGCAAATTCGCGTCTGTCAAATTTGTCTCGTCTGTGAATTTTTGCTCTTGACGCGATTTTTGGTTCTTGGTAAAAGTTGGGGGTCCTGTTCATAGGACTGCTGGAGTGCGTACTAACGGATTGCTCGCTGTGACGACCACACGGTCACAGTGAGTGCAGTTTGCAGTATCACGGACAAGTGTGAACGGAGGAAGTGTATGGACTTTGTGCTCGTAAAGCGCGTGGTGGACAGGATGGTGAGGATTGTGGATGACACAGAGTTAAGCAAGAGACTGAGAGGTGAAACGAAAAGAATAGTTTTGAATTGCTCTGCATGCCTGGATCGAGCTTGCACGTTGGAAGATGCTGGAACGATGGACGAAAGAGAACGGAGGACGATCATTGGATTCGTCGAGTATGCTGCAGGAGAAGTGCTAAATGAACTTGACTCGTGTTATCATACGCTGGTTCAGGATTTGCGATCTTTGTACAACAACCTTGTTTTTCGACCACTGCCTCCTGAACCTACTTATGCCGCCCCAGGAACAGAGGAAAAGATCAGCATACTTAAACGGCGGTTGGAAAGCGGGTATGAACTCTTTCACCCGGATGACGCGGTTAATTACCACGACATAACGGATAAACTGTTGCAGTTCTGCAACAAGGTCCACAGCAATCACGCGAAAAGCGAGGGCATTGGGTCCAATTAGTGCCCACGCTTTTCGCGTTTTTTATGCCTCAGGACAGCTATACTTTTTATGGTGACATCCACCGTAGGCGTTATCCGTATGTATAGACTGTCCGATCCCTATGCCAAAAAATACCTGGTCAGGTCATCCAGAGTTATACGAACAAGAAACCAAATCCATCGAGGGTATTGGTCAGGGGTCGGTGTTTCCATTTTTAGTTGGCCTGCACGAGGCGGATAGGGCTGGGAAACATTATGATATCCGCCTCGGGACTCCCGAAACTGGTTTGTTCAGCTGGGCTACTAAGAAGGAATTGCCCACCACCCCAGGAGAATCGATTCAGCTTTTCCCCCAGCCTGTACACTCCTGGGAATACCAGTTTTTCAGCGGCGAGATCCCAAAGGGCCATTACGGCGCTGGTTTCGTACATCCAGTGCAGGCGCATCAGGCGCTGGCACTGGATGTACACAGTGCCGGGATCACTTTTTCTTTTAGCTCTGCCAAGGGTCTTCGGCGATATAAAATACAGAAAACTAAAGACGGAAAATGGTATCTTACCGATGTCACGCCGAATCCCAACCTGCCCAAAAAGCAACACTATAAGCTAATCGACGAAAATAAGGCCCGTGAGCTTTTACAGCTGGTGGGACAGAAGATCGTCTCCGTTCAACCCAAGATTGACGGGGCGATGGGCATCATCAGGATCGGTAAAGATAGTATTGACATCTTTTCCCCGCGGACTTCAGTACGCAGCGGAGCGCCTATCCCTTATACAGAAAAGATATTTGGTGTTCGCTCTAAAGTAGAGATTCCACCAAATCTCCGGGACAGCATCCTGCTGGGGGAGATTTATGCTGTCAGACGCCGGAGCGACGGGACTGAAGAGGTCCTCAAGCCGCATGAATTATCTGCAATCTTGAATTCCAATCTGCATAATGCCCTGCAGAAGATCAAAGATTCCAACATCCAGTTTCGGGTCTTTGTCTTCGACGCCGTGAAGCTGGGAAAAGACGACGTGATGGACGAAAACACGTGGTACCAGAGGGATTACAATACCCGTCGTGCTTTTATCAACACTGCGATTCGCTATCTGCCCAGCACATTTCACGCCCCTCTGGAATTCAACAGCAAACAATCAGCAGAACAACTTTTGAATGATATTAAGAAACGGATGTATGCGTTGACCTCTGAGGGTATCGTACTGTATCCAGAGCGAGGGCTACCCTACAAGTACAAAACATTTCAGGAAAAGGATTATTACATCGTTGGCTACGAGCCAGGTGAAGGGAAATACAAAAACCGGGGAATAGGGGCCCTGGTGATTTCTGACAAACCGTACGGAAAACCGATTGGTGCGGTAGGCAGCGGCTTGACGGACGAGCTGCGAGAGATGTTTTATAAGAATCCCGATCTTTACCTGGGGCGTAAGATCAGGGTTAAGCTGCTGGACGAGTACGAGTCTGGGGCCCTCCGCAAACCCGTTTTTATTGCACTGCATGAGGGATGAAACCGTGAGTGCCAGTATCCTGGGAACTTCTCTACCTCCAGTCGATCCTGCTGTTTTTAATACATTGATTTCTACGGACGTTGCAGCTCCGCAGAAGCCGTTAGATGCCCATACCAGCTTCTTCACTACAGCTGTTGCTGCAGCCAGTCCCTACATCCATTCCTGGCTGATGCATAACGGGTTTATCAAATATTCTCCCACTGTCCCAATTGCGCAGAATATCAATAACCGGCGTGTCCAGCTGGAGGTCCTGAAAGCTCTCTATTCGGGAGTTGATAAACCGGCCTTTGAAAGAATCGCAGATGCTGTTTTGCACATCGTGGGGTTACCGCCGGAGAAGGTGCCGGCGGCGGCCAAGCTAAAAATGGTTCTTTCCAATAACAAGATTCTGGCACCCGTAATTTATTTTCTCCTGGGCGATAAAAAATACGACCAGCTCTTCGGGCGTATTGGCTCCACGATGTTGCTGGCAAAATCGATCATTGCCCTGTATGCCCCATACGGTGTGGATGGAAACACAGCCGAGACTCTTGCTGTAGGGGTGCAGGCCTATCTCATGAAGAACCCTCACCTGCGAAAGGGTTTCACGACCGACGACATTGCTAAGATGCTGGATATCGGCGTCAAGCACGGGCTGTTCTATCCCACCATTCGTGGCGAAGATTTTATCCGACAGGCGTCCAACGTAATCAGCCTATTCGCCGCGGCCCGTGATAAGGCCTTGCGGGAGGGTAAGACAAAGGTAGAAGTTAATGAGCTTGTGCCGGAGGTCGTGCAGCTTTATCAGAGCGGCTCTGGAGTACCTTTTCCAGAAATGCTCCGCCGCTATCGTGTCAACGACATTATCCGCCGGATTGCGCCGTACGGGGTTTTTCAGGCTGGTGTCCAACTTTCCGGCGAGGAAAAACCCATTTCACCGGCGGTTTACACAGAAGACGATATTCGACTACGTCAGAATGCTATCGACAGCCCTGTAGGTAACATGGTAGGCGCTACAGTTCGGGCTGTCGAGCAAATGAACGTCGGCGGTCCTCTGAAGAAGTTTTATAATCAGATCATCAGAGACGGGAAGGTGCCGGTAGTGGGTCTTTATCAGTGGATGACAATGGCCGTTCGTTCCGGTCTTTCACCGCCACAGGCCTTTCGACTTCTGCTCCAGCAATCTGCCAACAAGGCCGTCCTGACACCGGAAATCGTACAGGCCATCCGTGCCTCACAGCTCAATTTTGACGTACTGCCAGTGATGGACGCCATCATGACGATGGAAAAGAATCCCGAGCTGCGAAAGGGTGCAATTGCGGAGCTGGCCTCGCGGCTGGGATACAAAAATGTCGGCATGATGGATGCTGGATCGTACATGATGTTTCTCCATTCACCGTTGATTCACAACAAAATCAAACGTGTTTTTGATGTGGCAAACCGTCTGGCGGCTGTTGAGGAGCAGACATCAGGCCTGGCGCAGGTTCCGCCGATGGCGCGTGTCACAGAAGTACTTATGAATCGAGAGGAATTTGCCAAAGAGCCTCGCAGAGGCTGGCAGAATATATTCGGCGTCCTGGGTCCGGAGGAATTCCAACCACTGACGGAGCGCATAACGGACGTGCAGCGCAGCCTGGTTGGACTTCCTTCATCGCAGCAGACGTTTGAAGTATCAAAAACGGACAAAGACTTAGAGGGTTTTCTGAATCCTCCAATGCCATTGCAGGCAAAGGAGAAAGGTTTAAGCGACATGCTGAGTAATTCGGCAGAGGAAAAGGAGGTTACTGATGAGCGGAAAGGTTAAGCGGTTTCGCGGTATTGAATTCTGGGCCGAGAACGGTGTTATATATCTTTGCAACGAGAAGGCCGCTGAAGGGAAAGATTACGACAAGTTGAGCTTGGAAGAAAGGGCCAAAATCTTTAAGGGCCTGCCGCCTAAAGTTTTTTATAAACGGGCAATTATGGCGGGATTGCATGCTGAACGAGCAGCTACTACGGAGAGGCAGCTACGGGAGGTATATCAGTTTCTGCAGGATGCCCGTGAAATCTTTAAATTAGCTAACGAGCAGGGAGCAGTTGATTCAGCAGAGGCTGACCGTTATAAGCTGGAGCATAAAGTTTACCGTAAGCCACAGATCATAGTCCCGGGCTTCAACGACAACCCTAAACCTGAAGAAATCCTTCTTGAAGGACGAGGCGTAGACGATGGGTGAGATAAAGAAAGCTCAAATCAAAGTTGACATCGACGATATTCTCACTTTGGCCGTTGTATCTGTTGGCGTTATGGCGTATATGGCATTGCGCGGGTTACATTCAGGTATGGCTTCCTATTATAAGGGATCGCTTTCAAATCTTCCCAAGCCATCTGAAATGCGTCATCTGACATTTCATGCCAACATGCAAAGTGCTACCGATGCCCTGCGTAAAAAGCAAACAGCGTTGCTGGCAGATTACCTGCAAAATAAAGTGGAACAAGGCGGGCGGCGTATACCAGCAGCCCCCCGGGAGGGTGTGCTGACGGGAATTTCGCCGGACGCCATAGGATGGGATAAGGTGCAAAGTGGATCTCCGAGCTAAAATCAATTTTGCAGCGGATGCAATTCTCAAGTTCCAGGGGGAGCAGCATTCGGAATGGCACCCTGGAGCCCTGGTATGGCCCGGAATTGATGGAATCCCCATGTTGAAAGAGGAGGGGATGGGCGACGCCCCGATGGATCCCCGTCGGTTGTTCATGTTTATGGATTTCCGGGCCAGGATTTTTGATTTAAACCAGGAGGCGGATCACAAATATTACACGTGGGTTTGTGATCGGATCATTGGTGGTTGGTTTATTATGCATTTTCGGGAATCCCTGGGTCAGGGTAAGGTATATTTGGAGTGGGTACAGAGGTATTTAAAATTACGACCTGGCGAACGGCTGGCAGCGGTTAATACCCCGCACAAGCAGCGACCTTTAGATATTCTTCAGTTTTAGGAAGAGACAGCGACTATGCCAAACGATTCGACGACGCACATTGGCAATATCCTGGCGGTTCTTACGGCGATAGCTTCCTTTAATAGCTTTCCCCATTTTCTGAAAGCCCTCAGGACATACAGCGATCCTTTTTATCTGGAGAAGTTCCGGCGGCATACGGACCCAACCGCTGAGATGCTTTTTCCCAGCGATATCCTGCGGTCACAGTCCCTGGATAAGGTTGAGCAGGCGGATGTCAGCAAGCTGGTTCAAGAGTTAAAAGAGAACGATAAAAGGAATTTGCAGAAGACGGGTAGCGTGGGTCTTGAGCTGGCCATGATGGCGGCAGGCGTCCCGGTGAGCACGATTGGAGGCTCGGAGATTGGCGGCAATCTTGCTTCCAAGACCCGGAAAGGCCTGCTGGAGAGCTATACAGACGTGGCTCGGGAGGAATTTGTGGAGGAGCTCCGGCGGACGACTGACCTGGCGAAGAAGATCAAGGAGGATCGTCTGGGCCTGGCCGAAATCCTGAGTTTACCGGAGCAGATCAGGCAGGAGATCGTGATTGAGCTATACAATCGCACGGGGAAGGATTATTCTGCTGCTCTGGGATTTAAGAAAAGCCCGCTTACTGGCAAGCGGGTAGTTAAGGTTGCCCAGCATGGGATTATTAATTCGCTTATAGAGTCGGCAAAGGAGTCGGTCAATAATGCTTTAGCTTCTACGAGTCGGTGGACCGGCGAGCAATTTAATAAATATGTCGCACCGGCTATGTTACTGGCTGTGGCGGCTATCAGCCTGGCCAGCTCGCGTGCGATCACTCACGCCAAGGAGCACGCCGACGAGCAACGTGAGGAGGTGCAGGCGCAGATGCGTCGCTGGCGATCCTCGGTCAGCCGGCGGATGACAAATGCTGGTCCTGGCGTCGTTCCCAGTCGTGGTTTCTTCCAGGAGCTCCCTGAGACGAAGGCCAAACGAGAGGAGTTGACCGCTAAACGTTGGTGGGATTGAGGCATATCACTGCGCATCCCAGCTCTGTAAGCAGGCGAAAGAGAGAGGAGTGGTCGTGTGACGAAAGACAATCTCAAATTATCCCCCGAACAAAGCCCTGGAGCCAATCCCGGGCTTTACTCGTTTTCTGATAGTGAGAGCTTCCAATCTAATCTTGAGCAGCGTTTGCTGGAGTATTTTAAATCCGCCCCCGCCATTGAGGATGATAATTACAAGCTCCAGCTGGCGGACATTAAGGTTATTCCCGCCCCAATGGATCCGCAATCCGAGCGGAACGCCATCCTTTCCGGGCAGACGCTGGCCAATATTGTCAAGGCCCGTTTTCAGTTAATTGATAAGAAGACGAATCAGGTCGTTTCCGAGGCCGCCAAGCGGTTGGCTCAGATCCCGCGGATGACCCCACGGGGTACGTTTATTCTCAATGGTGTGGAGTATGGTTATGTCAATCAGCTCCGTTTGCGGCCTGGGATCTATACTCGTCTGACGGATGCGGGGGAATACGAGGCGATGGTCAATACGGCCAATGTCCCCGGCCACCGGATTGTCCTTGATCCTCAGACGGCGAGATTCTCGATTGCCATTCGTCAGGCCAATATTCCGCTTGTTCCTGTCCTGCGTGCCCTGGGTTTTTCTGACGATGAGTTGATAGGGATTATGGGGAAGGAGCTATTCATCAAAAACAGTGACGCCGGGCGGTCGGCGAACCTTGCCCGCGTGGCGGCACTGTTAGGGGAGAAGGGTGAATCCCCCGAGCAGGCGATTCGTAATTATTTCTCCAAGATTGCCTTTGATCCTCGTGTGACGCAGATTACGTTAGGGCTTTCCAGTCGGGGAATGGACAAGGAGACGATTACTGCGGTATTGAATAAACTGATCCGGGCAGCCAGGGGGGAGGACACGATTGACGACCGCAATCATCTGGCGTTTGTCAGGCTGATGACGCCGGACAGTATGCTCATGGAGGCTGTAGCCCGGAATTATCAGCCCATGCTGCGAAAGTATTTTAATCGGGTGCGGGCCCGTCGTGATTTGAAGTATCTCCCGACGGGTTTTCTCGATCAGCCAGTGGAGGCTGCCATTTATGGGAGCGGATTGGGTTCCGTGCTTCAGGAGATCAATCCTGTCGAGATTGTGGACACCCGTTATCGTATTACCCGATTGGGTCCCGGCGGTATCCCATCTCACGAGCAGATCTCGGACGAATTGCGGTACACGCATCCTTCGTTCCTCAACTTCATAGATCCTATCGTGACCGCCGAGGGCGAATCGGTGGGGGTCGATAGCCGATTCGCCAGCGGCGTGCGATGGGATGCTGATGGTAATATATACAGCACGTTCATAGATCGGCGGACGGGCAAGCAGGTCCAGCTGACCCCCTTTGATTTATTCAATAAGGTGGTGACATTCCCTGGCGAGCTGGAATCCGGGCGACCCTACGTGCGTGCCGTTGTCAACAATCAGCACGTGGTAGTGTCGCCTAGGGATGTGGATTATGTTGTACCTCGTCCGGACTCGATATACACTATTGCGTCCAATCTGATTCCGATGAAACGTTCTACATATCCTCACAGGATTTCGATGGGATCGAGAATGATAACCCAGGCGGTCCCCCTTTTGGAGGCTGAGTCACCCCTGGTGAGGAATTTCAGCACCGAGCACAATAAATCCTATGACGAGGTCCTGGCGGACAGTCTGGTGTGGCGGGCTCCTGAGGATGGTGTGGTAGTGGAGGTCACTCCCGAGCGGGTTGTGCTTCGTTCGACCAAAACGGGCGAGCTCAAGACGATTAATTTATATCGTGATTTTCCTTACAATCGCAAGACATTTTATGACGAGCGTCCGGTCGTCAAGGTGGGTCAGGAGGTCAAGCAAGGCGACATAGTGGCTCGCAGCAACTACGTGGACGAGCACAATTCGCTGGCTTTAGGGAAGAATTTGAAGACGGCGTACATGGCCTGGGAGGGCTACAACTTTGAGGACGCGGCGGTGATTTCGGAGTCAGCCGCCAAGAAGCTGGCCTCGATTCATGCTTATCAGTCGTGGTTTGACAAGTTTGAGGGCACGGTGCACGACAAAGCCCGTTTTGCGGCGATGTTTCCGGGCCTGCACGAGCGGAAGGTGTACGAGCGTTACGACGAGCATGGGGTTATCAAGCCCGGCGAGGTGCTGCAGAAGAACGACCCCATCATGCTGGTAGCGGCCCCTGCTGTAGGGTTAGGCCGGAGGCTATACAAGGACATCAGTCCGGTTTGGGAGCACGACGATCCTGGCGTGGTGGTGGCGGCGTACAACGGCCCCAAGCACGTCAATGTGCTGATTAAGACGGTTCATCCCTTGAAGACCGGGGACAAGATTTCCGGGCGTTATGGGGACAAGCACATTATTGGGGCCATCATCCCGGACGAGCAGATGCCGAAGGACGAGAAGGGCGAGCCCTTCGAGCTGCTCTTGAATCCTCTGGGTGTGCAGGGTCGGGTTAACATTTCCCAGCTTTACGAGCTCTTTCTGGCCAAGGCGGCGAAGGCCAAGGGTCAGCCGATTGTGGTGGACGAGTATGCCCATCCCGATTTAAGGGAGTATGTCCAGCGGCAGTTGGAGGAGGCGGGTTTAAAGGACAGGGAGAAGGTCTGGCTGGACGGCTATCGCAAGGCGGTGGAGGTTCCCACGGGTTATCGTTATGTGCTCAAGCTTCATCACATGGCCGAGAGCAAGCTTGGTGGGCGGGGGACGGGCGAGTATTCGATGGAGGGGACGCCGGTTAAGGGTGGTGCTGGTGGTGCCAAGCGGATTGGTTTGCTGGAGATGCTTGGCATTCTGGCCCATGGTGCTTACAACGTGGCTCGGGATGCTCGTGTTGTACGGGGTCAGAAGAACGAGGATTTCTGGACCCGTTTCAAATTGGGTTTTGATCTTCCCAGGCTGATCGAGCGTCCGATGGTTTATGACAAGTTCCTGGCCCAGCTTACGGCGATGGGTTTATATCCTTATCAGCGGGATGCTCAGCTGCATGTATTTGCGCTTACGAATAAGGATATTAATGATCTGACGAAGGGTCGTGAGCTCAGGGCTGGGGAGACGATTGAGGTTAAGGATGGCAAGATTGTCCCCATTCGTGGGGGTTTATTTGATCCCGAGATCACGGGTGGTTTGCAGGGTACATTCTGGAGCTACATTTCGCTTCCCGAGCCATTTCCGAATCCGCTTATTGAGCCGCATTTGCGGGCGCTTTTGAATGTTTCGGAGGACAAGTTTCAGAAGCTGATCACGGGGGAGGAGCGTCTACCCAACCAACCGGCTGGGGTGGAGGGAATTATAAATTATCTCAAATCCCTCAATCTTCCTCGTTTAAGGGACGAGCTCAAGGGTCAGTTAGAGGGTGTGCGGGGAGAGAAGGCGGAGGCTATTCTTAAGCGGTTGCGTTTTGTGGAGGCCTTATTAGAGCGGGGCATTCATCCCACCGAGCTTTTCTGGGATCGGGTCCCCGTGTTGCCTCCCATTTATCGTCCTGCGGGTTTGATGCAGACAACGGGTGTACCGATACTGGCGGACGCCAACTTATTATATAAGAATTTGCTTGAGCTCACCGATGTGGCCAAACGCCTGCAGGCGTTTGGCCTGTATGGTGGGCAGGAGCGTAAGCTTATCTATGATGCCATAAAGGCGGTTGTGGGTTTAGGCGATCCTGTGCATCCCAAGTACAGGGCTCAGGGGGTGAAGGGGGTATTGAAATCGGTGATTGGCAGTTCACCGAAGGAGGGTGTGGTGCAGAAGAAGCTTTTAGGTGCGCAGGTGGATCTTGTGGGTCGGGCGACGATCATACCCAATCCCAATCTTAATTTGGACGAGGTAGCGATTCCCGAGAAGGCGGCCTGGGAAATATATACGCCGTTTATTATTCGGGGCTTGATAAGGAGAGGGATGGATGCCCGCCAGGCGGTGGAGGCTGTGGAGGAAAAGGCCGACATCGCCCGGCGGTTATTAATGGAGGAGATGTCGCAGCGTCCTGTGATTATCTCCCGGGCACCTGTATTACATAAATATGGCGTTATGGCGGCATGGCCTAAGCTTTCCACGCGGGACGTGATGGAGATTCATCCTTTTTTAGTCACGGGTTTTGGGGCGGATTTTGATGGCGACGCCATGCAATTTCACGTACCTGTGGATCCTGAGGCTGTGAAGGAAGCTATTGATAAGCTCCTACCGAGCAAGAATCTTATATCATTTCGTCGTTTTGAAGCCGCGATGTTACCGACGATGGAGTATCTTGCAGGATTATATTACTTATCCTCTTTAAAGCCGCAGGGAGCTCCGGTAGTAGTAAGGACTCGGCGTGAGCTCTATGAGCGGTTAAGATCGGGAGAGTTGGATCCTCATCAGAGGGTGGTATTATTGGAAGAGGATGAGAGGAGGTGAGGGTATGGCATCGAGAAGGCGTCGTACATACAGGCGGAAACACCGAATGACGGGCGATGTTAGCCGATCCCCATCCGCTGGGCCTATTGCCGATGCAGAGGGCGTGGGCCTGGCGGTGGGGGGCACGGCTGGTGCTGGTGCTTCAAAGTATAAATTATCCCTGGCCCATAAGGGATTAAAGGAAGTGGCGTTTATAGTTGGCGGGGAGGAGTACAGGACGTATGAAATAAATGTAAGGTTAAGGACGGATGTCGGCCAGGCGTTGTTTAAAAATATCGCCTTGCCGGTATCCGTGTATGTTAGGGGGGAGGGCAAGGTGGAGGTCAGGCAGTTATTAAATATGCTCTTTGATTTAGCTTCCTCGGCGCAGTTGCAATTTGCTGATTATGTAAAGGAGGTTTGGGGGATAAGGTCGAGGGAGAATGTGGAGGAATCTGTGATTGAGGAAGCTCATGAGCATTATCTTTACAGCCGGACGATTCTGAAGAAGCTCAGGGCTTGTGGGATAAGGATTCATCCGCGGGCAATTGAGGAGATCCTTCAGCAAACGGGGCGGTATTTAAGGTTGAAGGGGAGGTCTTGCAGGGCAGGGGAAGGAGGTGTTGCGAGATGATAAATACACGAATTCAACCCCACATTCGCAGGGTAAATTTAATCGGCCTGAGCCACAGCGGCAAGTCCACATTCGCTAAGGCTTTGGCCGCGAGATTGTTTGATAAGTATCATATAGATGCGGATATCCTGGAGGAGGAATTTAAGGATAGGGCGTATGAATCGGATTCCCGATTGCCGACGTTATATGATGAAATTCAGGCATTTTTCCGTCAAATGGAACGCGAGGAAGCCCGCCTCCGGGCATCCTCGGAGTTAGTGGTGATAAATGATTCCGGCCTGTGGACAATTGTATTTTATATAAACGAACTATTCCGCGATCAGTGCGACGATCCTTATACCGGTAAAATATATCTCGATAATAATCGAGCCTGTGCATTAGGAAAGGGATTATCATATCACGGCGGCGTGCAGTTTTTCGAATTATTAGCCCGCGTGATGGATGATACGTATAAGACATTAAATATCATCTTTGAGCCTCTCGCCAACGCCAGACCCATTGGGCGATGGCGTGAGCATATTCCTTCTGAGTATTTACTAAATAAATTTAGGAACTTCACAATTCAGACAGGAGTTGCAAAATACGCCGAATTCGTGAGCCCGCAAGGCGTTGCGAACAACGGCGTAAATTTTGGGATAATCGTAGATAATATCGTTGATAGACTCGTACTATCGCCTAAACCTAAAAAGGAAACGAAAAGGGATATGGCTGTTAATTGCGATTAAAAAAGGGCGTAAAGGGCATATGGCTGTTAATTGCGATTAAACAGCGTATAACGCGATGTAATAAAAACAAGGCCGGCAGGCCAAGTTTATGAAAAAAACGCGATATACGCGAAATAAACGCAAATAAAGGGCATATGCGGTTGACGATAACATCCACTCACCCGCCCGTTCGGTAGCTCCAAAGCCTCCTCAGCCCAACAATCCTCCTCTAATACCTCCCATGGGCGGCCTAAAACCACCAATTACAACGCCTGCGAGCTTGTGAAAAGGCTCGTGGGCGACGTAAGTGCAGGCCCCTTATATTATCCTTAAGGATAATATAAGGGGCCGTTAGAAATTTCATCACTTACGTCAACTGCGACTGGCCCGGACCGGGCTGGTCGCAGTTGTTGTAGATATTAAGGGGCTCCTCAAACCCCCCTTATTAGCCGGCTGATGGGCTTCTGTGAGCATTAAATGTACATATCTTCTAGCACGCCTGATCGAAAATTCCCAGGGCCGATCGCTCGGCATGGCTAAAAAATAGCACTAAAGATACACAATCACGCCCAGCAACCAGCCCGGCCCGGGCCATTTGCCCGGCGATATTAGATATAAATGGGTCTCGCACCCGCTCATCCCCCTGGTGATATTAGATATCTGCCCCATCTTCTTGGCCCTATTGGCCTTTTCCGCCGGCCTCTGGGCTCCTTATCCGGCACGATTTATGTCCCTTTAATGCTCAAATTCGCCCTTCGGATCGAATTTTCCTATAGACCGAAGGAAATTGCCCTCAAAAATTTATGTCCACTTAATGCACACAGCCACTTACCCCGCCTGCGAGCTGTCAAAAATGGCTCGTAGGCGACGTAAGTGCTGAAATTATCGGGTAATATTCCTTATTCCTTCGGAATAAGGAATATTAGTATTTACGTCGAGACAGAAATTCCGCTTATCTGTCCTTTGCCCATCAATATTAAATACCCCGTCGCGAAGGCCGGCGGCCTCACGCGGTGGGGGTAGTGTATACTGGCGTTAATTGTTCCTTGAGGTGCAGGAGAAGGAGCGGAGTATGGATGATCTGGTGATGTTCAAGCACCTACCGGCTTCGAGACATCCATTAACGCTATCCTCCTGGGAGTGGCTTTATTTATTATCTTCAAGATGATCTTCCGAGCTCGGAAATATACAATATTCCCCCGGCGGAAGTTCCCTCCTGGGTGTATTATGCTTTTTAGGAGGATATTTGACGAAATATGTGACGAGAAATAGCCCTATTTTCGCGTATAACGCGACGTTTACGTAAATAAGGCCTGGAGGCCATATTTTTATTACATCGCGTTATACGTTAAATAATCGCAAATAACGGGTATGTGGAGGTGCAGCATATGTTTTTGTGTTTGTGACAGGACATTGCAAATGATGGTTATGGTCCGTTTGCTGTTACGGTTTATCTGGTTGTAATGGCTGCGGTCGTAGGCATTTTACGGCAGCACTTTCTAACGGCGGCAGTATGTTGTATGTTAATGTGTGCTGTTTACAATTACATTCAGGGTGGTTGGTCTGAAGTTATCGAATATTCGCTGCTTGATTATGTGATAACGGGCACAGTGCTTGAAATTATCGCTGTTGCCGGTTTTCTTATTCTTGGTTTTTAGTCCTTATAGCCTCTGCTGGTGGTTCTCCGCAGGCTTCAAACTCCGTAAATTGTACGCTCGATGAGGGTAATTTTAATGTCATAGACCGCCCGGACTAAAGTCCGGCGGCTTGATTCTGGAGATTAGATCCTGCGAAAACCATTATCGAACAATATGTGAGACAAAAGCAGCAATCAGCTTGAACAACGGAAGCCAAG
>ERZ795046.2222-NODE-2222-length-17460-cov-3.622695_pt1 | contig 17460 bp, 12 predicted proteins | sample MGYA00375130_ERZ795046 | MGnify/ENA primary metagenome ERZ795046 (study PRJEB30175, sample SAMN05720202) | activated sludge metagenome | isolation source: anaerobic digester from wastewater treatment plant | place: Japan | collected 2015-05-15 ...
ATGGATATTCCAATATCTGGATGTATCCACCGGAATGCAAATTGACATAATCGTGAGGTAAATATTTTCTTGATGAATTTATATCCATGATCACCTGGGCCCAAACCATCCCCATGTCCAATCAAAAATTTTTTATGATTGAATTCAAATGTTTGAGCTTCACTGAATATAGGAATCTGGAGTTCTTTTTGAAAATAATCAAACATCCAGAGATCATGATTGCCTTTAAAAAAATACACATGTATATTTTTATCTCTAAGGCTTTGCAACTGAGCAAATATCCTAATAAATCCGCGTGGAATCACTTTCTTATAGTCGAACCAAAAATCAAAAACATCCCCAACTAAAAAAATGCTATGCGCATCTTTAGACATGAATTCTATGCATCGGCATATTGATTTTTCTCTTTCTTCAGATGTTTTTAATGCAGGAACGCCAAGATGAAAATCGGATAGAAAATAAACTTTTTTATTGTTCAGTTCTGTCATGAATCTATAAATCGTTTGTCGGCTTCCATGACTGTGCCACATTTTTTACAGGTGCGCATCTCGACAGAGCTATAATATTCTTTAAACCGAGGTAAAAAATCTTTTTCTATATTGGTCAGTGGAAAGTAGCTTTCATGTAATTTTTCATTACAATTATCACAAAACCATAACAGCCCATCTTTTTCTGCTACACTTCTTTTTGCTTCGATGACGAGTCCAATGGTGCCCTCTGGCCTCATAGGAGAATGAGGAGTTCTGGCAGGAAGTAAAAAGATCTCCCCTTCTTTGATAGGAATATCTACAGGTTTGCCATCTTCTTGAATCCTCACATTGATATCACCTTCTATTTGATAGAACCATTCTTCAGTTTCATTGTAATGATAATCCTTCCTTGCATTTGGACCTGCAACCACCATAACAATAAAGTCTTCGGCTTCAGGTGCTAAATTTCTATTGCCTACTGGTGGTTTTAGCTCTGAACGATGTTCAGCTATCCATTTGTGTATATTGAAAGGTCTCTTTGCTGCCATAAATCATATTTTATTTATGAATAATTTAGATTGAACATGGTTCAAAAAAAAAATTAAATCAAAAATTTGATTACCATGATCAATAGTAATTTTGGCTTAAACTTAGTGTAAAATATGGAGAATAAATAATAAAGGGGATAAAAAATAATTTTGATCCCCTTTGATAGTTTAAAAATTAGCTAGATAATATATCAATTTTTATAATATTTGACCATTGCATTGATGTTTTTGTCTAATAGAATATTAGGCAAAATATCTTTTAGAAAATTAATTTGCTTTGGATCTTCTTCTAATGCTTCACGCAGAATATCCATTGCTTCATCTTCTTCATTCAATATAAATTTATAAGCAGATTTGGTAAATAAAATATCAGCACCAAAAGACTTTTTCTCTGCTCTTTGGATTACTTTCTCTGCTTTTTCTAGATTCCTCTGCTGAAGTAAAAAAGTAATGTATTTAGCCCAATAATAACTCAATTCGCAACCACATGACGCTGCTTTGCGATAATGGGTTTCTGATTTTTTAAGTTGGCCCAATTTTTCATAAGCTATAGCAATCCCAAAATGAAATTCTTCTCTATAGTCATCGAGTTCCAATGATTCCAGATAGTATCTCAATGCTTTATCCCAATTTTCTTCTCTTGCATAACACTCCCCTAAATAAAAATATAATTCTTCATTATAAGGCTCAATGTCTATGGCTCTAAGTAAATGGTATTTTGCTTCTTGATGTCTGTCTAGTTTAATAAAGCACTCTGCAATCTGCACAGTAACATCTGGATCGATACCAAATATTTCATTGACATCTAGGAAGCATTGTAGCGCTTTATTATAGTCATGCATTTGCATGAATAACTCACCAGCATCGAGATATCCCTGTTCAAATTTGGGATTGATCAGGTATGAATATTCTAAAGCATCAACGGCTTCTTTATATTCACCGATACAAGAATAGGCGTGGCCTAAATTATACCAAGCAAGTGAAGAATATGGATTTTGGTCGATGAGTTCTTTATGAAGTTTGATACTTTCTTCAAATCTTTTTGAAATCTCAACACTGACCCAAATTTGTTCTAGTGCTTCTAAATTGTTTGGATTGATTCTTAGGGCTTCTTGTAGAATAAAAAACATCTTATCATAATCTTTCATGGATCCTTGGATAAAAGCTTCAACTAATAAAATTTCTAATCGTTCGGTTTTATGAGAGAAGTACTTGACCTCATCAATGATTTGCAATGCTTCTAATGATCTTCCGATCAGACAAAATGCTTTAGCTTTGATGAGCTGGATCTCAGTTTCGTAAGGAGCAATCTGATGTGCGGTAAATAATACATCCAAAACTTCATTTGGTTTGCCTAAGGACAATAAAGACTTTGCCTTCAACAAATATAAATCAACTCTATATGGATAATTATGAATAGCTATTTCACTTACTTCAATAGCTTTCTCAAACACTCTGTGTTTTTCATAATATTGAATAAGTTTTACATAAGATTTTTCGGTACGAAGCTGTGGGCTTATATTTCCTAATACCTCAAAGTCGGCTATTAGTTTATTAAGAGTTTGGTCTTGCTTCGTCGTTTTCTTGAGCATTGTTGTTTACGGGACTATTAAATGCGGTTGTAAAAGTACAATTAAAATTCAATTTTGCTCCTGCATACATTAAAAATTATTTTTTCATATTATGCTATTAATAAATTTTATAATTTGATTAAATATTTGATTTTACATGAATTACAAATATTGTTTTTATTTCATGTTAATTTATTAAAAATCATAACTATCTAATTGTCATGGTCTAATATAAATTATAAGTTTTTTTTATTTTTTTAGAATTATTTTGTCTTTTAAAGCAGGATTTATTTTTTTGCTGGAATTTTATGATCTTATTTTTATAGTTTTAGAAATAGAACTCAAATTATGCAGGCCAAAATTGAATTATTAATGTAGAGTCATCATCCAATTATTGCAAGGTATTGATTTATTTTACATATAATAAAAAAGGGACTGTAGATCAGTCCCTTTTATAATTTGCAATATAAGTTTCTATTATTCTTTTACAAAACTTAAAGTCTTAGTTCCAGAATCAGTAGATACTCGTATATAATATAATCCCGCTACCAGATTTTGAACATCGATTTGCTCTATTTGAGAGTTTACTTTTTTGTAAGGCTGAAATAATAATATTTTTCCATCTTGATTGAATAAGGTAATATTTGCATTGACTTCTTTTTCAAAATTCATTTTGAATCTTAAAACATTTGTCACTGGATTATTCAATAATTCAAGTGAATTTGAAGCAAGTTTTTTAATGTCAATTTTTGTATTGATTTCTATATTCAAACGCAGTAAAGGAACTTCATTACTGTCGAAAAAATCCCAAGCTCCTGTATTATCTATAACTGGCGCCTGTCTCAATTTATTTGGATAAGCTATCGAAGCATTAGATGCATGGAATTTCCATGTATTTGGATCATTTCTGTTGGCTTCAACTGGATGTTTAGCCATGACGATATATCTTGTGCCCTTTTCCAAGGCAACGTTTTTTGTACCTGTTCTTTTATCTGTCAATGAGACATTGATTTCATCGTAATTACCTTGTGTAGATCCCACAAAATTGGAAGTCGATAAAGATTCTGTAGAACTTGAAAGTTCTCCATTAGTTTTATCAAAATTGCTGAAATCTCTCAATACATTTGTGTTTACCTTTAATAGATTTACTTCTACAGGATATCCATTAAGGTTAGCGCCTGGATTTGCAGCTAATGCCATATCAATACTGCTTGCAATGAATTTATCATTGGCGTTCCAACAATCTGAAGTTTCATAAAGTGCTCCAATAGAATAAGACAATCCTGCATTGGCTCTGATTCCACTTGTCGCATCAGACTCTAATGCATATTGAAAACCTGAAACTTCAAAAGAATCCACTGCAAAATTATTACGGGTATTATAATCCGTATTTGAAGAATTGACACTGTAGACGATATAATATTTGCCAATAGCAAGTTGGTTAGGTAGATAATACTTAACTATTTTAATCAATTCATTATCTTGAGTTGTGCCAATATTTGTTGAAGTATAACTGTCTTTGTAAATGCTATTTGTATTTGAGTTAAATATTTCAACATTAAAGTCAACGTTATTTTGATCCTTAGCACCAAGATTGCTTATTCTTGCTGAGAAAGTTAAAGTATCATTGCATATTTGAGATATAGGCTGCTTATAAGCTCTTAATGGGTAAACAGTAGACTCAATACTTAAATCATAATCAGGCAAACTGATCAAACTCACATCATCTATTAGCCAAAAATAATAGTCCCCATCAAAGACAAATCGAAATTGGACACTGTCATGATTTGCAGCTGATGCTAGTTCGATCAGTTGAAGATCATTGCGAGAAGTGTATTGGTCTGTGGAGAAATTTTCATTTACAGATGTTCTATTTCCCCAAGATTGTCCGCCATCTGTAGATACATCTATATAACAACGTGCATCATAATTTCTAAAATATTGATTGAATTTTAAAACTACGGAGCTAAAATTGGAGCAATCAATCATTGGGCTGATCAATGCACCAATGTGTGGACCAGGTGCAGAACCGCCTCTTTCATTGCTTTGGCTACCACCATTGTCTAGGAAATCAGAGTTAAAAATAGCAGCGCCTGTGCTTCCTGTCGGAGAGTTAATCCCTAGACCTGCCCAATATGCACCGGTCTTACCTGTGCCATCAGCACTCCATGTCCACTTTGCATTCTGGCTTGAATCTAGATCAGAAGAATTTAAGCCAAGTGTAGTCCAGCTGCCCAATCCGTTAGAAAATGTAGAGTTTGGATCTGTCGGACCACCCCACAATGTAGTTTGAGCATAAGTTACAAATCTTATGCTGATTAAAAGAATGATACTGAATGTATGTTTAAAATTCATATAAAAATTTTGTTTAATATATAAATAGTGATTTTTTATGAATTGCAAAGATAATAAAACTAGTTATCAAATATTCGAATTCTATAAATCTTAATTATCCAAGTCGTCCAATATATCTTCCCAGGTGATTGATGCCACACCAGGAATCTCACAGACGATGCCTCCGGCAATATTACATATTTCAGCCATTATCGCGGTATCTGTGTGACAGGCAACACAAATAGATGCAATGCTGATTACAGTATCTCCAGCGCCACTGACATCTTTGACCAATCTGGTTTTAGTTGGAAATATTTTGGCTAGTTGTTTGTCACCCAAAATCAAACCTTCAGAAGCAAGTGTAATCATGATCAATTTGCTATCGATTCGTTCAGCTAAAGAATGAAATAAATTCTGAAAATTCTTGGTGCTAAAATTCAAAGCTGTATTTGCTTCCTTCAAATTGGGCTTGAATAAAGTGACACCTTGAAATTCAAAAAAATTTGACTTTTTAGGGTCGACGCATACTGGAATCTTGTTTTGATTGGCAATGTTGATAATTTTGCCAATCAATTGTTTTGTAAATATCCCTTTGTTATAATCTTGAAGTATTATTGTGGAAAGGCCATTGGAAATTAGATCTTGTAGCTTTGATAGTATAAAATTCTCAGAATCAGAATCGATATCATGTTTGTCTTCTTGGTCCAATCTCAATAATTGTTGATGATCGGAAACGAATCTTGATTTTATCGTAGTGATTCGATTTTTTTCTTTGATGAAGAAATGATTTACTCCGATCTCATTCATTTGATTTTCTATGATCTCTGCATAATGGTCTTGACCTAAAACAGAAATTAAGGAAACATGACAATTTAATTTGATTAAATTCAAAGCAACATTTGATGCCCCTCCTGGAAGATCATTTGTCTTTTGCCAATCCAACACAGGCACTGGTGCTTCAGGAGAAATTCTGTTCACAGTACCTAAATAATATCGGTCTATCATGACATCGCCTATGACCAAAATTTTTAAGTCTTTGGATAGTTTTTGAATTTCTTTAATTTGATTCCTTATTGCTGTCATACAGGAATTAATTTTTGATTTTGCAAATATTCAATTATTTTTTGACTAGCGGCCTTGTTTTCATTTAAATATTTGCCAATTTCAATTTTTATTTCTTCAAGCCTTTTTCCCTTTGCTTTATTTATTATCTTAAGTAAATCTCCTTGCGATTTTACTTCGAAAGCAAATTGATGCTCTATGGCAAAATTTGCTTCATTAAATTTTTGATAATTTGGTCCAAATGCCACCGGTTTTAGATAGGCTAAAGCTTCCAATATATTATGAATTCCCTTTCCAAATCCACCTCCAATGTAAACAAAATCAGCGTAACGATATATTTTCGATAAGATACCTATGCTGTCAATTATTAATACATCATTTAAATTTTGACTACTATCAGAATATCGTAGGCATAAATTTGGCAATTGAGATTCTATTTTTTGAATTGAATCAGCATCTATTTTGTGTGGTGCAATAATTATTTTCCAGGATTGAGAGATACAATTTAGTAAATCTTGTTTTATGACCATAAGGTCATCCTCCCATAGACTTCCTAAAATGAGAACTTTTTTATTTTCAATGAATTGTTCTATTCTTTCATTTTTATAATCTTGATTTGCAATGTCAAGGACTCTGTCCATTCTAGTGTCACCGACTATACTTATATTAGTAAATTTTTTATCTTGTAGCAGTATGAAGCTTGACTCATTTTGTAAAAATAGATGATTTACATTCTTAAGTTTGTTCAATAAAATTTTAGCATAACTTGAAAATAAATAGGAATTTTCTCTGAATATCGCAGAGATAAAAATGACTGGTATTGCTTTTTTATCTAATGCTGTCAAGGTGTTAAACCAAAATTCGTATTTGATAAATATAACAAGTGCAGGATTGATTAGTGTGATCATTTCATCTGCATCATCTTTAAGATCACTGAGAAAATAAGTGACCACATCTGCAAGGGTATAATTTTTTTGGATTTCAAATCCAGATGGAGAAAAAAAAGTCAGAACGATCTGTTGATCTGGATAATTTTTTTTTATTAATTCTATTAGTGGTCTTCCCTGTTCGAATTCTCCAAGAGAAGCAGCATGAATCCAAATTGATTTTTTTTGAGAATTAAATGTTTTACTATTTTTGAAATGTGAAGAAATATTTTTTCTTCCTTCAAGCCATTGTCTTGCATCAGTGCGAAAGTAAGCTGCAAATTTTAATAGTTTAAAATAGCCTTTGATCAGGATTCGATAAAGAAAATACATCAGTTTTCTATTTGATCCGATTTTTTAAATCGATACATTGGTAATATCCAAGCAATCTTGAAATTCAATAAAAAATTTTGTCTCTGTGCTGAAGAACTAGCCTGGTTTAAATCATAGTAATAGGATCTCAATGATTTTGTCAAACCAAATATTGGTTCAACTCCTGCATAACACCAGATCCTCCCTCTATATTCTAAAAATTCATATCCAATGAAAGTTGTGATGGCAGGTCCTGCCGCTCTATGGTCAAATCCCTTGAGGTATTCAGTATACCATTGATTGATCGAACGCGTTTCATCTACGATTTTAATTTTGTGATCTAAGTGCCCGATTCCCAATTTTATCTTAATCCCATGAATGGCTGTTGTAGTTCTAGCTATTGGTATTAATCGCCCAAGCCATACACTGGTAAAATAGCCTCTTTCTTTAAGTTTTGCCTCAGCCAGTAAATTATCGGATCCGATGATCAAGCCTTCATGGGTGGTGCGGAATGCTGCAATGACATCAGGCTTTACTTTATTGCCAAACAAATAATTTCCACTGATACCAAATGACCATTTATTATTCGAAGTACTGTACACAATAGCAGTCCCAACACTTAAGCTATTTCCATATATCGTCGATAAATCGCCACTAGGGACACCATAACTATAATTTAAGTCAAAGCCAATCATTGGAAAAATTGGCTTTCTTTCACCATCTTGTCCAAAAAGTGGAAGCCAAATCAAGTATTGTACGATAATTACTAATATTATTTTCTTCATCGATATAGACAACGAAGGTACGACATGGAATGCTGCTCAGGAAATGAAGTGAGATTTATTTTTATTGATACATTAAATATATATTTAATATGTTACTCAAGCCTAAGTTGCTTGTAATACACTCACCTCAAATAAAAGACAAGGAAGTATTTTATCCTTTTTTTTAACCAATTGGTACATTGGATGTCCAGCTTCATGTATTTGGAGTATATAAAAAGGTATAGTTACTAATTTTGTAGACGAAAACGACGAAAATATTTATTTCATGACTAATTTAAAAATCAAAAATCCTTTCAATTTTAGTTTACTAGTTGTATTGTTTACTTTTATCAATACTATTTCAGCTCAATCTAAGGTGGAGCAAACTAAAGCTTATAAATGGCTGGATATAGCACTTGAAGTCACTGCCAATGACGTAGATCGAGTTGGTGCCAAACCAACCATCCAATCTAGACAATTAGGTATATTTACCAATGCGATGTATGATGCTTGGGCACCTTATGATGATGTAGCAGTGGCGAGTCGCACAGGGGGAACTTTGAGGAGACCAAAGCGTGAGAGAACGAACCGAAATAAGGAGATTGCTATCAGTTATTCAGCTTATAGAATATTAGTAGATCTTTATCCATTTGATTTAAAATATTTGGAATCAGAGTTTCGAAAGATGGGATTTGATCCAAATAATATGAGTATGGATCCAACAAAGCCGGAGGGAATAGGGAATCTATCTGCAAAAGCGCTTATTGAATTCAGACATAATGATGGTGCGAATCAATTGGGTAATGAAATCGGAGGGCAAAATATACCATATTCTGATTATACCTGTTACAAGGCAGTAAATACCTACAAGCGTGTCTTGGATCCAGACAGATGGCATCCACTTCCATTTGTAAATGAAAAAGGGGATACATTTTTGGTTGATTTTTTGACACCACAATGGTATCGAGTAAAACCTTTTGGATTGACAAGTTCAGCTCAATTCAGAGCTCCAGAATTTCCAAAAGTTGGCTCAGAGCAATTGAAAAAAGAAGTCGACGAAGTGATGGATTTTAATGCACATTTAGATCATACAAGAAAAGCTACTATCGAATTCATGAGAGATGGTCCAAGGTCAACTGGTCAAGCAGGACATTGGTTACGTTTTGCACAGATGGTTTCAAATCGAGATCACAATAATTTAGATCGCGATGTCAAGATGTTTTTTGCTGTTGGAGTTACAGCTATGGATGCATTCATCGCATGTTGGGAGACTAAAAGATTTTATGACAGTGCAAGACCTTGGACTTTGGTTAGACATTATTATAAAGGACAGGATATTCAAGGATGGGGTGGACCAGACAAAGGAACAGTAAAAATTCCAGCTGAAAGATGGCATCCATACTCTCCAGCAAACTTTGTTTCTCCTCCATTTCCAGCCTACGTTTCAGGACATAGTACGGTAAGCGGAGCTTGTGGTAAAATGTTAGAATTGTTTACAGGTAGTGATAAATTTGGTGTCACTGAGAATCGAATTTGTGGAATCATCACAGAGACTCCTGGTGATCCAGTTTCATTGCCTTTAGAGACTTTTACCTCTACTGCGGACATGGCCGGAATATCTAGAGTATTGGGAGGATATCATGTTCAAGCAGATAATATTGCAGGATTGAAAATGGGAAGACAAGTTGCAGATTACTTATGGTCTGATGTGATTCAAGCATATTTCAATGGAACTTATAAAATAAATCAATAAGAATACTATCATATTCTTATAGTGAGATTCGTGGTTAAAGAGTAATTGTCTTTCTTCGTAGAGGAAAATATTGCATCATCAGCATGCAATATTTTTTCTTCCATTCTTAGTTGGATTTTATCATTGATTTGTCTATCCAAATTGGTGGAGAATCCAATGATTTTACCTGAAGTAATAAATAGATGATCGCGGTCATTATATTGCTCTACTCTACATGCAATTCTTGTTTTATTATTTGCAATATATCTTAAAATGAGCACAGGTGAACTCCAATTATCTGTATTATGGTAATTGTTTTTTTCCAATCCAAAATCAAGACCAGCAAGGATTCCAAAACTTTTATTGATATCATATTGGACATATAAATTATGAAAAAATCTCCAAGAATCTAGACTATCAACTTGATCTGAGCCAATGAAATTGCTGTAATTAAAGGTGAATTTTGAAGTTGGTTTTAGATTAACTTGTACTCCAAATGAAGGTCTTTGAATACCATCTGGTCTTTGAATTTTTTGCCATCCATTTAAAGCAAGTAGTGCAATATTCAAATCTTCTTTTTTATTGGTATAACTTAGCTTAACTCCTGTCTCATAATATGGTGAATTCTCTGCTAATAAGCTTCTAGTCAATGTCCAACAATCAGCACTGATTGCGCTTTCAAAACCTATATGGGAAGGCATGATCCCAGCATCGAGCCAAAGACTTTTAGATTTGGAGAGTTTCACGCCTATATTGGCTTCATAAATGAGTTTTGCCCAAGAGGGTTCTGCGGATAAATTGTATTGCGCATAGTTGCCAAACATGATACCGAGATTTGCCCTAGTATTGATTGAACTATAATTTGATTTAAGCAAGATGAGATTGGCGTTGATTTCATTATGTCTTTTGTGATTGTACAAAAAGCTACTCTTCTCATGATTCTCAGGTTTGGAAAAATCATAACTATAATACAGTTCTCCATATCCACTAAAACTTAATTTAGAACTAGAATCGATCTGTGCGGAGCATAAAATATAACTACTACTGCAGATTATAATGAATAAATTTCTTAACATGTGATTGTTTTAAAATCTAGAAATGGAGTAAAATAGTATTCCATTTATTATAAGTTCCAAATATATAATTTTTAAATGATCTTAAAATTATTAGTATGGAGATAGTGCAATCCTTACTATTATTTCATACAATGTGGATGATTTAATTGTCCAATCCATCTGAATATACCCTGCGCTTTATTTTAAGGAACCATAGTTTTTATCAAAAAAAGGAAATTTTAGAGTTTTATATTAAATTAAATTATTATATATTAACTATTGTTTGTTAATCAAATATATAAATATAATTTTTTTCAATAATTATTAGTTTTATATATTGTATATTGATTATCAGAACTATTATAGATTTTATATCTTTGCATACGATATGGACAAAAAACGTGTATTAGTCACAGGCGCAGCAGGATTTATTGGATCTCATCTATGTGATCGATTTATCAAAGAAGGTTATGAAGTCATTGGGATGGATAATCTCTTGACTGGAAATATTGCCAACATTGAACATTTGTTTGGTTTGAAAGAATTTTCTTTTGCCCATCATGACGTCAGTAAATTTGTTCATGTTCCGGGAAGGCTTGACTATATTTTGCATTTTGCTTCTCCAGCCTCTCCAATTGATTACTTAAAGATGCCTATCCAGACTTTGAAAGTAGGATCATTGGGCACACATAATTTATTGGGATTAGCAAAGGAGAAGAAAGCGCGATTGCTCATTGCTTCGACAAGTGAAGTTTATGGGGATCCATTAGAACATCCACAAAAAGAAACTTATTGGGGCAATGTCAATCCTATTGGTCCTCGCGGTGTATATGATGAAGCGAAGCGATTTCAAGAAGCGATCACGATGGCTTATCATCGATACCATGGATTGGAGACAAGGATTGTGAGAATATTTAATACTTATGGACCTCGAATGCGCATGGAAGATGGAAGAGTTTTACCAGCTTTTTTTTCTCAGGCAATTCGCGGTGAAAAACTGAGCATTTTTGGAGATGGCACACAGACAAGATCTTTCTGTTATGTCGATGATCTTGTAGAAGGAATCTATAGATTATTGTTAAGTGATTATGCACTACCTGTGAATCTAGGTAATCCTCAAGAAATCACGATGTTGGACTTTGCTAAAGAAATAATTGCTTTAGTGAATAATCCAAAAGCAGAAATTTCGTTTCATCCTCTCCCAGTTGATGATCCAAAGCAAAGAAGACCTGATATCACATTAGCTAATGAAATATTAAAATGGTCTCCTTCCTTCGATCGAGCAAAAGGACTGGCTATAACTTATGAATATTTTAAAAAAATTGTAAAAGTCGATGAGTGAACAAGTATTTAGTAAGCGAATATTAATCACAGGTGGAGCTGGATTCATTGGTTCTCATGTGGTAAAACAATTTGTAAAGAAGTATCCAAATTATCTTATATTGAATTTGGATAAATTGACCTATGCAGGAAATCTAGGGAATCTTCACGATGTAGAAGATGCCGAAAATTACAAATTCATAAAGGCAGATATTGTCAATAGTGAAGAAATCAATGCAATATTTCAAAATGAAAAAATAACGGATGTCATTCATCTTGCTGCAGAGTCACATGTAGATCGCAGTATCACAAATCCAACAGAATTTGTAATGACCAATGTCTTGGGAACGATCAATTTATTATTGGCAGCCAAGCAATTCTGGCCAAAAAATCAAGGCAATAGATTTTATCATGTAAGTACTGATGAAGTTTATGGTTCATTGGGAGACACTGGTCATTTTGTAGAAACTACGGCTTATGATCCGCGATCTCCTTATTCTGCATCCAAGGCATCATCAGATCATTTTGTACGTGCTTTTTCCCATACCTATCATTTAGAAACGGTCATATCTAATTGTTCCAATAATTATGGGCCATATCAATTTCCAGAAAAATTGATTCCTTTAATGATCAATAATATTATACACAACAAAGCACTTCCAGTTTATGGTGCAGGTCTTAATGTAAGAGATTGGCTTTGGGTGGGAGATCATGTGAATGCAATAGATCTTATTTTTCATAAAGGAAAAAATGGAGAGACATATAATATCGGCGGAGATTGCGAAATGAAAAACATTGATCTCGTCCATTTGCTTTGCAACATCCTCGATCGAAAATTGAATCGAGAACAAGGAAGCTCTACAAAATTAATTCATTATGTCACAGATCGTCCAGGTCACGATATGAGATATGCAATTGATGCATCCAAAATAAAAGCAGATTTGTCTTGGTCACCAAGTTATAGAGTAGAACAAGGCATGGAAGCTACAGTAGATTGGTATCTTGAGAATGAAAATTGGTTAAAAAATGTGACTTCAGGAGAATATCAGTCTTATTATGACAAACATTATTTACAAAAATAGAATCGTAGGATGTTTCATTTAAAAATAGTTCTTCAAGTTTTCATTGCGCTTTTCTTTTTAGGAAGTGCAAGCATAATCCAAGCTCAGCAAAAACAAATTTTAGAACAACAGGCTAAATCTGAATTGGATAAAAGAGGAATTTCAGAAGATGAATTAAAGTCTAAGTTGGCAGAAAAAGGTATTAATTTGGATGATTTGAAATCTATGAGTCCTGAGCAGGCTTTACAAATGCAATCCACAATAGAAGCCACAATCAAAGAAATTGAAGCAGAGAAATCTAAAGCCAATACAAAATCACCTTCTGCTGTTTCTGGCTCAAATAAAACTGTCAAAGTCACAACAAGTAAAATCGAAAACGCAAAAGAGAACAAGCCTATTGATGCAAAATTGGGAGGTATAAAAAAAGATCCAGTATTAGATGAAGGAAAGGAACCTATCATAACTGAGCCAATTGCAATTTGGGGACAAAATATTTTTCGAAATAAAAGTTTAGCATTATACCGTCAGACTAATGATATTAAGCCACCAGATTCTTATATCCTAGGTATTGGCGACCAAGTTACTGTAGCGATCTGGGGCTTGTCACAACTCAACGAATCTTATGAAATTAACGCAGATGGCTATATTGCACCAGATCGGATGCCAAGAATATTTCTTAAAGGTGTCACCATAGGAAAAGCTAAACCAATGTTGAAAAATTATTTCAAACGATTCTATCGATTTGGCGAAAATGATTTTCAAGTTTCACTGAATTATTCTAGAAATATCAATGTAAATATTTTTGGTGAAGTTTATCAATATGGAGGCTTTACAATTCCAGCGATCAATACGGCATTTAATGCTTTAATTGCTGCAGGAGGACCGACGAATATCGGATCAGTGAGGAAAGTTAAATTGATTCGCAATGGTGTGACAAGAAATGTTGATGTTTATAAATTCATGGCAAATCCTACCATTGACCAAGATTTCTATCTAGAGAATAATGATATCATACAAGTCCCTGTAGCAGATCTTACTGTCGAAATCAGTGGCGCGATAAACAGACCATTTCAATACGAATTAATAGAAGGTGAAGGCTTAAAAAAACTGATAGAATATTCAGGAGGTTTGACTGCAGATGCTATACAAACTACAGTTCAAGTTGAGCGATATCAAAATGATAAGAGGATAGTTTTGGATGTGCCTTATTTGGATTTGATCAAAAAAGGAGGAGACTTTAAATTACAGAAAGGAGACAGAGTGACCATATTTAGAGTCAAGACGAAATCAGAAAATTTTGTGTTTGTAAAAGGAGAAGTTAGAGCAGAATCAAATTTTGAATATGATGATGAAATGCATGTATCTGACCTTGTAAAGAAAGTGCAATTCACAGAAAATTCAAACCTAAAAAATGCTTTTATCATTCGTACAAATCCTGATAATACTGTTGGATTGATTCGTGTAAATATCGAGAAAATATTACAGGGTGATATGTCTGAAAATATTCTATTACAAGCACAAGATGAACTAAAAATATATCGATTAGATTATTTTACAAATAAGTCCTATATCAATGTAAATGGTGCAGTAAAATATCCTAACAAATTTGATTATGACGCGAATAAGAATTTGAAGGTAAAAGATATTGTAACTTATGCAGGAGGACTTCGCCCAGAAGCATGGATGTATGCTTATTTATTTAGAAAAAAACCAGGCTTGGATAATGAGGTCAATGTAGTTAGAATAAATATTATTGATGCGATGACTAATGCTGGTTCTGATCAGAATTTGAATTTAGAACCATTCGATAGCTTATTTATCGTTTCTGAAGGAGATTTTACTGAAGCTATGCAAATTGAAGTATTGGGTTCTGTTCAAAAACCTGGAAAATTCCAATATACTAAGGGTTTGACTGTAAAAGATGCAGTGTCTCTTTCTGGCGGTTTTAATTATTCTGCAGCGACGAATCGAATAGAAGTCTTCAGAGTAATAATTAAAGAAAATCAACCGACTCAAACTATCGTTAAAACGATCAATACTTCTAAAGCAATGAGTGAGCTTGATGCTGCTGCAAATTTTCAAATCGATCCATTTGATATCATCGTAGTTCGTGCCCAACCAGAATTTGAGTTTCAAAAAATAGTTAATATTTCTGGAGAGGTTAAATATCCTGGCCCCTATGCATTAATTTCTGTTAATGAGAGCATTGCAGACTTAATAGATCGTGCTGGAGGTTTGAGTTCAGAGGCATTTGCAGCAGGTGCGACATTGAATCGCGTACAAGATAATATTGGATTTGTAGTACTTGACTTGCCTCAAGCCATGAAACGAAAAAAATCTAGGTATAATTTTATACTAAAAGAGGGAGATGATATTAATATCCCGAAACAAAAAGACCTAGTCAGTATAAGCGGTGCGACCAATGCTGCAGATTTATATCCCGATAAATTAATTGCTTCAAATAACACCATTAACGTCGCCTATTATGAAGGTAAAAATGCATTATTTTATATCGATAAATATGCAGCTGGACTTAGTAAGAATGCTGATAAGAATAAAGTTACAGTGGAACATCCCAATGGTAAAATATCTCGTACACGACATTATCTTTTCTTTAAAATTTATCCAAAAGTTACAAAGGGTTCTGTGGTGAATGTAGGATTCAAAGATGTCAAAGCAGAAAAACAGAAGAAGGAAGGAAAAGAAGTAGATTGGGAGAAAATAGTGTCTAGCTCTCTTGCACAGATCACAGCTGTTTTATCTCTTTATCTATTAATAGACAAAGTTGATTAAGACAAATCGAAGGTTAAAATATTATATATAAAAATATCATTTATTTATATGATTCATTTTAAGGTAATTATATAGTGGGAATTATTATATCGGTTTCATTCAGAAAGAGCAATGAATTTTTAGATTTTTTTTAATTTTAATGGTTTAAAATGGGCATTTTGCTTTATCTTTGCGGCGCTAAAATTATTGTTTAACCATTAAAAATATCCATAATGTTGGACGAAACAAATGTAAACCCAGAAGAAGAACACGTAGAACTCCCCCTTGAGCCAATCATCGATGAGACAGAAATCGAAGAAGGTGCCCTAAAAATTTCACGCAAAATTAAAAAAGAAGAGGACAATTATCTTGACGAAGTGATCGCTTTAGATGAGCTTGTTGTTACAGATGATTATTCAGGCCCTCATGATGATTTTGATTGGTCAGTTTCTAATAAAAATACTGTTAACTATACTGAAGCAGAACAGAAGAAATATATCACTGATTATGATTCAACTTTCAGGACTATATTAGATGGTCAGCTGTTGAATGGTAGAGTTTCTACTATTACTGGCAATGATGTCCTTCTAGATATTCAATATAAGTCGGATGGTATGATACCCTTGTCTGAATTTAGAGACATGGATATCAAAGTTGGTGATTTGATTGAAATCTATGTTGAGAAAACAGAAGATGAAAAAGGCCACCTAGTGCTTTCTCGCAAAAAAGCTAAATTGCTTAAAGCTTGGGAAAATTTGGTGGATTCTTATAAGAACGGAACTATTATCAAAGGTACTGTCATCAGTAAGACTAAAGGTGGATTGATCGTTGATTGCAATGGATTGGAGACTTTCCTTCCAGGTTCTCAGATAGATATCAAACCTATTGTGGATTATGATGGATATGTCGGCAAGACAATGGAATTCAAGGTAGTGAAAATAAATGAAACTATCAAGAATGCAGTGGTATCACATAAGGCCTTGATTGAAGGAGATCTTCAGGAGCAAAGAGAATTGATCATTTCTGGATTAGAGAAAGGTCAAGTATTGGAAGGATTAGTGAAGAATATCACAGACTTCGGCGCTTTCTTAGATTTGGGAGGTGTCGATGGATTGTTGTATATCACTGATATATCTTGGGGTAGAATCAATCATCCAACAGATGTATTGGAGAAAAATCAAAAAATCAATGTCGTTGTACTTGATTTTGATGAAAACAAGAAGAGAATTTCACTTGGTTTGAAACAGCTTCAGCCGCATCCTTGGGAAGTGTTGCCAATGGATGTTGTAGAAGGTTCTATTGTAAAAGGAAAGATCGTCAATATAGAAGATTACGGCGCATTTTTGGAAATTCAATCTGGTGTTGAAGGTTTGATTCACGTCTCTGAAGTGAATTGGAATAGTCAACCTGTTAATGCAAAAGATTATTTCTTCTTAGGTCAAGAATTAGAAGCTAAAGTCGTTACATTAGATAGAGCTGAAAGAAAGATGTCTCTATCCATGAAGCAGTTGACTGAAGATCCTTGGGCTCAAA
>ERZ795046.2240-NODE-2240-length-17359-cov-3.646613_pt1 | contig 17359 bp, 10 predicted proteins | sample MGYA00375130_ERZ795046 | MGnify/ENA primary metagenome ERZ795046 (study PRJEB30175, sample SAMN05720202) | activated sludge metagenome | isolation source: anaerobic digester from wastewater treatment plant | place: Japan | collected 2015-05-15 ...
AAAGAGGAAAAGCGTTCCCATTGGGTGGGCATCGGCATCGAGGATGGGCGCCCTTGTGATATCGGGCATCTCATCACTCTCCGCGGTCCATGCAGGCGCGTCCGCTGGCGGGACGTTGCCCCAGCATGCCGGCACCACGGGCACCAGCGCGCCCGGCTCGGTGATCGCGATGGCGGTGCCAACCCCCTCAAGCTGGGAACACACGCTTGCGAGAAATTCCTCCACAGCGCCTTCCAGGCCAGCCGAACGCGCACGCTCGGCCAGGCGATCCAGCGTGGGTTGAACCGCGGCTTCGGAAGGCTTGGTGCCACACGCCTGTATCAGCTCCTGGAAGCGGTGAACAGCGGTGTGCAGCATCGGTCCAATCTGATGGCCGTGGATCGGCTTCACCAGATAGCCGAACCCGCCGGAATCGGCCGCGCGCTCTATCATCTCTCGGTCGCCGAGCGCCGTCAGGAAGACCACAGGCACCGGCTGTGGCAGGCCGCGAATCAGGCGCGCGGCGTCGAGGCCTCCCATACCCGGCATGCGAATATCCATGAGCACCACGTCAGGATGCAGCCGGGACGCGCACTCCACTGCCGCCTCGCCAGAGGCCACGCTGGCACACACTTCATAGCCATTGGCGCGAAGCACGTCACAGACCGACTCACGCACCATCTCCTCATCGTCAGCTACCAACACCCGAAAACGTGGGCTACCCATCCCCCTCTATCCTCTCCGGCGCGCGGGCCAACAGGCTGTTGCCGTTCCGCTCTCCTCCATGGCCCCTGGCGCAGCGGGCACCAAGGGCACAGGTCACCCCAAGGGATCGGTACCCTGGAGGGAGCCTCCCCACCCATCCTTCAACCGGCATCTAGAGGCCCGGTGTTCTCACGCACTGGGGAACACTCTCCCATCCGGCCGGATGGTTCGCGCCCGCTCACCGTTGTTTGAAAGGAACTGGCTTTCGCCTTTACCGCCATTCGACGCAACCGGTACGCAGCCCTGCCATCAGATTCCTTCCTACTTCAAGGCGCTGGCCCGCAGCCCATCTTGGCTAGCGTGCATCCGGGTTACAGAGACGCTTCGCGAGGAGAGCCGGAGGCGGGGGCGTGGTAGCCTTCAAGGAATCGTGCCAGGATTCCATCCAGGGCTGCATGAGCAGACTGCTCCTTTCCACTACGCCGGAGGAGGAGTATCCCCCGGCATCCTAAGCGTACGTACGTACGATTGCGGATTGACAGGCAGGCGCCCGGCATGTAAGATACATAGTATCGGCAAGGGATGTCTGCTAGCCGGCCGTTAGGTGATGGCAGTTTCGAGCGGTGGCGACAGACTGGGCCGAAAGTGGCCCATCAACTTGCAGTGCCCCACGCAAGCTCTCGTCGGCCCAGCCATCACCCCCGTGAGATCAATTACCCGGAAAAAGGAAGGCAGGAAAGGCCAGGAGATGGAGCCCGTCCACGGTTATCAGCCGAGCGCGCGATTGGGAGAGGTCTCAGGGCTTCATCCAACGTGCGCGTTGTGAGCCCTGGTGTGCAGGATGCTGCGCCTGGGTACGTCCAGGGACGTATGATCACCATCGTTCTTGCAGATGATCATGCCATCGTCCGAGATGGTCTGGTGCCGCTTCTAGAGGCTCAGCCAGAGTTCTCAGTGGTTGCGGCGGTGGAGAATGGCCGCGAGGCTCTGGATGCCATCGGGCGTTTTCAACCAGATATTGCCATCATCGATATCCTCATGCCCGAGGTGGGAGGAATTGATGTGGTGCGGCAAGCGTGCGAGATCTCCCCAAACACCCGGGCGGTGATCCTTTCCGCTTACTCCGAAGAGCGATACCTTCTCGCGGCGTTCCGAGCGGGTGCTCGGGCGTTCGTGCTTAAGGACGCGAGGCCACGCGACCTGATCGCAGCGATCACCTCGGTTGTCGCCGGACAACGCTATCTCAGCCGTCCGTTGGCAGAGGCGGTTCTCGATGCCTATCTCGATCAGGTAGAGCAGAGCGGAGCCTGCGATCCCTACGAGCAGCTCACCACGCGCGAGCGGGAGGTGCTGCACTGGACGGTCGAAGGGAAGACAGCGCCCCAGATTGCCTCACTTCTGGAGATCAGCGTCCGCACGGTGGAGACACACCGCGCGAATGTGATGCGCAAACTGGGAACACGCAGCAAGAGCGATCTGGTGCGCTATGTGGTCGAGCGAGCCGAGAGGCAGGCTGATCCACGGATTCGGGGTGGCGCAAGGCGAGACCCCGCGCGGCACACCACCGCAGCCAATCGTCGGTAGGATGCACAGACCCGCCAAAGAAATTGATTACAGACCTATGGTGAGCTCCCGCAAATCCGGCAGCCGCGGGCTCTTCCCACTGCCGGATCGCTCGCCTTGAGGTTTCCGAGATAAGGAGACCCCGATGCGGGTACTGCTGGTAGAGAATTGCGACGACGACGCTATCCTGATCCATGAATTGCTAACCAAAGCCCCCGGGGGGCCGTACGATATCGATTGGGTCGAGCGCCTCTCTGCCGCGCAGGACCACTTTCGGGCGGCTGCTTGTGACGTCGTACTGCTCAGTCTCTGCCTCCCAGATAGCCAAGGCCTCGCGACTGTAGAGCGCATGCTACAGGCCGCACCCGAGGCACCCATCGTCGTGATCACCACCCTCGAGGATGAAACGGTGGCGCTTTCGGCGGTGCAACGCGGCGCGCAAGACTACCTGGTGAAGGACCAGCTCACCCCAAGCTTCCTAGGGCGGGTGCTTCGGTATGCCATCGAACGCAAAGAGGCCGAGCGCGCCCTACGCGAGAGCGAGGAGCGCTTTCGCGCGATCACGGAAAACGCATCCGATATCGTGGCGGTGCTCAGTCCCGAGGGCAACTGCCTCTTCATCAGCGCCTCTGTCGAGAATCTGCTCGGTTGCTCTGCGCACGCGGTTCAGGGAACAAATGTGTTACAGTGGGTGCACCCACACGATCAGGATCGCACCCGTTCGGCTCTCCAGGCGGTCGCGAATCTCTCCCGATCCGCGCAGCCCGTAACTCTGCGCGTTCGAGGCGCGAGTGGCTCCTGGCATTGGATCGAGGCGAAAGCACGCAACCTGCTGCAGCATCCCGCGGTACGCGGCATCGTGGCCAACGCGCGTGATATCACCGAGCACCACCTTGCCCAGGAAGCGATCAACGCCCAGCTCTCTCGTCTAGATCTGCTAAATGAACTCACCCGTGCGATTGCCGACCGTCAGGATCTGGCGCGCATGTTACCCATCCTCCTGGCCCACCTGGAGGATAGCATGGCGCTTGATGGCTCTGCCATCTACATCTACGACGGGCAGGCAGACTCCCTTTCGCTCGCGGCCTCCAGCGGGCTGCTGGAAGGCGATCCCCATCAAGGCGACCATGGCCCACCCTCGAGACTGTCAACAGAAGGTCTCCGCTCTTGTCTCACCCGCCAATCGACTTACGTGCGCGACTATGCCGAGTCTCCAGAGACGATCCCCTTGCTGGCCAACGCCGGCCTGCGCAGCGGCGTGGCCCTCCCGCTCCATGCAGGCGGCATGCTCTACGGTCTCCTCGTGACGGCAAGGTGCCAGGCCCATGGCTTTACCAGCGACGAGATTGAATTCCTGCGCCGCCTTGGGGAGCACATCGCCCTGGCCATCCGCCAGGATACCCTGCTGTGGGACCTCCATTCTGCCTACAAGGAGCTGCAGCGCACCCAGCAGAGCGCCCTCGAGCAAGAGCGCCTGCGCATCCTGGGCCAGATGGCAAGCGGAATCGCCCACGACATCAACAACGCCCTGATGCCGATCACCACGTACGCCGAGCTCCTGGCGATGCGAGTGCCCGATCTCGATGAGCATGCGCAAAGATACCTGAAGTCCATCCTCATGGCCGCCGATGATATCAAGAAGACGGTTGGTCGCATGCGCGAGCTGTACCGCAAGCGTGATGGGCGCGATCAGGTGCGCTCCATCCACATCGCGCGCCTGATGCGTGACGTGGTTGACCTGACTCGGCCTCGCTGGCACGACCTTCCGCAACAGCAGGGCGTCACCATTGCCGTGAAGATAGAGACCGATGGCGCGCCTACCTACGTCACGGCCGTGGAGAGCGAGCTGCGGGAGGCCCTCGCCAACCTGATCGGAAACGCCGTCGATGCAATGCCCATCGGCGGCTCCATCACCCTGCGGGCCAGACCGTGGTCGCGGTCGCTACTGGCCATCGAAGTATGCGACACCGGGTATGGCATGGACGCGGAGACGCTGCGCCAGTGTCTGGAGCCCTTCTTCACCGCCAAGGGCCAGAGCGGCACCGGGCTGGGCCTGAGCATGGTTCAGGGCATCGTCCAGGGCCATGGAGGAACCATAGAGATCGAAAGCCAGCCGGGCAAGGGCACGACGGTGCGCTTGCTTCTCCCAATGGACGGGCCAGCGGCTGCCAGGCGGGAGCTCCCCTCTTCTGGCTGCTGCCAGTCGCGACCACTACGCGTCCTCTGCGTCGATGATGACGACCGCGTGCGTGCCGCCCTCATGGATATGCTGGAGGCGGATGGGCACATAGTCGTGGGAGCCCCGGGGGGCGAGGCGGGGATACAGCAGTTTCGCCACGCGCTACTTCACGGCATGCCGTTCGATATCGTCCTCACCGACCTAGGAATGCCACACATTGGCGGGCGCATGGTCGCCCTCGCCATCAAGGCCGAGAGCCCGGAGACGCCTGTCGTGTTGCTCACCGGCTGGGGTACTTTCATGGAGCCCGGGGTGTTTCCCGAGGGGATCGATGCCATCCTGGGGAAGCCGCCGGAGCTAGCGTCGATCCGCAAGGTGTTCGCGAAACTCACCCAGCGGTAATCCATCCTCTCGCTCGCCGCGCGGGGCTCGTACGTAGCTCAGGCGGGCGCTTGGGCCCGCCTGGCACAACGTCCGATCGATTGGTGAAAGCGCCTACTTCGTGGGGTTCCACATCTCGCGCTCGGTCTTCTTCAGGAACTTCACGTGACCATCGGCAAAGAGCCAATTCGAGCCGCTCGAGTGCCTGCGGTCGATCAGGCCCACTCCGTCGGCTGCGTAGGCATCCGCGTGATCCACGCTCCACCACTCCTTGCCGCCTCCGGTCGAGGTGCTCCGCGTCTCTCCAATGAGGATCAGGTTCGAAACCGTCTGAATCTGCGAGAGCGAGCAGGATGTGCCAGCGCCGCCCATCGGCCGGATGCCGCTACCGCCGCCGTGCCCGTTCGCGGCGTAGGAGAACTTCAAGGGGTTGGCCGTTCCCGCCGGGCGCAGGTTGGCATAGACTCCGTCCGAGTCGCTGGGACAAGCCATCACGTTGTAGTTCTTAACGTAGGGCTGAAGGAGATCCTCCCACCAAGCGAGCTGAGTCTTCGCCGAGTCCAGGTAGAGGTAGGATGGGGGCAACACCTCATCGTAGTCCTGGGCATACATCAGGATGCCGGTGCCAATCTGCTTCAGGTTGGACTGGCAATTCGACTTCCGGGCGTTCTCGCGCGCCTGCGCGAACACCGGGAACAAGATGGCCGCCAGTATAGCAATGATCGCTATAACGACAAGCAGCTCAATGAGCGTGAAACCGGATTGCCGGTCCCTTCGCCACTTCATGTTCTTTCTATCCTCTCATACAGGTGATGATGCACAACGCGTGCTGGCCATGTCTAGAGTTCGACGCCCCCGGAGCATCCCCTTCTTGGGAGCAGTCTTGGGATGCACGGGGGAGGCCACTCTGCTCTCGCGCACGTGCGCGCCGCGCTCCCCCGATTCATCCCAACGGCTGGTAAAGCCTGCGCTCCTCGACGGCCGAAAGCCGCCGAAGCGCGGAGTCCGGCCGGCTCCCGGTCACAAGGGACACAAGATGGGAGAACCATCAGGCGGACGTCCCGTCACTTCCCCCATTCACCGCCCCCAGGAGGCGCTGGGCAGGATCTCCCAGCTCTCGCCCGGGCGGGCCTCAAAACCGGTCCCCTCCGTCTTCGTATAGACGCGTGTCTCGCCGTCCACGACAGCCACACGCCGGAGGGGGTAGGCCCGGCGCATCCCATCCGCCTCGATAAAGAGCGTCTCGCCAGGGCGCACGCCCTCCTTGGGAAGCTCGCCGTCCAGGACGAACCATGCCTCTCCCCGCGCGCTGCCTGTCCCCGCGACCCGACCTGCGTAGCGGCCGCGGGCGATGGTCACGCTTGCCGCGCCGAGCGAAAGCCGGGTTCCCCCGAAGAGCGCGGTCGTGACAGGCGCCTGCCCATCCGCCAGAACCGCAGCTGCTAGGCCATCCGTCACCAGCTCGCCGAGCGGCGTGGTCACGCGAAGTACGCGCGGCTGGAGCTGCGAGAGCACGATATCAGTTCCAAGCGCCGTCTCCACCGCGAGGGCAATGGCGTCCGAGGGCGTATCTGCCGGGAGGGGCAGCACGCGAATGCCACGCACCGGGAGCTTCCCTTTCGGAGCGCCGGCGAAGAGCGTCACGAACGTGACCGGCTTCGGGCCGCGCGAGGAGCGCACGACATAGGGAAGCACGGCGCCACGGTCGCGGTTGCGGTGGTCGCGCTGGCCCCAACCGTTGCCCAGGCGCACGGTTTCCCCAGGCGCGCCCGGCGCGAGCGCCGCGAAAGTGTAATCCCCCTCCAGCGACCAGGTGATCTGCCAGGGGTTTCCTCCCTCGGCGCGCTGCACATCGGTCAACGGGAGCACGCTGGTTGGTAGGGTGAAGGTGACCTCATAATGCTGCCAGCCCTCATCAACCGGGGCGTTGATGATGTTCACGTAGCTGCGGTCGTCAGGCGATTTCGGGTCATTGGGCCAATAGACCGCCTGAACTCTCACCTGAGGGACGTTGCCGCGCAGGCGGAAGCGCGCCTTATAGGTGGCGCCCATGGAGCCCGATAGCGCCCCTTCCCCCCGATAGCCATCCGACTTGCCAGCAAGGAGGGCGACGTTCATCCGGCCATTCTCGTGCGGCTTGAGCGCGCGCACGCGCATGCACCGCCCGCCCGCCTCGTCCGAGGGCGCGATGCCCCAATCGCCCGTTCCATCTCCCGAGTAGTAGCCCCATCCGGCCGGCTGGCTTCCCACCTCGCCCAGGATCGGTGCGATCAGGTTAGGGCCTTCCTGTTCGCCAGGCATCACCCGGCGGATCTCCACATCGGCCACGTACAGCTCGCCCACGCGCGCCAGCGGGAAGCGCAGGGCAAAGCGCACCTCGCGCTCCACCTGGCCATCCGGCGCCAGCGCGAGGCCCGTCACCTGATAGTCACCGCCCGGTCCATGGAAGACGTAATCGCGCTCGGTGCCACCCTCGACGCGGAAGAGATCCACCAGGTAGGACCCCGCATCCCCGTGATCCACCTGGATGCACGTGCGCCGGTAGGTGGATGCAGCATCATAGGCCCGAGAGGAGGCTTCCATTACCTTCACGCGCGGCGTACAGCCGAAGAGATGAAAGCTGCCACCGCGGTCGCGCGTCTTCTGATCCTTCCGATCGACCACCACCAGGTTATGCGCGAAGGTGCGCCGCGTCTGGTAGGAATCGGGGTGATCCCACAGGTAGCCCAGGTCCGAGAGAAGCTCGTGCCCGTCCTTCCAGTAGTAGAGATCCAGGCTGTCCATGTGGTGGTGCCCGCCCCAATCACTGGCGTTGAGGAGGGCCAGGCTCTTGCGGCCATTCTCGCCGGTGCGCAGGTTGCCCTGGGAAAGGAAGGGGAAGACGATATCGGGCAAGGAGAGCGGCGGAACGGAACGTGCTTCCAGGCCGGGCTCGCGGTAGAAGATCGCTGCCTGCGGCGACCCAGGCGCTTCATCACCGCTCAGCTCCTTCAGGAGGGCAATGTGTTCGGGCGTCGGATAGCCGAGGGCGAGCAGCTCGGCGAAAGATGCATTGATCCGGGTTGTCCGGTAAGAATCAGCGGAAGGAGGATGAAAGAGATCGCCCTGCAGCGTCCAGACCAGGCCCTGCCAGCAGTCGCCATAGCGCGTATCGCGGCAGGCATCGAAGTTGTCGAGGCGGGTGCCATCGGGGCCGCGGTAGCCGGGCGGATCGGAGTAGCCGCGGAACATCAGCGCGAAGTTGCGAACGCCGCCCATCGTCATCATCGCGTAGGCGGCCGATTCGCTTGTGCCTCCATCGGGGAGGAACCACTCCTCCACAGTCCGGCGGAAGCCATCCAGGCCGAAATGGACCAGGCCCGGGTGGCCAACGCACATCCCCACCATCGCCGCGCCGGCGCGATTGCCCACCGACTTGTTGTTGATCGCTGGATCGCACGCGGCCAGATATGCCCCTTCCAGCAACACGTCGCGCTCGATGCGCACCCGGTCCTCGTCCGAGAAGATCGGAGTGTCGCCCTCTTTCGCCATGCAGGTGAGGTCATACGCTTCCGTGATGGTGCAGATCAGGCCGCCATCCATCCCGGAAGTGCCGAGCCGGCTGGCAGACCAGTAGCCGGTGTGCAGCTTCCGGTCTGGCTTGTTCGGGGGCACCACCAGCTCATCGGTTGGCAGATTGCTGATCTGCCGGGCGGCCACATGGGGATCGCAGTCGGCATATTCGCCGTAGGCGTATCCGGCGCGCACCAAGTAGCGCGGAAGCACCCCCGCCATTCGAAGGAGGATGGCGCGTGCCGCCCGGGCATAGCGCGCATCCTGCGTCAGCGCGTAGGCATGGGCAAGCGTGCGCAGGTGGGAAGTGATCTGGCTTACTTTCCGGGCGCGAATGATGCCGGTGAGACTGGGGCGCGCGTTGTAACCGAAGCACCGGAACGGCGGTCCCTGGCCAACAAAGGTGAACTTCTGCTCGGGGTCCCACTTGCTTTGCAAGACGATATCCTCGGGGAACTCCTCGTTCGGGAAGACCGTCTTGCAGATGTTGCAGGTGAGCTGGTCCGGGGTCTGCTCATTCCAACTCCACTGGCCATTGGGATGCCAGGGAAGGCCCTTCGCCCGGCAGGCAGGACAGGGGCCTACACACCCCGGGGTAGTGCGCTCGAGCATGCGGACGAGATACTCTGGGGTGATTCGTGGCACCAGGGTATCGGCGCTCGCGCGCAGCCTATCCACGTAGGCTTGTGCCCAAGGATATCGTTTCACATTCTCCTGCGCGCGCTCCAGGTCTGCCTGCTTGATCGAGCTTGCCGGGTGCTGCACTCCCGCGCGATAGCGCTCCCAATCCGACCAATCCGTCGGGGGTTTCGCTTCAGCGCCCATAGCGCCTCCTCCAGACAGCGCCATACAGATGAGTGCTGCAGCCGCTGCCAGTCGCAGTGTGGTAGCCATACTCACGTTCGCCCTCCGAGGTCGGCGCTCGTGCCGCCCCCTCTTGCCTGCCAGTGTAGCATGGCGGGCGGGAGACGTCAAGAGAAGCGTAGGGAGCCTCACCGTTCCGGGCTCGGAAGCGCATCGTCGCCCTGGCCGCGCATCCTACCCCCCGACTACCCGCCCCATCCCTAGCCTCGGACCGCACGCCGGCCCCAGGGAAAGCGAGCGACCGCGTGCCGGTCGCGGTGAATCCTGAAGGGGGCCGGCGGTCCGGCTTCTCCGCGGGGAGGTTGCGTGCTCCTGCTCATCGAACAGGTGAGTGGTTTGCCGGGCGATTCTTTCACCGGCGCGCGACGGCGTCATAGCCACGGTTCGCGTGTTTGCGAGGGGACAGATGCAGTATACAGAAGGGCAGATTGGACGCGTCTTTGCCATTCGTCTGGAGCATGGAGATCCGATGCCGCAGGCGCTGGAGGATTTCGCCGCGGAGAAGGGCGTGCGATCCGGGCTGGTGATCCTGGTCGGCGGCGTCGAGGATGGCAGCCGGCTGGTAGTCGGACCAGAAGACGGAGAGAGCCTGCCGCCCGTGCCCCAGGTAGGCACGCTGAAGGGGGTACACGAGGCGGCTGGCGTGGGCACGCTTTTCCCGGATGAGAGTGGCAAGCCGGTGCTCCACCTGCACGCGGCGTGCGGCCGGGGCGAGAAGACGGTCACCGGGTGCATTCGCGCCGGCATCGTCACCTGGCACGTTCTGGAGGTGCTCCTGGTAGAGCTCACTGGGCTGGATGCCGTGCGTGTTGCCGACCCCGTGACCAAGTTCCAGCTGTTGCGCTGCGGCGAAGGGTCTCGCGAGCAGGCGTAAGAGCGCGCATCCCTGATGCGGTGACGCGTCTCGTTTGGGAAGAAGGCGATCGATGCTCGATTTGGTGTTTGTTGGCGGGGAAGTGATCGATGGCACGGGGCGACCGGGTATCCGGGCTGATCTCGGCGTGCGCGACGGCCGCATCGCCGCTATCGGCGACCTGAGCGGCGTGGAGTGCCGCGAGCGCGTGGATGCCCGGGGAAAGGTGGTTTGCCCAGGATTCATCGATATGCACACCCACTCCGATCTCACGCTTCTGGTTAACCCGCGCGCGGAAAGCATGGTGCACCAGGGCGTGACGACGCTCGTGGTGGGCAACTGCGGCATGGGGGTGGCACCCGTACGCCCGGAGCTGCGCGGGCCGCTGCGCCAGGCGTTCGCCTTCCTCACCGGCGACGTGGAGTGGACCTGGGAGAGCTTCGCCAGCTACCTTGATTGCCTCGCCGCCGCCCGGCCCTCGGTAAACGTCGGCGCCCTGGTTAGCCACGGTGCCGTGCGCGCCCACGTGATGAGCTTTGATGAGCGAGAGGCCCTCCCGGAGGAACGGAGCGCCATCGCCGCGGAGATCCGGCAGGCAATGGCCGAGGGCGCCCTGGGCGTCTCCACCGGGCTCATCTACAACCCGAGCATGTTCGCCGATACCGAGGAGCTGGTCGCCGTATCGCGCGCGGCGGCCGAGGGGAATGGCGTCTACACCACGCACATGCGCCATGAGGGCGTGCAGCTCATGGAAGCGGTGGAGGAGGCGCTGGAGGTTGCCCGGCGGAGCGGCGCGCGCACCGAGATCTGCCACCTGAAGGCATCGGGGAAGGCCGCTTGGGGCCGGGCCGCCGAGGCAGCGGAGCGGATTCGCCAGGCGCGTGAGGAGGGGAACGACATCGCCTTCGACCTCTACCCGTACACCGCGGGGAGCACGATGCTCTCGACGCTCTTGCCCCAGTGGGCGCTCCGCGGCACCACCGATGAGATCGTCGCCCGCCTCCGCGACCCGGCGGCGATCGCCCGCCTCTTGCACGAGCTGCGCCACGGGGGCTCGGGCTACCACAGCGGCCTCGGCGCGCCGCCTTACGAGTGGGAGCGGGTGCTGATCACCTCCGTCGGAAGCGAGATGAACCGTGGCTTCGAGGGCAAGGAGATGCCGGAAGTCGCCCGGATGATGGGTGCCACGCCCGAGGAGGCGTTCCTGCGTCTCCTGGTGGATGACCACCTCCAGGTGAACATGGTAATCCACTCGCAGTGCGAGGAGGATATGCGCGGGCTCCTCAAACACCCGCTCGCTTTGGTGATCACGGACGGACTGGCGTTCGCGCCGTATGGCCCCCTGGGGCGCGGCCGGCCACACCCGCGGAGTTACGGCACCTTCCCGCGATTCCTCGGGCGCTACGTGCGCGATGAGGGCCTCCACTCGCTCGAAGAGGGGATCCGGCGTGTCACCTCGGGCCCGGCCGCGCGGATGGGGATCACCGATCGCGGTATCCTCCGCGAGGGCCTGGCTGCCGATATCGTCGTTTTCGATCCCGCCGCGATTCGCGACACGGCGACCTACACCGAGCCGCACCAGTACCCCGAGGGGATCGACCTGGTGGTGGTCAACGGCGAGATCGTGGTGCGCGATGGCGAGCACACCGGGGCTGGCCCCGGCCAGGTGCTCCGCAAGAAGTGAGCGCGAGGGGCCGGCGGCAGCCAGAAGGCCGGCCCCTCTTCACACAGCCTACAAGCCGGGGGTGGCTACCCCTCATCCACCGCGCGGATCCACGCCTGAGCGATCAGGGCATGGCCGGCCTGGGTTGGATGCACGCCGTCGGCTGCCCAGAAGGCGGCCGGGCGCTGCGCCGCCGCCGCGGCAAAGAGGCCATCCAGCGGCACGTAGAGCGTCCCGTAATCCGCGGCGACGCGGCGAACCGCGGCGATGCGCGGGTCGAGATCCTCGCGCCAGGCAACGCGGTCGGGCGGGGTTGGAAGCACAAATGGCTCCAGCAAGATGACGCGGGCGGAGGTCTCTGCCTTCACGCGGTCGAGGAGACGCCTGTAGCACGCCTCGAACTCCTCGATCGGCGAGAGCTTGCCGCTATCGTAGCGCCGCCAGGTGTCGTTGATCCCGATCAGGATGGAGACCCAATCCGGGTGCAGGTCGATGCAGTCGCGCGTCCAGCGCTCTTCCAGGTCGTAGACGCGGTTGCCGCTGACGCCACGGTTCAGGAAGGTGAGCTCGCGCCCGGGATAGCGGGCGGAGAGCCACGCGGCGATCAGGTTGGCATAGCCGGATCCGAGAAGCGCGTCGTTCTCGCGGCTGCGCCCGGCATCCGTGATGCTATCGCCCTGGAAGAGGATGCGGGCGCCCGGCTGAAGCAGAAGATGGCCCATCTCATACTCCCTGTCATTCCCCCTGGGTTCGAATCGCCCCAGGGCGGGCGGGATGATCCCGCCCGCTGGGGTATTCGATGTGGAGCCGTGGTCCCCTCCCCCAGATTCCCCCGCACGGACAGCTCACTCGCTCGGGAGGGCCGACGGGCTGGGCGAAATCGCCGGGCCCTGGCCCTGGAGGCCGGTGATGGTGAGCGGGAAGCGCCCCTTCAGAATCTGAGCCGTGCGCCGCGACAGCTCGCCGCGAAGCTCCCTCATCCGGGCACGGGCGTCGTACTGCCCCTCCGGGCTTCCGGGGCCAAACTGTTCCAGCACCAGGGGGTTCGGCTCCGGGTCGATGCCCGCCTGATACGCCTCCACGTTGCCGCGCCGGCTGTAGCCGTTGGCGGTGCCGCGCAGGTAGAGGCCAACGCTGGTATGAAGCGCCATTGTTTTCAGGCGCTTCCACCAAAACTCGCTGCTATCCTCGCACATCGAGCTCCCCTTGAGGAAATCGCTAAACTGCCCCAGCATCCGCTCCTTCAAAGAAGAGAGCCCGTAAAACCACTTGTAGGCGTTGCGCAGGCCCTGATACATCTGCTCCTGAGTGATATTCGCGAACCGCCGGACGGGGTGCTCGGCATCATAGTGCTCCCAGTTCCAGTCGGTGATCAGGTTGTTGCGCACCGCGTGCTCATAGTCGCGCGCGCCCGGCTCCGGGGTGTTGATCGAGAACTGGGCGTAGTCGAGTTTCGCCTTCCTTGCCCACTCCACCGTCTCCTCGAACACCCCGGGCCCCTCGTCGTCGTGAACGCCAAAGACGAAGGCGCCAAGAACACCCATCCCATGGTCATGGATGCAGCGGATCAGATCGATGTAGTTCTGAAGCGAGGTGGACTTCGCCAGCTTGGCGGTGATCGACTCGATCCCCATGTAGATCCCGACGCAGCAGGATCGGGAGAAGAGGGGCACCAACTCGCGCCAATTGCGGAAAAGGGTGAGCGCGGTCAACTCGGTCACCCAAGGGATGCGGTGGTGGCGGAGCATCTGGCAGACGCGCTTCGCGTGCTCTCCCCGGGGGTTCGGCAGGAAGTTATCGTCGATAATCGCTGTGAGCCGGCGTGGAAGCTGGGCAATCTCCTTCTCCAGGTCTTCATAGTCCGTATGTCGCTGCTTCATGCCATATTCATAGGTCACGGAGCAGAAACTGCAGTCGAAGGGGCAGCCCACGGAGGTCTGCAGCGTGTTGGGGAGCAGGTAGCGTTTGGGATCGTACCAGGAGCGGTCGGGGATCGGGCGGCGCTCCAGCGTCTCCATGCGCGCGTTGGGGGCATGCTCAAAGACGCGCCGCTCCGAGCCCTCCTCTTCAATTTGCTCGATGCACCACTCGAGGGCGGCCTCGAGCAGCACCGGGGGCGTCTCGCCACGCACCACACCATCGGCGTAATGGATCGCCTCCAGGGGAAGCGCCGTGGCGTGGATCCCGCCGATGAGCGAGCGGACACGCCGGGATTGCCAGCTCAGCGTCTCGCGGGCTTCCGTCAGGATCGCGTAGGCGCGCCGCGCGGCCGTAGTGAGCGCCGAGACCGCGACGATATCGGGCTGTTGCGCGCGCACGTCGTAGGGCCCCATCGTGTGCTCATCATGACAGCGTGCGATCAAGTCGTAACCGCGCAGAGAGGGCGGGGTCATCGCGCGCAGGAGGGAGATACTCATGGGGGGAAGCGGCATCTTGCGATTCCCCATCTCCTCACGGACGATACGATCCGGTATGACGTAATCGATGATGATCTTCGCCACCGCACCACTCCTCAAAATATGACAAACAACAAGCACCCCCAATGGAACGAAAGGGAAGTGGAGAGGGGTGCCGCTTCGGGGGTGCCCACACCCGCTGCCATCCCCCGGGGGTGCTACTGCCAGGTGTTGATTCCAGTATAGGCCCGCGTTCGTGAGCGTGTCAAGCAACAGCCATTCAGATGGGGGATTTCGAGATAAGGAGATGGATGGAGAGGGCCGCCAGCGGGCGCGGGCTCGAAGCTCCGCGCTGCTTCCCGGCAAAGCCCTTTCGGGGCTCCCCCTCCCAGCCGCCACCATCCCCGGTTGCCCACGCGTGCAGCCTGGCCCAGCCCGGCAGGGCTTCGCTCACAGGCAGCACGGTGATTTATCGCCGCGCGCCGGGTTGCGCGCCACCTTCGATTCGGATTCCTTATCTCGGAATCCCAGCCATCCAGATGGGAATCACGCCCGGGTGTCACTCAGGAGGAGGCGGGCGGCCTCTTCCAGATCCTCCAGGGTGGCGCAAGGGAGGACCGCGCCGCAGAAGGGGGCGTAGGCGCGGATCACCGAGTCTCCCGTATTCCAGCGCTCCGGGGGCTCCGGGTTGAGCCATACCACGCGCCGGATCCGCTGGCGGAGGTCGGCGAGGGCCCACTCCATCGGATCGAACTGGTTCGTGCGCGCGTCGCCCAGCACCAGGAGGACGGTGTCGCGGTCCAACAGCGGCGCGTAATCATCCAGGAGCTCGTAGAAGGTGTTGCCGAAGTCGCTGTAGGCGTTCAGGTTGAGATCCGGGATGTCGCGGATCCGGGCGAGGGCGTCTTCGAACGGGTAGCGCGCCAGGAGCTCGCTCACATCCACCGGGCGGTCGACGAAGACGAGCGAATGGGTGCGCGCGAACTGGTTTTGCAGGTGGTGAATCAGGCGCAGGAGAAAGGCGGCCACGCGCCAGACCGACCCGGAGACGTCACACAGGAGGAGGAGTTTCGTCTTCGCCACCGTCCTGCGCCGGCGCTCGATGTGGAAGGGCACCCCACCCGTGCGTGCGCTGCGCGCCAGGGTCGCCTTCAGGTCCACCTTCCCTCGGCGTGCCCGGCGCCGGCGCAGCGACTCGCGCGAGGCGAGTTTTCGCGCCAGCTTCTCGACCGCTTCGGCCACCTGCCGCGCATCCTCAGGCTCCAGCCGGCGGGTGAGATCCAGGCGGCGCAGGTCGCTCCGGCGCTGCCGGAGCTCGCGAAGCCCCTCCCGGCGCGCTTCCCCCATCCCCTCCTCGAGATCGGCCAGCCATTCCGCCAGCCAGCGCTCCTCTTCCGATCGCTCCTCCCGCTGGTCTGGCGCGCGCTCCCCCTTCCGGGCATCGGTCTCGTTGAGAGGCTGCTTCCCATCCCTCTTTCGCTCCGGCTCGGGCCTGGGCGGGGCGGGCCTCGTGCCGGGCTGACTCCCTCCCGGGCGCGGCGCCGCGCCTTCGTGGCGGAACGTGCGCGGGCGCGACTCGCGCTGCTTCCGCCGTGGCCAGTGGCACCGGAAGTACTTCTCGAAAAGGAGGTCGAAGGTGGGGAAGTCCGCGGGATCCTTGATCAGGGCGCAGCGGAGCGCCAAGCGGAGGTCGGCTCGCCGCTCGAGCGAGAGATGCTCCAGCGCCCGGCAGGCGTCGAGTGCCTCCGCGAGCGAGACACGTACGCCGGCGTCGCGGAGAGCGCGCGCGAACTCGGTCACCTGGCCGGTCATCGCCGTCTCCCAGAGCGCCGGGAGGTCACCGGCCGAGCTCCCGGAGGACCTTCTCCACATCCTCCCGGTCTTTCAGGAGCGCGTTGAGCGAGTCGAGCAGCACCTGGCGCGAAAGCGAGCGGGCATTCAGGAGGACCAGGACGAGCGCCCAATCGAGCGTTTCGCCGATGCTCGGGGCTTTGCGCAGCGGCAGGGCACGCACTTTCTGCACGAACTGCACCGCCTGCTCGGCCAGCCGGGCATCCAGCCCGGGTACCTTGCGCGTGACGATCTTCACCTCCTGCTCGTGGGAGGGATAGTCCATATAGAGGTAAAGACAGCGGCGGCGCAACGCCTCGGAGAGTTGGCGCGTGGCGTTGCTAGTGAGGATCACGGCGGGCCGGTGCCGCGCGGTGAGCGTGCCCAACTCCGGCACGCTCACCTGGAAATCGCTCAGCACCTCCAGGAGGAACGCCTCGAACTCCTGGTCGGCGCGGTCCACCTCGTCGATGAGGAGGACGGCGGGCTGGTCGGCGAGGATCGCGCGGAGGAGGGGGCGGGGCACCAGGAAGTCGCGCGAGAAAAAGCTGCTCTCGTGCGTGCGGAGTCGGGCCACCGCCTCACCCAGCGTCGCCGCGCCGGCCAGGATCTCGCCGATCTTCTCCTTGAGCATCTGGGTGTAGAGAAGCTGCTTGGTATACTCCCATTCGTAGAGCGCCTTGCTCTCATCCAGGCCCTCGTAGCACTGGAGCCGGATCAGCTCGCGCCCGGTCGCCTGCGCCCACACTTTGGCGAGCTCGGTCTTGCCGACGCCGGCCGGACCCTCGGTCAGGACCGGCTTGCCCATCTGCCCGGCCAGGTAGACGGTAACGGCTACGTCGCGCGGGCAGATGTACTCCTGCTCCTCGAACCGCCGAATGACCTCCTCGATGCTGGTGAACTGGCTCTCAGACATCTTTCGGGGAATCCCCGCCCTCTCCAAAGATCGGATCGCGGCCAGCCGCGATCCCTCCGCGCCCGGCTCCCGCTAAGGAGTTTCGGGAGGCCGCCCCCGGTTCCTGTCGTCGCGAGCGGCGTCGCGCCCACGGGAGGAGATCCCGGGAGGGCGCGTAACTACTGACAAAACGAGCGGCGGCCGCGTCCGCGAGGGCACGCGGCGCTGAACGGCACTGGGCTCGGGGGATATCCCCGGAGGGAGGAGTCACCATGGTTGATGCACGTCTCTGTCTGCTCGCGCTGTTGGTTCTCCCGGCCGCGCTGCCGGCCACAGCGGCGCCCGGCACGATCACGCTCGTGGACGCGGGACGCTCGGATTACCGCATCGTCGTGCCGGCGAACGCCATTCCCTCGGAGCAGCACGCGGCTTCGGAGCTGCAATCGTTCCTCAAGCAGATCTCCGGGGCCGAGCTGCCGATCGTGACCGACGCCGAGCC
>ERZ795046.2242-NODE-2242-length-17342-cov-4.537167_pt1 | contig 17342 bp, 8 predicted proteins | sample MGYA00375130_ERZ795046 | MGnify/ENA primary metagenome ERZ795046 (study PRJEB30175, sample SAMN05720202) | activated sludge metagenome | isolation source: anaerobic digester from wastewater treatment plant | place: Japan | collected 2015-05-15 ...
CGGCAGCCGCCGCGGCGGCCACGGTGGCGTTTGAACTCTGGCTCATTCAATATGGATCCCTGCCCGGCCCCATCGTCTGGGGAAGCGGCGCACCGGTATTGACCCATGATACGCTCGCCACCCTGCGGCTCTCCTACGATCTGGACGAAGTGTATGGATACCTGCTCGCCAGTTTGCCGGAGGTCCATTCGTGGACCGGGCTCGTGAGCCAACTGCTCAATTGGTCACGCGACAATCCTCCCTCCCAAGATGTGGATCTCACCCTGCAACAACTGGCCATGGGCATCCCCGTGGATCCTTCCCTGCTCCCGCCCTCCTGGATGCCGGAAACCATCAACCAGGCGGTGGCGGATTTAGCCACCGTCCTGGCCAACGCGCCTTCTAAGGTGATCGAATTGACCGGAACCCTCCAATCCGCCAATGGCCTTACCCAGCTTGTTACCGGGGGCGGGGAGGCCTGGACCCTGAACTTCGGCGGCGCGAACATCGTCACCGGGTCGCAAGTCACCATCCGGGGCATCCGGGAAACGGCATGTTCCAATAGCGGTGAATGGATCGTAAGGGTCACCGAAACCCTTCAATATCAGCCTACCCTGGCACTGAACAATCTGGATTCGGACGGCGACGGCTTGCCAGACCAGTGGGAAGCCTTCTATTTCGGCCGGACCGACGCCCTGCCCCACGACGATCCGGACAACGATGGGGCCGACAACCTCTCTGAATTCCATGCCTTTACTCATCCCCGCGATAACGCTTCCAAACCTGCGGGCGGACCCACCCCGACTCCCACGCCGGTCATCACACCCTCGCCCACGGTCACTCCGGTAATGACTCCCACCCCGCCGGCCGGCGGAATGCCCAAATCCCTCCCCGTGGCGCAATATGGATTCTCGGAAGGAAATCTGGCCGCCGCGGGATTCGCCGAGATCCCCGGAGGATTTTTGAGTTACCCCGCAGGCGAATCATCGCTGGGAGTGGTTCCCGTGCAAGCCGGTTCCCCGGCCAGCGATGGGCAAGGATTGCGGTTCGTCTGCGATCCCGGCGAAGTACAAATGATTCAATCCCTGCCGGTCACTCCAGTGGGCTCCAATCCAGTGTTGGTCCGGTGCATGGTGCAAGCCACCTCGGGCGGCGGGCAATTCGCCCTGGCGGCCGTGGACGGCGCGTTCGACGGATCGGCCGCCGCGTTGATCCCGCATGACACCCAATTCATGCTGAACGAATATAAACGCGTGGCCTTGCTGTACGATCCCACTACTTCGGATACCCTTTCGGTGCTCTTACAGGTGTACAACCCGGCTTCTGCCCCTATGCCCATTACCGTGTATGTGGACAATCTCGAAATTATCCCCCTGTTGCCTGGCACCGCCATCGAGCCGAACGATATCATGATCAATGGCGGCAGCGTGAATTCATCGCCATTGCCCCTGCTCCCCAAGCCCGCCCCGCTGCATGTCTATGATTTCGCCCAGGCCACTGTGGAAGCCGCGGGATTCGCGCAAGTGCCGGGGGGATTCCTGCCGGGATCCACGCCGGGCCTCTCGGTCATCAGCAGCGTTCCCTTCGGATGGACACCCCCCTCGGCGGACGGGCGCGGCGTGCTGTTCACCTGCAATCCCGGCGAAATTCAATTGATCATGGCCAGCCCGGCTGTCGGGGTAGGCCAGCAGCCGGTCCTCTTCCGGATGACCGCCCGCGCCACCAGCACGGAGGGGATCTTCGCCCTGGCGGCCTTGGATGGCAGCCTCGACGGATCGATTGGATACGCCATCCCCGTAGGCACGGCCTACATGACCGGAGGCTTCACCCAGGCCGCGGTGTTGTATGAACCCACGAACACGGACAGCGCCGTGGTGGTTCTGCAATTGGCGGTTCCGGCCACCGCTACCGGCCCGGTGTCGGTTTTCGTGGACCAGATCGAAGTCATTCCCTTCACTACGGGAACTCTTCTGGAGGCCGCGGATCTGGCTACCCGGCCGAAATAGCTCCAGTCTACATGCCAGAACAAGACCAAAGCCCCGGAGACCGCTCCGGGGCTTTTTCTGCGTTTCGCACCTCGATGAGCGAGCCCCACGGGATACCCCGGATTGCCCTTCCTCTAAAAAAATAAATTGACTTTCACTTGTAGAACATTGTACGCTTGGTTGGCTCGATTGACCGCAACAATGAAGGAGGTACTCCCCACCATGTCAAAGGATATTTGGCTCTTTGGGTTCAGTATTTTCATGTTCGGATGGTTGGCGTTTCCCAGCAACGCCAGCGAGACGTATTTCTTCTGGTACGGTTCCACTCCCAACTCGGTCTCCTGGGCGCCTTTCCACTGGGAAGAACAAGACCGGACCAGTGGATTCGCCGGTGACACCAGCGATCTCCAAGAAGGCATGTTCTACAATCATACGCCAGATGCGGGGGACGACACCCAACTCAATACTTCTCTCACCTTCTCTTTCACCGTCTCCCCCAACCGCGGCGCTCATCATCCCACCGTTTTGCCCCGCGGCATCGGCCAGGTGAGCCTGTGGGTGTATTACGACCAGACTTATGGTCTGGGCGTGCCCGGACACGCCAATTCCATTTATCTCTCGGTTCTACCGGGAGCCGATCTGGTCAAAGCGAACTACCTGGGTGTCGAAATGGTGGCAGGTGAAACCAATTTCCGCGTGGTGTCCAAAACCAATCCCTCCGGAGAAGCCTCGATCGCCATGCGTCCCGATGAGTGGAACCATTTGGTATTCACCGATGACGGAAATAAGACCACCATAACGATTAACGACTCGGCATCGGCCATCAGCCTGCCCACCGGCGGGAACCTCTGGTACATCAACATTGTGGCGGGCATCGTGGACACGGATGGGACCATCAAAGACGGAGACTGCATGGAAACGTTTTACATCGATGACATCGTCTGCGTCTCCGGCATCGAATCGGGATACCAATTCATCGATGTCCCGGCCACCACGAACACCGTGACCATCGACGGCGTGATCAATCCGGCCGAAGTCGCCGGGGCGAAAGTTGTAACTTGGGACGGCAGCTCGCCGGAACGCCCGGGCGTCCACGCCCAGTTCTACGGCCAATGGGCGCTGCCCACCCCCGCCGACCTGACCGCCACCGCCTATCTGCAAAACAACGGTGAAAAATTGTACATCAGCGTGGACGTGGTGGATGATGTGATCTCCCTGGTGCAAGGCGCGAACTGGTGGAACGACGACAGCACGGAAATCTACATCGACCACGACAATAGCCGCAGTACGTCCGGTGCGGCCCAGATCTCACTTAACGCGGCCAACACCTTCACCAACGCGGATACCTATGCCGATTGGCTGGTGATCACTTCGAAAGTGAAAAACGGCAATACGGGTTGGCAGGTCGAAGCGGAAGTGGATATGCCCGCGCGTGAACTGCGCCAGGGACAAACCTATGGATTCGATATCTCCATCAACGATTCCGACGGCGAAAACGAAACCGGCTACCAAGGCGCGCAGGAATGGCTGTACGCCAGCTATGAATGGGCCTATGACAACGAAACGTATTGGGGCAACATCCGCATTCTGAGCACGGCGGTGCAGGTCGAGGGATGGGAAATTTATTGAGGCCAGGGGAAGGAGGGGTTGCCTGAATCGGGATGGTCAGGATGCACAAGATGACCAGGATGGGGAGATAGGGAGTGTAATTTCATCCCCGCGGGGGCTCAACGTGAATAGCCGCTGGCGATAGCCTACGGTTGCGTGATGAATCAATACCTACCCCGCAGGGTTTGAATTGAATATGGGTCGGCCCCTGCGGGATTGTTTTCCATGGGAACGGTACCGGGAGGTTGTCACCCCCGGCTATTCGTATGGGATCCTGCGGCGATGGAAATAGGCAACCAGAGGTGGGCTGCGTTGCGCTTTGAGTATTTTGCCCAGGGTTGAAATCCTGGGCTGCTGTACGGCGGCCCCTTGAAAGGGGCGCTGATTGAATAGAAGTGGTGAGAGCGTAATACGAGACGTGAAAGCGCGGAGAAAGGACTTCCCTGCCCTCTCCCAGAGGGAGAGGGGATTTTGGGGGTGGTTTTCATCGGTCCCTTCACCGAGTCGCGAGTTGGCCATTTGATGAAAAGTACGCACTTGCCGGATGAGCCTCGATGATTACTTGAATGTCCAACACCGTCCGGCAATCCATCCACCCTGACTATCCTTAGGGGAATGATCTGTTATATATGTGGTAGTATTCTTTTATTCCAAACCAGGTGTATGAATGGGAATCACAATGAGCAGAATGAGATTCTGGATTTTATTCTTATTTTTCCTGACGATCGGTTTCTCCGCCTGGGCGGATGAATCAGGCGCGAAACCACTTTACGTGGGTTGGGCGTCCGTGGACATCACGCCCCCGGAACCGGTGGCCTTGGTGGGCCAGTTGCATAAACGGATTTCCCAAGGCGTTCGCGATCCGCTTACCGCCACCGCCCTGGCCTTGGAAACCTGGGACGCGGAAGGCAACCGCGAACAAGCCATCCTGGTATCGTGCGATATCTTGTATATTCTCCGCAGCGTGCAGCGAAGAGTCCAAAATGAAATCCGCGCGCGAATCCCCGGTTTCGATCCGGAAAAACTATTCTTGAACGCCACCCACACCCATACCGGCCCAGGGTACAACGATGCCGCGTTCCACAACTTGTATGACGTCAGCAACGATCCCGGCGTGATGAAAGCGGACGACTACGCGGATATCTTCGTGGATCGGGTCACGCAAGCCGCCGTCGAGGCCTGGAACAACCGCAAACGCGGGGGGATGAGCTGGGCGCTGAGCCATGCCGTCGTCGGCATGAACCGCCGGGCGAGGTACTTCGACGGAACCGCCGTCATGTACGGCAAGGTCAATCAGGAAAATTTCAGCCATATCGAGGGCTACGAAGACCACGGTGTGCCCCTGCTTTTCTTCTGGACTCCGGAACAGGAATGCACCGGGGTCTTGATCAACATCGCGTGCCCGTCCCAGGAAACCGAGGGCTTGAGCGTGGTCTCCGCTGATTTTTGGCATGACGTGCGTTTGGAACTGCGCCGCCGGCTGGGTCCGAATCTCTTTGTGCTTCCCCAATGCGCGGCCGCGGGGGATCAGTCGCCCCATTACCTTCTGCGCGCGCAAGCCGAGCAAATCATGCGGGAACGCCGGGGACTCGACAGCCGGCAGGAAATCGCCCGCCGGATCGCGAATGCGGTCGAGGATGGCTTCTCTCTCGCCCGGCAAGACATCCAATCCGATCTGGTCTTCAAGCATACCGTGGCCCGCTTCCCGGTGCCTCCCCACACAGACCAGACCGCACCCTTTTACCTCACCGATCCCATCAATCCGATCGAATGCCACATCCTGCGTTTGGGGGATATCGCGATGTGCACCGCGCCGTTCGAATTGTATCTCGATTACAGCCTGCGTGTGCAAGCCCGCAGCCCGGCGGTCTTGACTTTCGTCGTGCAGCTTGCGTGCCAGCATAGCGGCTACCTGCCCACGGAGCGGGCCGTGCAAGGCGGCGGCTACAGCGCGGATAAATTCATCGTCGGTCCCGAAGGCGGTCAACGCTGGGTGGAGGAGACGTTGAAGGCTATCAAGGCGTTGTGGTGAAGGCCGGCGGGATGGATTATTTGTCTGAATCAGGATGGTCAGGATGCACAGGATGACCAAGATATTGATGGGTTATGATGGGTTACGCTTCGCTAACCCATCCTACGTTTACTGGATCCCCTTCGGGGATGAAAATTAGTCATTCATCGAAGTCGTAGGCATGTTTTTTGGCTCATCCGGCAAGTGTGTACTTTTTTTCAGATGGCCGGTTCACATCTCTTTGAAGAAATTGATGCAAACCACCCCAAAATCCCCTCTCCCTCTGGGAGAGGGTTAGGGTGAGGGAATTTTTGTAGGGGCGGACCTTGGTGTCCGCCCTCGCCCCGTGGCGGATGGAATCAATTTTACTTCTTCAGGTACGCACTTCTCGGATGAACCTGTTTTTTTGTAGTGCGGGCGTCCCGTCTGCATATCCTTTTTTTTCTCCGTGTAACCCGTGTTTCCCCTCCGTGCCCTCCGTGATTTGATCCAGCCACCTCTGTGATTCAATCCGCCAACACGTGCCGCAGGTTAAAACCTACGGCTATTCACCTGGATCCCCTTCGGGGATGACATGGTACTTCTCATACACTAAAAACCATCCCCTTTACTTCTCCTCTCCCTCCCTGCATTCTCCTCGATGATCCGTTGTCGGCTTATTTCCTCCGAATAGAAAGGTATGCCTTTATGAAATCCTTTGCCCAATGCCTCCTGATTTCCGTCTGGATCATGGTGCTTCTCTCTCCAGCGTGGACGGTTGAGCCCCAGGTTCCCGAAAATGTATATCAGGGCGAATTGATCCGTTATCCCGGTCCCTGGGCGTTTCAACTGGGCCGGCCGGGCATCATTCTCGTAAATGATCAAGATCTGGAAGATCTGACCGATCCGGATAAGGTCATCGATCTCAGCCTGACCTACCAGAAACACACCGCCAGCCTGCGGCAAATTTGCGAACGCGCCCGGCAACAGGGCCAACGCACGCTGATCATCGCCTTCGATCAATTCTTCAGCCAATACCGCCCCGGCCAGGTCACGCCCCGCAAACTCACGCCCGACATGGACGAATATGTCGAAAAACTGGCCACCGTCAGCCGCTTCGCGCAACAATACGGCCTCGGCCTGGAACTCAGCCTGCTCAGCCCCCTGGAGATCGGCCCCGCGTACGCCCGGCGCACCGGCGAAACGGGGAAATGGATGCATTACCGTAAGGGACTGCGCGATCCCCAAACCGGCGCGTACAGTGTGCAACTCTGGCAGCAGAAAAAATGGGCCAACAACAAGGGATCCATTCTGTTGAAAGATTTGGGCGTACGCGTCTTCGCGTTTCAGGAACGGCGGATTGGCGGGACGCCATATCTTTATGTCGATCCTCACGCCATCGTCGAAATCACCGAAACCGCCCGCGTGGAACGGTGGGAATCCCTGGCCAGCGACCGGGGCGATTACCGCGCCGAGCGCGTCCGGATTTACGGCGAGGGGCGGACGGACATCGGCCCGCTCGACCGCGTGCTTGTGGTTCAACAATATGAAACCCCCGAAATGGATTATTTCAGCCCAAACGCTTTGCCCTATCTCAAGAACCTTGTCGATAAGTACGTGGACGCGGGCGTGAAACTCCACGCGCTCTATTCCGACGAGATGCACATCCAGCAGGACTGGGGTTACTTCAGTCATCATGACGGCGGCGAATTCGCCCTGCGCTATGGAAGCGATGGGCTCGCAAATGAATACGCGAACCGGTATGGCGATGAATACCGCGATTTTGCCCGCTATCTCATCTACTTCGTTCAAGGCCAGGAAGACTACCGCAACGACATGCAGGCCGGGCAACCCCTCCAGCATGTCTTCGGCACGACGCCCGAGGCCATCCGCCGGACCGCCTTGTTCCGGTCCCGCTACTACCACCTGCTGCAGGACGGCGTCGTGGATCTCTTCGTCCAGGCCAAGCGCTACGCCGAACAGCGCTTCGGCTACCGCCTCGAATCCCGCGCCCACGCCACCTGGGCCGAAAGCCCGACCATCGACCTGTGGGACGGCAGCCAGGGCCACCGGTATTCCCGGAACTATGAATACACGTCCGATTTCGTCTGGTCGAACACCGTCCACCAGGCCGCGTCCGCCTGCGCCGATTACTTCAAGTGGGGTGATTTCCTCACCGGCAACGGCAACGACCATTGCGAATGCGGCTGGCTGGACCGCAACTACACGGGCATCGCGTTGGCCTGCTCCACCGGCATCATCAACGAAGTCCCCCATTCCTACTCGGCCCATTGGGGCATGCCGGGCGAGATCGCGCGGCGGCGTTCCGCCCTGGTCAGCGCCGCCGGGGCCTCCGGCGCGCCGTATTTCTCCACCGTGCAAGACGCCCAACACCGCGATGTGGAGGTGCTCACTCTCTATCCCCTCGACCTGGTCAGCGTGGAGGAACGCTTCGGCGGCTGGATGACGCAATACGCTTACGCCAACAGCATCTCGCAATCCAAACTGCTGGAAATGGCGGAAGTCAAAGACGGCGGGCGGAAATTCACCACCTTGACCATCGCCTTCGAACCGTTTCCCTCGGCGCGGCTGTTGGATCTGATCCGGCAACTCGCTGAAACAGGCGGCCGGGTGATCTGGTCGGGACCTCCGCCGGTGATTTCCCGCGAGGGTGCACCCATTCTCGCCGAGTGGATGAATTTGTTCGGCGTGGAGTATGATCCGGGACTCAACGAAGGCCGGATCGCCGCCGGATCGTCCGTGGAATTCGAAGGCCCCCTCGCGGGAATCGAGCCGCAGGTGATCCTGACCCACTACCTGGTGGATCACATCTATCCCGTGACACCGCGCGAAGGCGTTCAGGCCGTGGCGCGAGTGCGGGATCAAATTGTGGGCAGCCACAAAACCGCCGGCCGGGGCGGAAGTCTCACGTTCCTCGGTTTCCGCCCGCGTGATGATCAATCCCGCAGCCTGGGGCAGGATATCCGTACCTGGTTCGAGATCCTGCTGGCGCTCGGCGCGTACCCGGCCACCGGCGCGTTTCCCGGTGTCAATGACAATACGGAGTACATCTCCCGCACCTCGTCCTTCTTCGCCTGCCGCTTTCCCAACGGCGCGGTGGCCATCGCGCCGCATCTAAAAGACGTGGAAGAAAACTGGGATGGCGGCTTCGCCCGCGACGTGGAACGCGACCAGCGCTACTTGGAACAAATTTCGTTGCCATCCGATGCGATCCATCTCGCGGATTACAAAATCAACGGCCACACCGTTTCCTACCAAGGCCGGCAGGTCATGGCGTTCCGGGTGAACTCCCAAGGAGACCTCATCGCCTTCGCGGGCCATGACGGCGCGGGGATCACCATCGACGGCCGCGCGTTTGTCTTTGCGGATCATCCCTTCTCTCTCGTTTCGTTCGCCCCTGTGCCCGAAGAGCGGCGGGTGGAGGGCGGGGCGTTGTATATTCTCCGCATCGAAGGGGAAGGAGAAATCACTCTGCCGCTGACCAACCTGCCGGCCGGCGTGGAATGCGCCGCCGAAGGTCCCACCCCCGGCAGCCGCGGCCCTGTGATCCCCCATACGGTCGAAAAGGACGGCTTGAAATTATCCCTCACCCCCGCGGCCCGGGGCCGGTGGATTTATGTAATCGAAAAGTAGGCCCATCCGGCCAACGCGCACTTTTTCTGACTCCTGGTTCGTATCACTTCACCATGAGTGATGAAAACCCACTCCCATAATCCCCTCTCCCGCTGGGAGAGGACCAGGGTGTGGGAATGCCGGAAAAGGCCATACGGATCGGGTCGCTGCAATCGAATACATTCTTCCGGCCAATTTCTCACGCAACAATAATTTCAATTGTTTCTGTTTCTATATAAAAAGTTAATATGGAAATCGTTACCGTTCCATTCTAGTTCCCTGGCGCGATTCCCCGCCGGATCATGGCCCGCCACGCAACCGATCCGGTCCGGCGGCCGGTCCGGCCCAACGCGAATTTTCCCTTGACGGGTGGAAGACTGGCCTCTACCATGTCTACGGTACTGAGGAAATGGCAGACGAGCGGGCCGGTGGGTTTTGCGTTCGCGCGACCCAAATGCGTGTGATGGTGTGATGGAACGAATGCTCGACTTTCGCATCGCCAGCAAAATCGAAAATATCTATCCGGTGGAACGGGAAATCCTCCAACAGGCCAACCAGTTGGGTTTTGATGACAATGCCTGTTTCTGTTTGCGCCTGGCCATGGATGAAGCCCTGATCAACGCCATCATCCACGGCAACCGCAACGCGGAAGAGAAGAAGATCCATATCAAGGCACTCTTCAACTCGGAAAGTGTCGCGGTCACCGTGCAAGATGAAGGAGACGGCTTCGACCGTTCCCAGTTGTGCGATCCAACGGAAGCGCCCCATTTATACGAAACCCATGGCCGGGGCGTCTTCTTGATCCGGCAATTCACCCATGAATTGCGCTTCAACGACAAAGGCAATGAAATCACCTTTGTCGTTCATCAATCCCATACCCCGGCTGCCTTGCAGAACAATCCGCTCGCGGTTTGACCGCCGGACCTGGAGGGAAACAGTTTCTTCGATCGCTCCGAAACAAAAAGAAACAAAAAGAAAAAAATCTTATTTTGCGATTCTTTTTTTGCGTTCGCGCCCGTATCCAATCCTAAAAACGGTTCGTTGAATACAACGAAATGAATGATTTCCCCACAGATTCAACTAAGTCAACCTGGGTGTAAACCATCACGTAAGGAGGGAATATGGGAACCGCAAATCGAACGATTGATCGTGTCCGGTGTCTGCTCTGGGTCATCGGTCTGACGGTAACCGTAACGGGATGCACCAACACCCATCTCGTCCGCATCCCCCGCCCGATTCCAACCTTCGGCCTCGGCGGGGCCAAAATCGCCAAGCGGGTTGCTCCCCCGGCGGCTCTTCCCGCTCCGCCGGTTTCCCAATTCAGCAACCCCTCCGTGCCGCCTCCCCCCGGTGAACCCAAGGAAGAACTGGTCGGCTTGGCCACATACTATGGACCCGAATTTCACGGACGCCGGACGGCCAGCGGCGAACGCTTCAACATGTACGCGATGACCGCCGCCCACCGCACACTCCCCTTCAACACCACCGTGCGGATCACCAACCTGGAAAACGATAAGGTAGCCTACGTCCGGATCAATGACCGCGGACCCTATCACAAAGGCCGGATCATCGATCTGTCCCGCGCCGCCGCCCGGGAACTGGAATTCGAGCACAAAGGCACCGCCCGGGTGCGCGTCGAGATTTTCTGACACCCTTCATTGTTTCGGTATGAATCATTTCACCATAACCTTTTTCACGCGCATTTATTTTTCTCTCATCCATTCCACGAAACGGAAACCCGGCCGATGAACGATACGCCCAATGCCTGGACACGGCTCTCCCGCAGAACCTTTTCGAAACAGCTGCTGCTCTCCGCGGGGCTGACCCCGCTGACAGCCCGGACCGCGTTGCCCGGAATCCTGGGTCCCGCGCCGGAACGCCGGACCGGCGCGGATACCGGCTCCCTGTATCCGGAAATCGAATTCCTCGCGAATCGCTGTGACTATCCCTTGTCGTTCCTCCATCGGGCCTATTCCAGCCCGGCGGAATACCGCCAAACCGTCCAACAAACCGTTCATCAACTGTTGTATTACGCGCCGCCCGCCGTCGATCCCCGGCCCGAGGTGATCGACCGCTGGGAAACTCCCGCCTACACCGCCGAAAAAGTGCTGTTCAACACCACACCCTGGTTCCGAATCCCGGCGTATGTGCTGATCCCGAAACTATACCCCGGCAAACGCCCCGCGATCGTGGATCTGCACTGCCACGCCGGAAACTTTCTGTTTGGAAAAGAAAAAGTCATGCCCGTGCGCCATCCGCATCCGGCCCTGGTGGAAATGAAGGCGGACAACTATGACGGGCAAAGCACTTCCGAAAAACTCGTGGAACGGGGCTACGTGGTCATTTCCATCGACCGCTTTTACTTCGGCGAACGGCGCACGCTGTTTGACGACTTGAATTCCCTGGGAATGGATCTCGGGAACTATACCGTCGAACAAATTCGCCAAGCCAACCGCCGCGCCGCCCAGGGCGAAGCAACACTGGTGAAAGCCCTCTTCTGGGCCGGTGCCACCTGGAACGGCATCGCCTGCTGGGACGATATCCGCACGGTGGACTACCTCGTGTCACGGCCGGAAGTCGATCCCGCGCGGGTGGGATGTTTGGGGATTTCGATGGGCGGCGACCGCGCCAATTACCTGTGCGCGCTGGACGACCGCATCCAATGCGGCGTCTCCGTGGGGTGGATGGCCACCTTGCGGCCCTTGATCAAAGCCCATATCGACACGCATTCCTTCTCGCATTTCCTCCCCGGTTTGACGCATTACTTGGACCTCCCGGATCTCCTGGGGGCTTTCGTCCCCAAACCGCTGTTGGTCCTGCAATGCGCGCAAGACGGGCTTTATACCCTCGAGAGTATGAAAGAAGCGTGTGACCAGATTCAAAAGATCTATGCCAAGGCCGGCGCGGAACCGAATTATCAATACCGCTTCTACGATCAACCCCACCGTTTTTCCAAGGAGATGCAAGAAGACGCGTTCCAATGGTTGGACAAGCACCTGCAAGGGTAACCGTGAGAACGGATGGCCCGCTGCAAAATCCTGCATTCGAATAAGAAATCGTGACTCCCCAAATAAAAAAAGGGCACGCCGCAACGTGCCCTACCCTTTTTCAATTGCCTTTTTAATGGCTGACCATTCTCAATACAATTCCCACGTCGGCACGCTGGTCGCGCCCGCGGGTTGGGGATCAAACGCGCCGGCCATCGTCGCGACCAGGTAATCATACTGAAATCCACCCGCCGCGGGCGTGCCCGCGCTGCCGATGTTGAAGGACAATTCCTTGAATCCCGCCCATTGAGCGTTGCTTTGCAGATTTTCTGGATTGGGACGGTCCACATCCGTGCCGCGCCGGATCACCGCTTCCACCGGCGTGAGGCTGCCATCGCCATACGCCTTCACCCGGATCTGCATGGGATCGGCGGGATCCGTCTTGGCGTTCAACCACACGGTATGAAATTGCGCGGTATCGATGTCCGTCAAAATCGGAATATTCTCATCCCCGTCGGGATCCGCCGTATCATTAACTAAAATCGATAACGTGTTTTGCGTGTAATATCCCACACCGGTCAGAATGGACTGCGTGTCATCCGCGGGATCATAATATCCAACACCCACATGGGCCCGGTCCGAGGCTTCCGGAATGAACCGCAGCGTGCCGTCCCCATCGGGAATCCCATCGCCATCGGGATCCAGCGCCAGATCCACCAACGTCTGCCCCACACCAATATCGGGATCAGGCACGATAGGGAAAATCCGAAAACGGGCGCAGAACGTGATCCCTTGGATGTATGGATCGGTGGTCAACTCTCCCGGCTGATGCAGCGGCCCCAAGAAAAAGATTTTCCGGTCGCTCGGATCGGCAAAACCCAGAATCCGGGGATCTCCCAGATCGATGATCCGCAACGCGATGGCATCCGCCGCGGGGGTTTTGCCGTCTTCGGTATCTCCCACGCCGGGCAAAGTTTCTACTTGGACCACATCACCCACCAATACATCGGGCAGAATAAAAACTTGGAGTGTATTGAAATCCTCTGTATTGGCATTGCACGACCAGGAATCACTGCCGTTATTGTGATTCCATACTGGGTCATTTTCGCAGTCGGGGATTTTATGCCAATCCTCGACAAACGTCCACCCGCCAGGCGGATCAGCCCAGCCGCCCCGGTCCGCCAGGGCCGCGGGACCTAATCCCAACGTGACTACAACCATGCCGCTGATTATCCAAGTCATTCGTTGCATGTTCTTTCTCCTCTCTCCCCGTAAATGATTTTCGGTGGCCGGCTCGATCCGCTGACATGAATACTGGTTCGGTTTCTCCTCAGCTCCCGAAGATTCAGCCGCATCCGTCTACGGTCCGTCCCGCCCACATCTTCCATCAATCGATCCTATTTAATATATTCCCTTTTCGGGGTAAAGGGTACATGGCACATAACCCATTGATTATCGGTTTCGAAATGCCGTGATGGATTGAGATTCCGATTCTCCCTCAATATGCTAGGGGCTGTGGAGTTTTCGGCCTGACTGAGTTTCGACCCAAGGGGATGACCGTGCCATCCCTACGGGAGTTTTTGAACTTGCTTCGAGATTCAACCCGGGAATCTATCCGGGACCAAAGCATCCAATTCCCTCTCCCTCGGGGAAAATAGAAGGATGAGGGTTTCTTTAAAATAGTAAAATTAAACCTTTTTCTGCACTCAACCAACTCATTCCAAAAGGAGAACCGGTTCAATGCGCCAATTCCTCTTGAAACCAAGCGTTGTGATCGTCCTCGTTTGGTGTTCCATCGGAACGGCAGATGCGGAAGAATTCACGGGATTGCCTTATGAAGGAGGAGATGTCTTCGCCGACACCTGGGTGGCCACCGATGCCCTGGGCCGCCCCGCGCCGGATATCCGCTCCTGCGGTCCTGTTAAGCAAGACAAGTGGGTGGGGATCTTCTACTGGACTTGGCACATCCCTCACGCGGATGGACCCAACGATGTCACCAAAATCCTCGCCACGGCCAAGGACGGCCAAGTCGAATGGCCCAACAATCACGCGCCATACCATTGGGGCGAACCGGAACTAGGCTATTACGAAATGACCGACGCGTTCGTTATCCGCAAACACGCCAGCATGCTGGCGGACGCCGGGATCGACGTGATCCTCTTCGACACCACCAATCCCCCTTGGACCTGGAAAGCACAATACGAAGCCCTGTGCCGTGAATACACCGCCATGCGCCAGGCAGGGGCGCGCACGCCGGCCATCGCTTTCCTCTGCCCCTTCGGCGACCCCCTCCCGGTGTTGGAACAAGTGTGGAAGGATCTCTATCAGCCGGGCTTGTGGAACGATCTGTGGTTTCTCTGGGAAGGCAAGCCGCTCATCCTGGCAAACAAAGAATACGTAAAGGACGAAGCAATGCGGAACTTCTTCACGTTCCGCCGCCCCATGCCCGATTACTGGATGGGCCCCTCCGGGCCAGACCAATGGAGTTGGCTGGAAGTCTATCCACAACACGTCTTCAAAAACAGCCGGGGCGAAGTGGAGCAGATGAGCGTGGGCGTGGCGCAAAACGCCCTGCCCAACACGCCCGGCCCGGCTCCCATGAGCCACAAACGGGGCGCCATGGGCCGCAGCTGGCACAACGGCGCGAAAGACCTCCGGGAAGGCGCGGTGAACTGGGGATTCAACTTCGACGAACAATGGACCCGCGCCCTGGACGTGAATCCGAAATTCATCTTCGTCACGGGCTGGAATGAATGGACCGCCGGCCGCTACCGGGAATGGAGCCATTACCAAGACTCGGATTGCTACTACCCCGGCGGTTTGTTCGTGGATGAATACACGCAGGAATACAGCCGCGATTGCGAACCCATGCGCGGGGGACATACCGACAATTACTACTACCAACTGGCGGGCTGGGTGCGGCGGTTCAAAGGCGTGCGCGAACGCCCGAAGGCGGACGGTCCCAGCCCAATCAGTATCGATGGTGCGTTTGAAGATTGGAAGAATGTCACGCCGGAATTCCGGGACACCATCGGCGACACCCTCCACCGCCACCACCGGGGCTATGGCAATCTCTTGTACCGCAATGACACAGGCCGCAACGACTTCGTAATCGCCAAGGCGGCGTACGACGAAACGAACCTCTTTTTCTTCGCGCAAACCTTGAACTCTATCACGCCCCGAACTGATCCGCACTGGATGCTGCTGCTTCTCGACACCGACCAAAACGCGCGCACCGGCTGGCTGGGATACGACTATGTGGTGAATCTCGAAGTCCCCAGCGATACCGAAACCACCATCCACGCCTGGCGCGATGGATCGTGGGAGCCGGTTGGCCGTTCTGCTTATCAAGTTAACGGCAACGGATTGGAATTGTCGATTCCCCGTTCCCTGATCGGACAAAACCAAAAAACACCCGCGTTTGATTTCCACTGGGCGGACAACATCCAGGGATTCACGGATGTCTCCGAACTGGGCGTCAACGGCGACAGCGCCCCCAACCGCCGCTGGAATTACCGCTTCGAGGTCCAAGCCAGCAGCGCGCAAAATCCCGTCAACTAGGATGGCCCAAAGAGAAAATGGCGCTCGGAATGAGTATCCCCAACACCCGGCCGCATACCGGTTCCCTCCACAAAATATCGGCCGGAATGATTCTGGTTCATCCGATCTATGCGTTCATTTTCGGGTACGCCTGGCCGGATATCGATACGACAGACAGGAGAGAGACACCCGGAATCCCTTTTCCCTCTGGGAAAGGGGGCAGAGGGAGGGAATCCATCACAGAAATGGCAATCCTCCCTCGATCCAGCTTGAAGGCTGAACGGGTGGGCGGGGATCCGGCCAGGTTTCGAAACGGAGGACAGCTTCCAAGGGTACCCGGCTCCATCCCTTGTCCATTAAATGGTGTACTGATAGCCTAGCTTTCTTATAAATCCATCAAAAAGGAAGACCTTTTTTTGAATATGACCACTATCGATCTTTTCCATGCTCAGAAGGAGTCATTCCCATGAAAGAAGCCGAGGTTGGCAAAAAGAGGAATATCGCGGTCGTGGGGCATCACGGATCAGGAAAGACTTCCCTGATCGAAGCCCTTTTGTATCTGACCGGCGGAACAGACCGGCTGGGGCGGATCGCGGACGGCAACACCACCGGCGATTATTTCGATGAAGAAAGAGAGCGTAAACACACGATTTATTCGAAAATTCTGCAATGCCGGTACAATGACCACGTGATCAACCTGATCGATACGCCGGGATACTCGGATTTCGTGGGGGACATCAAGGGAGCGTTGCGCGCCGTGGATGGCGTGCTGCTGGTTATCAACGGGCAGTCGGGTGTCGAGGTGGAAACGGAGAAAATCTGGGAATACATCGAGGAATACCAATTGCCCCGCTGCGTTGTGGTCAACCGGTTGGATAAGGAGCGCGCCGATTTTGGAAAATCAGTCGCCTCGCTGGAGTCGGTCTTGAAGGCGCAGGTGTGTCCCGTGCGCCTGCCCTACGGCCAGGAAAGCGAGTTCAAAGGCGTCATCGACCTGATCACCAACCAAGTGCTGTCGTTCGACGACAAAGGCCGGATCACCAAGAAGGAGCCGATTCCCGCGGACGTCGAGGAGGAAGTGGCGGAATACCGGCAAAAAATGATCGAGGCCTCGGTGGTGACGAATGAATCCTTGATGGAGCGCTATCTCTCGGACGAAAAAATCCCCGACGACGATATCCGCGGCGGCTTGCGCGACGGGGCGTTGTCAGGGGCCATCGTGCCCATTTTCGCCACGGACGCCTACAATTGCGTGGGCATTCAGTCGCTCCTGGACGGCCTGATCAATTACATGCCGGATCCCCTGGCGCGCAAGACTTTCCCCATCCGGGAAAAAGACAAAGAGGAAACCAGCACCAAACCGATGAAGGAAGACGGCCCGGGGATTGGTTTCGTCTTCAAAAGCCTGGTGGATCCCTTCATCGGCAAGGTATCCTTCGTGCGGGTGTTCAGCGGCGTGTTCCAAGGCGAATCCGAATGGGCCAACCTCTCCCGGAATAACTGGCGGCGGGTGGGCCATATCTTGTCGATGAACGGCAAGAAACACACGGCGGTCAACCGCGCGGTGGCGGGTGACATCGTGGCGGTGGCCAAAATCGACGACTTCGAGACCAACGACAC
>ERZ795046.2280-NODE-2280-length-17167-cov-4.763149_pt1 | contig 17167 bp, 10 predicted proteins | sample MGYA00375130_ERZ795046 | MGnify/ENA primary metagenome ERZ795046 (study PRJEB30175, sample SAMN05720202) | activated sludge metagenome | isolation source: anaerobic digester from wastewater treatment plant | place: Japan | collected 2015-05-15 ...
TTATAGTATATTTTTTTACAAATGACTTCAATCTTCTCTTTAAAAAGTATCGGCATTGTTACAGGAATTATGAAGATTCAACGCGGAATGCGGGATGAATCAAGGGGAGCGATTCGGCCGGGGATGGAAGCGGAAGGCCGGCCGCTGGATCATTCCGGAACCGTAGTTTCCACGCGCGGGACTGAGGCGATCCCCAGACAATGCTTGATGGCATTATAGATGTGACGGGCACTGGATTCCCGGTGAATACTATAGGTAATCCCTTGGGCAGACGTGTCGATGGCCCGCTGGGGAGTTTTGGTGAGCGATAACAACAGAATGCGCGTGCTCGGCCGCGCGTACTTGAGAAGCATCATGACCTTCGAACCGTTGTATGTCGGCATGCGGTCATCGTAAATGATCAAGTCGGGATTCTTCGCCATCGCGTTGCCCAAGGCCTCGCGGGGAGCTTCGGCGTAAAACAGCACACCGTCGTGGGGCAGGACGCAATCTTGCACGTTGCGAAGCACCGCTTGATCATCGGAAATCAGGAAAATTTTTTTGCCGCGGAACACGCCATTCTTTTTCATAATGCTTCCCTCCCGTCCCGGCGAGGAAACAGCTCCTTTCACGTGGGTTTTCTTCCACGGAAGAAAGTATCACAAATTGCCTGGAATGACCAAAAAGCGAAGAAAACGAAGTGTTCGGGTTGGATCGCCTTGTCCCGCTGGAATCTTTTTGATTTTAGAGGGCTCATTCTTCCTGGTCACTTCAGCGGCAGGTGGCATTCGATTCCCTCGCCAGGTTTCACTTCGATGGTCTGCACGGGACTGATGCCGATGGAATACCGTGAAGCCCACAATTCATACTGGCCGGTCTGCAGCCCGGCGAAACGGTATTGCCCGAATTCATCCGCTTGCCCGGATCGGGCCAGCCGCAGCCCAAGGTACGGCCGGAAAATGGCCATTGGCGCGGCAGGCAGACGGATTTGCACATCGGCTCCGGCGGCCGGATGAGTGTCCGGTCCACGGATGAAGCCGGAGAGCGCGGGACCGTCAAGGGAGATTTCCAGGAACCGGTCTTCCTTCTCCTCCAGGGAGACTTCGGTCCACCGGAACGGATTGCCGGGATTGTTTCCCCCGATAATCAGTTGATACTTTCCCGGAGGCAGACCCTCGAACGCGAAACGTCCCATGGCGGAAGTGGTTTGGGAGTAAATCCGGAGCGGGGGGGGTTGCCGGGCATCAATCAGATAGACTGGTTCATCGCGGACGTTATCGCCGGAGTAGATTACGACTCCTCTCAGGACGCCTTCGCCTTTTGACGAGGTGTAAATCAACTCCTGGGGCGCCTGGCCAGGATCGGCTGGATACAGATGGATGGGGGCATCACCCACACCGGCCACCCAGGTTTCGCCGGGGTGATACAAACGGGTTTCGAAGGCCACGCGGCCATCGCCATCGGTCTGTTTTGTATCAATCCGGTTTGGAAAACCATTGCCGTACAGGTGGACGTTCTGATTCGGGCAGGAAGTTCCGTCTGGATTCTTCACAAGGAGTTGGAACACAACCGGCGGATTTTTGGGATTCAGGGGCAGGGAAGGCAAAGCGGTTGTCTCTCCAGATGTGACTTGCACACACAAGGCCGAAGCCACCGCCCCGGACGAATCGGTCAATTCAACATCATATATTCCCGTGGGGATGTTTTGAATCACGAACGAGCCGTTCCGGTGAACCCGGCTTTTCAACCCGAGGCGCCAGGGTGGAAGGTACCGGTTGTCCTGCAGCGCGGCGGTAAGGTGGGGGCGGATCGTGAGCGATAACGGGATTGGAGTCATGACCCCGGAGGCGGATACGGTCCCATGGATGATCCCCTCCGGCGGGAGAGCCACCCAGGTTTCCTTTCCCTGTTCGGGCTGGAATTGAAAGGGGCCGATGGCCCGGGCGGCATGACCCGGCGCGCTGACAATGAATTCGAGGGAGATGGGCGCGAGATTGGACAAGAAGAATTCGCCACTGGCGTTTTCGATGGTTTGGCCTTGTCCTCCATACGGAATCAAGCCTTGCCGGTCTTCATAATCCAAAGGCGCATGGGGTTCCACACAGCGGATGGTGAACGAGGGAAGCGGATCGCCGGTGAGAGCGTCCACGACCAGGCCTCGCAATGTGGGACGGTTCTGGTAGGGGGGTAATTGGATCACCAAGGCGGTTTGGCCAATGGAGACGTTTTCCACGGTCTGCCGGGGTGTAATCCGGCCTTCGCGGGGAGGGGCCTTCACGGTCAGGTGGTAGGTGCCCGGACTGAGTTGCTTAAAAGAGAACGCGCCGGCTTCATCGGTCTTTTGCAGGGTCACGAAGATAATGCGTTTTTCCGGGGGATTACTGGATTCCGGGGTGGTTGTGGCTTTGGGGATTTCCACCCGCGAGACGGAGACCTCGGCTTCCGCTAAGGGCGCGCCGTCCGCGTCGAGGACCGTTCCCGCGATGGGAACCGTTGGGGTGAGTACGATATTCACCTCTGTTTCTTGATTGTTAACTACTTCAATATCCCGTTGGATGAAATTCTCGTACCCGTCCGTAGCGGCATTGATCGTGTATTTGCCCGGCAGCAAGCGTCCGGAGGCATAATTTCCATTTTCGTGGGTAAGGGGTTGGCGTGCGAAGGGATGCATTCCCAACCGCATCATTTTAAGTCCTGCTTCCTCTCCTGTGATTTCTTGGTTGAACAGATTGAGGCGCAGGTTGGGAATGGGCGTGCCGGTAGGATCGCTGACCGTTCCCGCAATGATTCCTCCGGCGTTCAACATCAGGTCTTGTTCTACGGGCGTGGCGGAGTTGGGAATCTGGATGGGCCCCACTTCGCATCCTAAATATCCCGAAGCGGATGCAATCAACGTGACTCCCGCGTTCCGGGCCAAATCCGTCGTGGGCAGGCTGTTGAATTGATATCCACCTTGCGCATCGCTTTTCGTATGGTTTACCCAATTAGCAGAAACCCAAGCTCCCGCTACGGGTTGACCTTCGGGATCGAGCACCCGGCCGGTGATGATCCCTCCCGGCGCGATTTCCAGTACCAGGCCCTCCTTGGACCGCGCGGTGCTGAGATCCACACTCTGGGCAAATGAATTCCTCCCCTCGTTCAATTGCCCTTCCTCCCAAAACGAGGGGAAAAAACCTTCCTTTTTGGCGGCAAAATAATAAGTGCGGGCCGAGAGATTTTGAAACTCGAATGTGCCGTCATCCCGGGAAATGGTTTTCAAGGGAGGTATGCCTCGCCCGGCCTCCGCCGAAACCTGCGCTCCGGCGGCCGGTTCGTTGGTATCCTTTCGGATCACGGTCCCTTTCACGGTCCGGGGATCGGCCAAATAGAGCTCCAAGCCGGTTTCGGAGTAGCCATCCCGGATCGATACGCTTTCCCAGGTCTGAAGATGAAAATCCACGGGCACCCGGTTTTCGTGCGTTCGGACATCCATCGGCATATTGGCTGTACTGACCAATCCCGCCTTCCCTGCAATAAGATAATATTGTTGATCGGTCAGTTGGGTGAATTCGAAGACCCCATCCGGCCCGGTGGTGATTTCCGCCTGGAGCGGTTCCCGGATTTTCTCGGGATTGGCGTAAAGTTGTACAATGGCGCCTTCCACCGGTTGGTGCGTGTCTTTGTGCACGACACGGCCGGCAATGGTTGCCGTCCCCGTCCCTGGTTGGCTGATAATGATCCCGGCCGCTCTCAGGTCGAATAGCGCGGGATCGGCCGGGCCGGGAACCGCGTTCAGGATGCTCCCGCGCGCGGCATACCAGTCCTCAAAGCGGGTGTGGGCTTCCCGGGCAAACCAGATGTCTCCGGGAAGCAGCTGAAATTGAAATACCGTCTCCATCCGCAGGTTGATCATATCCCGGCTGTGGATGATAGTTTGGGGAGCCAAGCCTTCCGGGGTGATGAAATACCTGTTGGGGAATTCCCAAACCGCGGAGATGGGACCGCCGCTGGATTCGATAGGATCCAGATTATCGTTGATTTCCTCGATCCGGGCCAAGGTTCCGTTAACAGGATCCACATAAAACCGCGCGGACGTGAAGTTCGGTTTGTTAGGCCGGAAATCGTAAGTGGGCAGATCGATTTGGGCGAACGAATACCCGGACAGCGAAGGCGCTTCAAGGATCACCAGCGGCCGTCCGTCCGCGGCGGTGGTTTCTCCAGCCAGACGCAGAGAGGCGGGATCCAGACTCTGCAAGGCGGCCACGAGAGGGGGCATGATCCGAAAACCGACGCCAAATCCGTAAGGCGGCGGGGCAAACGAATAGAACGGCTGGCCGACGATGTCGAACACCCCCCGGATCCCCTCGTTGTAAATCAACTTCAAGGAAATGTTGTTTTCCATTTCCATCCGGATTTTGTCCGGCCCGGAAAACCAAATCCGCGCGTGGGAATTATCCCACTGATCTCCCCGGAACGCGTGGAAGTCCATCTCGTAAGCGATTTGACGGTGGGACGCGCGCAACCACACCTGGTTGGCCTCGGCTACCTTGGCCCAGATTTCGGCGGGATTCGGCTGGGCGGATGCCTGGTGTGAGGGGAAACCCAGTCCGGCCATGACCGCCAGGCAAGCGGCCATTTCCAATATAACCAGGTTCCGCCGTGGCGGGATAAAAAGTTGGGTCATGGAACGACCTTTGGATTCCGGATGGAAACGATGCCCACCTATAGGTAAGTGTATCTTGAATGGAATGACATGAACGAATCAAGTACTTTGTGGCTGGCTGTCGCCATTTTTTCAGAGAAAACGAAGAGCGGGATCACTTGAGATCCGGCAGAAGAAAACAAAAATCCTTCAGAATAAATCCGGTAGCCATTCCGTCATAAAAAAGACGAAACCATATCCCACCGGAAAGGTTTTCTCTTGATCCGATCACAAATGGCTCTTTACGCAGGAGGGATTGTGCTGACCGCATGGGCGCTGTTGGCCGGGGTGTTTTGCTTTTTACCTCCGGAACGGAAGACCGTGCGGCTGCCTAACGCGTTTTATATCTGGCAACGGGACTGGACGGACGGGGTCTCCCAAGCTGTCGAACGCGCCGGTGAATCCACGGATGCCTTCCTGGTGCTCGCCGCCGAAATGAAAGGCGGGGAAGGGGGGACTCGTCTCGCGGCGCGGATGAATCCATCCTGGGAATCCTTGGAGAAATCGCAAAAGCCTGTGATTCCCGTCCTCCGCTTCGACGCTAAAAGCGCCGCCAATGTAGTTTCGTCTCAAATGACGGAGACCGTCCGGCGCTGCGGGGAGTTGGTCCGCGGGATCGCGGCTGAAGCCGCCATTAACAACCTGACATTGAGTGAATTCCAGCTGGATTACGATTGCCCCACTTCCAAACTGGCCGATTACCGATCCTTTTTGATGGCGTTGAAGACGGAATGCCCGGATTGGGCCTTTTCCATCACCGTGTTACCCAGTTGGATGGAAAGCCCCGCCTTCGCGGGATTGATCCGAGAGACCACGGCCTACGTGCTGCAGGTCCATTCGCTGGACAAACCCCGGACTGTTCAGGATCCCATCATCCTATGCGACACGAAAAGAATCCCCGGTTATCTCCGCCGGGCGGACCAACTGGGGCATCCTTATTATCTGGCGCTGCCCACGTATGGCTATGACGTTTTCTTCGATGCAAAGGGACGCTTTCAGGGTCTGAGCGCCGAACTCGAATCCGTAGTGTCGAAACCGGGAACCACGGTCAAGCGGGTGATGATTGACGCGGAGGAGATGGCCGGCGTGATCCGCTGGCTGCGGCGCGAACCACCGCTCCATTGCCGGGGGGTGCTCTGGTTCCGGCTGCCGGTAGATTCCGACCGCCTGAACTGGCCTTGGCCCGCCCTGCAAGCCGTCATGGACGGGCGCAATCCCCGCATGGCTTTCGTGGCGGAAACGCGCAATCCTCAGCCCCAGCTGTTCGAAATCTGGGTGAAGAACACGGGCGAACAGAACGTGGCGGGGAATATTCGCTTTTCGATAAGCGCGATCGCGGGGAACGTGGTGGCTTATGACGTTTTGGGGGATTTTCTCGAAAGAGAGCCGGCCGGCGAGTTCACCGGTCCCGCCCCCCGTTGCGGCGAGGAAACGCTGGTTGCCTGGTACCGGCTTGAGCCGGACGGCAATCCGGGGAGAATGTTTATCGATGTAGGTTCCGTGGAGGTGGTTCCATGAGGAGGCTGTATCCGGCGTTCATCGCGGGGCTGATCGTACTTGGGATTTCACGTTCCTATGGGTGTGGCCCGGATTTTCCCGTGGCTTATTTTATTAACGGCAATGAAGGTCAAATTCTCTCCGTCCCCCGGTTGCGGTTTTATCATCTCCTGCTCGAACTGGCTGGCGCCGAATTTCAGAATACGCAAATCCGGCCGAAATGGCAGACTACCCTCCAGATGGATCTCCAGGATTTACGCGAGGCGTTGGACGCGGCCGGATGGTCCGCCGAAAAACGGGACGATGCTTTGCAACGTTATGAGTCCATGCGCAAGGCCATGAAAACCTACGCCGACGGCTCGGATCAGGACAGTTGTTTTTGTTTCAGCCCTTGTGAACCCAAGGCGCGCTTCGATTTGGCTCCCCATGAAGCATTCCTCCAGGAATTGCCCTTGGAGTTCGCCCTGTATCTCCGGGGAGCGGCCGCTTACCGGGGAAACGATTTCGAGGAAGCAGTCGAATATTGGGATGAACTACTGGCTCTCCCGCCCGAGCAAAGGCGCTACCGCTCTACCTGGGCGGCCTTCATGCTGGGGAAAGCGTGGATTGTTCTCGACGTGTCCCGGGCGGGATTTTATTTCGAACAAACCCGTGCCCTGGCGCGGGAGGGCTTTCGCGATTCTCTCGGATTGAGCCAGGACAGCCTGGGATGGGAAGGGATGGTTTTCTTCAGGGAAAAACGCTACCCGGAGGCCATGCGCCGCTATTTTGAATTGTTCCTGGCGAAACCCGAACAAGCGGAGAATGTCAGCTCCCTGATGTGGTGTTGTTCCCGGATTTTCCAGGAATCGTCTGTGGACAGGATGGTGGTGGAAGATCCCCTGTGCCGGAAGATCGTCGCGGCGTGGATCATGGCGGGGGATCATCCCATCAAACATCAAGAATGGATGGACGCGGTGGCGGCCGCCGGGGTGACGCTCGATCCGGACGAGGCGGGAGCCCTGGCCTGGATCAGTTATAAAGTGGGCGGCATCGAACGGGCGCGGAAATGGTTGTCCCTGGCGGAAAGCCAAAGCCCGTGGGGGAAATGGATCCAAACCAAAATATGGCTGCGGGAGGGGAAGATCGGCGAGGCCATGGATTTACTCCGTGCGCTCGCCGATACGTTTCCTTCCTGCGAAGATGCCGATCTCCGCGCCGAACTGGGTGTGCTGAAACTAGGCCGCCGGGAATACCTCGAGGCGATGGATACCTTCGCGCGGAGCAATTGTTGGGAAGACGCCGCCTATATCGCCGAGCGGGTGCTGACCGTGGCGGAACTGGAGGGATACCTTCAAAAGCACGCCAAGGATGCCATCTTGATGAACAACCGGGCCGGGTGGTGGTCTAATCAGCGTCCTGTCCTGGAGAAACTGCGCTACCTGCTCGCCCGGCGTCTGGCGCGCCAGGGGGAATGGGAAAAAGCCTTGAAATATTACCCGGAAGATATTCTCAAGACCGCCAAGGACTACTCGCGGTTCCTCCGGGAGGGTCAAAACGCCAAAAACTCGAACCGGAAACGGGCGGAAAACCTCATCGCGGCCGCGCGGCGGGCCCGGCAACAGGGAATGGAATTGATGGGCACCGAGGTGGAACCGGATTGGACGGCATACAATGGAGTCTTCTCACGATCCGGCGCGATGCAATTTCGTATCGTGGACCGACATAATATCAATTTTCCTCACGAACCTGCCGAGTTGACAGCTGTCTTATCCGCCGGGAAAGACGAGAAGGAACGGGCTGCGCGCCATGCCCCCCGGCCCGAGGAACGCTTCCATTACCGGTACATCGCGGCGGATCTCATGTGGCAGGCCGCGAAATGGCTGCCCGATAACGATCCGCTCCTCGCCCAGGCGCTATACGAAGGCGGTATGTGTATCGCCCAGCGCGATCCCAGCGCGGCCGATAAATTCTATAAAGCTCTCGTGCGCCGCTGCGGCCGGTTGCCCATCGGCCAGGAGGCGGACCGCCGTAAATGGTTCCCACCCGGTTTCGAGGTGACGAATCCGGAAAAGCCAGTGCCAAATGGATAATTTGTCCTATTGAATGGTGCATTGGAACTATGCGCAACGTAGGATTGGTTAAGTTATTTATTTTATATATTTAAATTAAGGAAATTCGCGGTAGGGATTGTGGGGTGAGCATAGAAGAGAACATGAATGGATTCCCTCTCCCTCTGGTAAAGAATGGGGGCAAGGGATTTTTTATGATTTTGATTTCTCATTGAGAACGCCCATATATGGCATTTCCGCTTTCATCCTCCGCGCACCATATGTTTTCTTCCTCCATAATCCAGGCCTCGGTTCCCGGATGGGATTGACAAAAGCGGCGGATCTCATCTTTCGTCATGATCATAAATGTAGTGGAGAGCGCGTCGGCCACTGCCGCACGGGGGGCCATCGCCCAGGCCGCCCGGTTTCCCGTCACGGGATTGCCGGTACGGGGATCGATAATATGCGGCCCTTGGCGAAGCCCCGAACCGCTTATTGATTGATTGTTCAATTGGATCATCCGAAGCACACTGCCCGTGCGGGGATCACGCAAGGCCACCGGCCATCCTGCGAGACCCGGCGGCGGATTCAAGGCCTGGACGGTGCTGAAACCGCCATGAATCAGGGCGGAATCGATTTCCCACTCACGCAGCTTTTCCGCCATCCGGCCGATGGCGTACCCCTTGCCAAAACCGCCCAAGTCGAGAATATGGCCCTCCTCATTCCAGCACACCGTGTGCCCGGCTTCGTTCAAAGCAAGGGGAAAGGGGCGGTGGGGAATGGGGACCGGTTGTGCGGGGGCGGAGAAAGGCGCGACAGACCGCCGGGGATGTTTCCATGGATCGATCCGGTTGCCGAGGGTGATATCAAACAGTTGGTGGGTATCCGCATAGAGCCGGGCGCACTCCTTCAGGCACTCAAACGCTTCCAGGCCGATCCGGACCGCTTGGCCGGGAAACGCCTGATTGACGCGGGAGATATCGCTGGTTTCAATGTACCGGCTGAGTTCGCTTTCCAGCCGGACCAGTTCCTCGAACGCTTCCCGCGCCGCTTGCCGCGCGTAGTCCGTCCCGGGATCGTGTATCCAAATCTCAAAAATCGTGGCCATGGCCGGGTGAGAAATGCGCTGGACGAATTTTCCTGGATCGGCATGGGGGAACAAGAGGCCAGGAAGTGTTTCTTTCATGGAACGAACCGAAGGCGGGGCGGTCAGAATCCGGAGGTTCCGGTGATTGATTGATTTGATCGGGAGAGTACGCCTGGAGGGATTTGAACCCCCGACACCTGGATCCGGAATCCAGTGCTCTATCCAACTGAGCTACAGGCGCATCGGAAGATCTGGATTTGATTTTTCATTGGCTATGATCATTGGCTATGAAATTACTTCACCAATTCCTTCGCCGCTCATTATCATATCCAGATTCGCGTTTCCGTCAATCGGCCTTCATCCCTACGATCAAGGTTTTTGCCTTCCGGTCCAGGGACCGGTTTCAACTACACCACCGCTTCAGCGCTGGGTTCATCGTCATAAAACAAATATTTCCGCCAGACTTCGCGTTTTTCGCCCATCAAGCGCACCAGATGCAGAAACGTCGGCAGGGTAGGCTTGCGGGGGGGCGAGACCAGGGTCATTCCGATTTCCTCGATAAAGTTGTTGCCCTTTTTGTGATTGCAGCGCTTGCAGGCGGTGACCACGTTGTTCCAGGTATCCTTGCCGCCGCGCGAGAGGGGGATGACGTGGTCAAGAGTCAACTCATCCGAAGGCAACTGTTCGCCACAATACTGGCAAGAATACGCGTCACGCAGCATGATGTTTTTCCGGCAGAAGGGGATGGGACGGTAAGGGAGTTTGATGAAGCGCCGGATGCGGATGACTTCGGGCAAGGGCATTTGCAGGCTCGAGGCCCGGACCCGGTGGGGAGCGTTTTCCACCACATCAGCCTTGCCGGTCAAGAGCATAACGATGGCCCGCCGAGCCGTACAGATGTTGATCGCCTCGTAACTGGAATTGAGTACCAAGACTCGATGGTGGGCGAACTCGGACTGTTTCATACGTTTACATTCTTTTTTCCCCTGTCCGCCGGATCCGTCCAATAATGAAAATGCTGGTCGGCCGATAGAATGCGAAAACCGTTTTTTTCGTAAAAGCGGATCGCTGCCAAGTTATCCGCCATGGTGCGCAATTCAACCACGTCCGCCTTGCCGGCCAATTCGGTGAACGTGGCCTGCAACAGTTGTTTCCCGGCTCCTTTTCCCTGCCTCCGCGCATCCACAACGATAAAATCAATGATACCGATGGATTTACGGATATAAGGGTACAGTGATGAGTTGAGAAAGATGGAACAAAATCCACCTATCTCCCCCTCGAACTCGGCGACCAGGATTTTATGCGCGAGTCCCTGGGCGGACTTCCGGATCCATTCCGCGAACAGATCCCGTACCCGTTCCGGGGAAAAGCGGACTTCACAGAAAAAGTGACTATGCTTGTGAGACCGCCGGATGATGTCTTGAAGCCGCGGAAGGTCTGTTTCCTTAAAGTCCCGTATTGGTAATGTATCATAGCTTGCGCTGGGCATCGTGTCAATAATGGATTTTTTCGCCAGGGGGATCTCCATCCGCACGGATGTCCCAACAAACGTAAATCCATGCCGCCCTAAATGATAAACCAAGGCGGAATGGCAGGCCGCGACGCGGAAAGCATAAAGGCTGTCCCGCCCGCCGCACGGTTCGCGAAGCCCACAGACCAGAGCCTCGATAACGGAGGGATCTTCCGTAAAGCAAAAAAATGGCTGGATTTTGTAATAATCTATGCCAAAATGATGACTATGCCAAGGGGAAGGAGAGATTCCCGCAAGGGCCAAGACCTCGAATCCGCCGGGGAACACCATGAGCGATGGATCACCGGCTGGATTCGTGAGGCTTTGAATAATCCGATCCGCGTGAAAATCCAGTACCCCCGGTTCCCTCAGGTAGGAGACGTTTTGGGACTGGGATTCACGCAAGCGCGCGAAATGCTGCCGGATGGAGGGGATATGTTCGGAAGTGGCGGGTACCCAAGGCATCGGCACGATTTCCCTATTTATAGTTTCTTTTTTAAATGATGGGGTATGGTATCCAATTCGCAGGATGAAGAGAATGTCTATAAAAAACCGGCTTTTGGCGCTGATCTGGAGGAAAAACCGAACCGCACGGAAACCCCCAGTACCAAAACTGACTCCCGAAATATGGCGCTATCTGGAACGGCTGCCCAAGGCGGAGATCCATCTCCATTTCGAAGGGGCCGTCAGCGCTCCGGTTATTTTAGAATTGGGGCGGAAATATGGGGTGCAATCCATTCGCACACTTAGCGACGCGGAATGGCGCCTCTATTTCTCCAACGCGCGGATGTTTTTCGAAAATTTCCTGTATGTCTCTTCCTTGTTCCAGGAAGCGGACGATTTCCACCATGCAGCGGCGGATCTGGGCCGGCGGTTGCTTCGCGAAAACATCCGGTACGTGGAACTGACCCTCGCGCCGTACAAGTTCATGCGGTCCGGCATTCCGTACCAGGAAATAATCGGCGCGATCGATGCCGGCCTGTGCGAAGCCACCAACGGCATGGTGGATCACCGTTACATTATTGACATCGTCCGCGACCTGGGACCTGCGATCGGAATGGAGATGATCCGGGAGGTGGAGAAGCATCCGGTTGAGCGCGTCGTGGGAATCGGCCTGGGAGGAGGGGAGAATTTTCCCCCGGAGGATTCCGCGGCTATCTTTGAATATGCCGGCGCGATCGGCCTGCGCAAGACCGCTCACGCGGGGGAGGGCCGGGGACCGGATTCCGTCTGGGGGGCGATCCGCGCGCTAAAAGTGGAGCGGATCGACCACGGCGTGCGATCGCGGGAGGATCCAACGTTGGTGGAGTACTTAGCGGAAAACCAAATACCACTTAATCTGTGCCCCACCAGCAATGTCATGCTGGGCGTGATTCCGGGCCTGGAGGAGCATCCTTTCCGTTATTATCACGAGCGCGGCATTCCTGTGAACGCCGGGACAGATGACCCCGCTTTTTTCAAGGTTTCTCTCACGGAAGAACTGGGTAAATTGATTCACTACCTGGGCTTTCGTCCTGAAGAGATCCCTGCATTGATCGAGAATGCCATTCAGGCTTCTTTCCTGGAATCCTCCGCCAAACAAGCCCTTCTCACTCGCTTTCAGAACGAGACCCGCCCGTTGATGCGGGAGGGATCACTGTCCGGGGGGGCGTAAGCGGTTCGTTGGGGCGGGTGAATTCCCGCGTGTTGTATTCCACCATGTATTGGAGGTTCTCATCCGTCAGGGGATAGGCCTCATCCGGTCCGTATGGATAGCCGGACATCCCCCGGAAGGGCAGCGGCTCCACTTGTTGGCTGTACGCGGTACTGTAGTCCAAATCTTTCACCCAGCCCACAGCGTGCAGGAAGTAAGTCACCTCGCCGGGCGTCTCGCTTCGCGGGGCCTGGAACCGCACCGCGGCCTCGTCACCGTGCTGCATAATGATGTAGCGGTCATCGAACGCGGTGAGCAACGGGGTCACGTCACCATAGCGGGTGAATGAACCACAGTGATAGTCCCACCGCTCGTTGCTAGTGAGCACGTTATAGTCGAACCAGTGCGGGCCGTCCGGTGCCAGGTCGTAACAACGCGCGTAGCCGCCATAACGCAGATCGGCGGACACATAGGGATAATGTTGCACCGCGAAGCCGTCCAGGAGGGGATTGGGATCCACCCAGATGCGGTCCCAATGCACCAGCAGGGTCGAAACGATGCGGACCGTCCGGTCTGGCCCTTTGAAGATAGTTGAGATATCCAGCGGCACGGTCTTGAGTTTCCCGGCGGGGAAGCCCATGGGATTGAGCACCGTCACCCACGCGCCGGTTTCGTCTTTCACTTGCAGATAGGGCATGACGAAATCCAGGGAGGGATTTTGCTCCAACGAAAGGGCATGGCTGGAGTTGGGCCAATCCACATAGCCGGTCATGAAGAGATAGAGGGTTTTCGCGTCCCGGAAATCGTTCAAGTCGATCTCGAACCAATGCTCCTCGCCGATGCCATCATACCGGCTGGGTTTCCAGGGCTTGGGATAGCGGTGGTCGTTCTCGCGGATCAGCTCCGTGACATCTTGGCCTTGGTTGTCGGTCATCCGTCGCGGCGGCCGGGCGTGGGCTGACATGCCGATGAGTTTGAACTCCGGGAACGGCGGCAGGGTGAATTTTTCGTTGACATGGATTTCCCGGGCTTCCGGGTGCGTGGCGGAGAACAGTTCCATCTGGTCGAGATAGGTGATCTCGCGCAGCTCTTCCCGCATCAGGACGTTGAAAAAACCGTCCTTCGGCTTCAGCTGATCGCCCCGGATGCGGATGTATTCCTCTGGCCGGGGCGGGAAAAACCCACCGCCGACATAAAGCCCCAACGGCCCGGTGGAGAGGGAATCGGCGATGAATTCATATTCGCGGCCGTTCCAGGTATACACGAACGGGCAAGATCCCGCGTAGCCGGGTTTTTCGCTGACGGAAAGAATCTGGTCCGAGGCCACCAGGATTTCATTCTGAAAGATGCCATTCGGCCAGGTGAGGCGGATGACGCCGATCTTTTCGCGTCCGCCCAGGCCGATATGGGTGACGGGCGACGACACTTCCTTCTTCACCCGGAACAGGTCATGCTTGACCTGGATTTTTGATCCAAATCCATCGATCGTGTTTTTGCTGCCTTTGATCTTGAGGGCCAGCCAGCGGTTTCGGTTGCCCCCCTGGTTTTCGAATACCACGAGGCCGGGCGTCTCCCCTCGGCGCGTCGCCAGCAGATCGAGGTCGCCGTCCCAATCGAGATCCACGGGCACGGGATGATCAAACTGGACCATCGGGGATGGAGACGTTGAGACTTCTGCCGCGAACGCGTCTTCCACCTTCTCGAACGGCTGGGGATTGCGGTTGTACAGAATATAGTTGGGCAATAGGATACGCAGCCGGGAATCGGACCCGGTTACGATATCTTCATATCCGTCATTATTGGCGTCGAAAACGCATTGAATCACACTGCCGACCGCGCCGGATGTCAGCGCGAGAGGCGCCAGGCTATCCCCGTGCGGCCGCCAGGCCACGGGACCTTGGGCGTTCATGCCGGTGATCGAGATGTCCATCCGGCCATCGTTGTCAAAGTCCCGGCAGAGGATTTTCGGTTGTTCCACCCCGCCCGGGATTTCGGCCGTGAGCCATTTTTGGAATTTCACTTCGCGCTGATTGGCGTAGATCGTGAGGTGTCCCGCGGACCACGTCAGGATGTCCAGGTCGTTGTCGTTATCGAGATCCGACGCGGCGATGGTTTGGCTTTTGCTCAGTTCCAAGCCACTGACTTTTTTGGTGATATTGGTGAAACCGCCATCCCCGTTGTTCTGGAAGATCATATCGCCCTTGTCCGGCCGGGCGAGCAGCAGATCGAGGTCGCCTTCGTGGTCGAAATCGCACCAGAGCGCGTCCGCCACGCCTGCCGGATCATCCCCCAATGTGGCGCTGATATCTTCAAACACCCCGTTGCCCTCATTCCGTAATAAGGCGGTTTTTTCTTCCAAAGGTTGGCCGGGAAATGACGTGGCGTATAACAGAAGGTCCGGATCCCCGTCGTTGTCAAAGTCCGCGGGAGCGCAGCCTGTCCAGCCGGAGCCGGGCAGTGAAACGGCGCTCATGGCTTTCTCTTCCGCGGGTACGATCAGCCAAACCGATTGGGTGGCGTTGGAAATCACCAACGCGGTTTCGCGTTTTTCGAGATCCGGCCAAGCGGCCAGGATTCGGCCCTCCGGGGAACCCAGGGCTTGGACGATCCGTTGAGTCCAAGAGGGATTCAAAGTGAATCGCGCGCGCAGGTCTGAGGTAAAATTGGGCAGGGCGGCGGTTGGCAACTCGAATTCGATGGGCCCCAGATACTTACCTTCGTCCACGGCGTCGGCGGGCCTTTGGGGTTCGGTTTTTTTGAGTTCTTGAAATATCTGCTGTTGTTCCCGGGCGCGTTCCATGTCTTTCTTAGTGACGGCATAATACAAAAACAAACGGTAATAGGCGCTGGAGTGCTTGGGATCGATCTGGATGGTCTTCTCGAACCATTTGGCGGCTTCGTCATCCCGTTTCAATTTGGTCAACGACAACCCCAAGTTGTACAGAGAAGCGGCATCGGAAGAATCGAAATCCACAGTCCGTTGAAAATACTCCACGGCTTGGGTGGAATCCCCGATTTTCTTGTAAGCCAGACCCAGGTTGTAAAGGGCAAACACGTTATCCGGATCGAGTTCCAGCCCTTGTTTCAAAAACCGGATACTCTCCTCGTTCTGGTCCCCATGGTAATAGGCGATGCCCAAATTGATGATGTCAGAAGCGGAACGGGGGGCCTGGGCCACCGCCTGCCGGTAGGCTTCGATGGCGGCGGGGAAGTTCTCTTCCTCCATATAAGCCTGCCCTAAGGCGCGATGATGATCGAGATCGGGATTCAATAACGGGGCCTCGGCGGAAAACACCCCCCCTGAAATAAGAGAAAACCACAACATACCGGCGGCGAACGATCCTCTGCTCATGATAACCCACTTCCTATATTGAACTTAGGCCACATCGAGCCATGGGTCCATTGTACAGATTCCCTTGGAGATTGCCTAGGTAAACCGCTTCTTTCCAAGGGATATCCGGAAAAGAGCAGGAGAGACCCTGCCGGAAATATCACTCCCGGATTGCTACGATTTCCATTAATCGGATCGATCCCCCCCTGGAAAAAAATAAGCCAGCCAAGTCACTTTTTCCATTCGATTTTCGGAAAGTATAAGTAAAATGAAACAATCTGCCCTTTCTCAAATCGACCTCATAGGGAGAACATGCCTTCTATGACCTGGGAACCTTCTCTAGCGGAGAACCGCCTGAATGTGGAACAGGAACAGCGGGCGGGCGATCCCCTGGTGGAACATATGCTCGTCATCGATGACGATATCCGTTCCATCCTGGCCACCGCCTTGGCGGAAGACCGCGGCACGGGAGATGTGACCACCATGGCCACTATCGCGCCGGATAAAATCGGTTCCGCCCGGATTGTTTGCAAGCAAACAGGGGTTCTGTGCGGATCGCAGTTGGTCGTCGAAGTTTTCAAATTGGTGGATCCCGCCGTGAAAGTGGAGCGTTGGGCCAAGGAAGGCCAGACCCTGTCCAAAGGCCGGACGGTATTCACGCTGGAAGGCCCTATGGGATCGCTGCTTACCGGCGAGCGGGTGGCGGTGAATTTTCTCTCCTTCCTGTCCGGCATCGCCACCACCACGTCCGAGCACGTGAAAGCGGTCCGCCATACCAAGGTGCGGATCACGGATACCCGCAAAACCACGCCGATGCTGCGCCGTCTCGAGAAATACGCCGTGCGCGTGGGCGGCGGGGTCAACCACCGGATGGGTCTGTATGACATGATATTGATCAAGGATAACCATATCGACAGCTGCGGAAGCATCCTCAAGGCCGTCGAGGCCGCCCGCAACCGCTGGGGCACCCAGTATGCCATCGAGGTGGAAACCCGCAACCTGGAGGAAGTGCAGGAAGCCATCCTGGCCGGTGTCGACCGCATCATGCTCGACAACATGGATATCGACACCATGGCCGAAGCCGTCCGGCTGATCGACGGCCGGGTGGAAACCGAAGCCTCCGGCGGCATCTCCCTCAACACGGTTTCGTTCGTGGCTGAAACGGGGGTTGATTACATCTCCATCGGGGGATTGACCCACTCCACCAAATGGCTCGATTTCACCATGCTGCTGGACAAGGAACGCACCGAAGCCAAAAACCACATGACACTTCTGGGGGAAACCATTCCCCCCAACGGCGGACAGTGAAACTACGCCGGATTCATTAAAAATAGCATGTTTTACGGTTTGTAGGGGCGGACCTAGGTGTCCGCCCTCTAAATCTTATAATCTCTTCTCTCTGATCTTCCGCACACCAGT
>ERZ795046.2285-NODE-2285-length-17133-cov-3.876332_pt1 | contig 17133 bp, 17 predicted proteins | sample MGYA00375130_ERZ795046 | MGnify/ENA primary metagenome ERZ795046 (study PRJEB30175, sample SAMN05720202) | activated sludge metagenome | isolation source: anaerobic digester from wastewater treatment plant | place: Japan | collected 2015-05-15 ...
CATATGGTGATATCCTGGTTGTAAATGCCCATCACATAGCCATGGATGGCCGTGGATTAAAAGAGGTTACCAGGCAATTCTTGCACGTTACTCCAGGTTACTGCAGGGAGAGAGCGAATCAACCGGACACATTTCACTTTCACAACGAAACCTCCCCAGAATAAAAGATATCATGGCATTCCAGGCAGATAAGCAGGATATTACGATGGCATGGACATCACCTGTCTCTATCCCGTGTAGATCCCTTGAATGTACAACACCAGCCTACTCACTCCTCCACCTGGATAAAGAGAGGGTTCGTTATCTTCATTCGATCAGAAAAGAATGGGCAGTTTCAGTGAATGATCTCATGATCGCCGTCATTATACGGGCTTTAGCAGATATTGCCGGAACCAGTGATTCGCATCGTGTATCACTCCTGACAACCATCGACCTGCGACGTTATCTCGATATCAGTCCTGCAACTTCAGTTCAGAACTACTCTACCGCATTTCACATCAGCATGGATGTGCCTGTGAATGAACCTATACACGTGACTGCAGTCAGAACAAAAACTCTAATGGATGCAATAAAGAACAATTATCCCGGAATAGATGCAGCATTTGAAGCTGAGCGACTTTATGACAGTGGATATGCGGCAGCATACAGGGAGATAGGCGACCGGTGGGCAGAAAATGAACGATCCAAGACGAGAATCCCAATATTTTCAAACACCGGGATCATAGAACCTTTCGGATTTGATAGCGATATATCAGTTCGTTCAGCATATATCCTTCCGACCCATAACCGTCCCCCCGGTATATTGTGTTTATTATCCAGTTACGGGGATGAGATGACGCTGTCAAGTACCTATTGCCTTCCCGGATATGATCCTGATATACTATTCAGGTTTTTTTCACGCCTTGATCAGGCAATCCCGGGATATTCAAAATCCCCCGGGAGATACGAGGTTATTCTATAAACCCGGTTATCTCATACTCCAAACCGGGCTCCAGAATTACTGGTTTCATATCGGTTGTCTCATTGATAGCCCGGGCAAATTCCGAGACATCCTGCTTGATTTTATCGAAGGTATTGTAATGAATCGGGATAACAACCGGTGCTCCGATAAATTCTGCGGCCATCATTCCCTCACGGGGGCCCATCGTAAACCTCCCTCCGATGGGGATAAGAGCCACATCAGGATGGTACAACTCACCAATAAGACGCATATCTGAAAAAAGGCCGGTATCTCCCGCATGGTAGACGGTTACCCCATCTATCCGAATGACAAAACCCGCTGCAGTTCCTCCATACATACCGATACCTTCATCCTCTATCCAGGATGAATGCAATGCCTGGGTCATGGTAAACGAGATACCATCAACGATAATCGTTCCCCCGATATTCATCGCCTCCGTTATACACCCTTTGCCCCGGAGGTAATGGGCAATCTCATTATTCGTGATGATCGGGACGGTATATGATGCAGCGATCCCCATGTGATCAGCATGGGCATGGGTGACGGCGACATAATCCGGTCGTATCCTGATCTCACCATCCGGGATAAACGGATCAATCAGGATGGTTTTGGAACCTCCCAGTACGACACAGGCATGGCCAAGATATGTAATCTTCATAAAAAATAATCAGGTGATATCGATCAGTTCTGCTTCGGTGATATCAATGGACTCGCCAAAGGCATCCTTTGTTGCAGAAGTGGTCATACTCTCGGTCAGATCACGATCTTCCATCACATCGCGGATGCGTTCAAGGTAATGATCCATCTCCCGGTCAACCATAGCCTCAAGAACATGGCGGTATTCCCGAAGCGTTGACGGGCTGATACCCAGCTCCTCGCTGATCTCCTTCATGGTCTTCCCGGACACCAGAAGTGTTTCCATCTGGTTCCGATCAAACGGCATTTTAAAGTCCAGTTCTCGAAAGAGCTTCATTCTGACACGGGCACGGGCGACAGTCTTGGAGAGCTTTTCATCTCCGAGCTCCCGTGCAATCTCCGTATCATTTTTTCCCGCATAGTAGGCACATACCAGCTTTGCCAGCTGAATCGGTTTCAGCTTTGTCTTAAAGAATCCCTGGTCCAGAAGTTCACGCATGATGAGTGCAATCTCCCGTTCAACCGCATCGCTGTCACGAAGGGTACCATGGATCTTCTTCATCGGTTCCACAATCTTTGTGTTACCGGTCATATTTGCGAACAGTTTTAAGAGCTGTTCTTTCTTTGCAACCTCTTCAGGCATGAGGAATCACACACATTCGGGATACCGATATAGATACCGCTGAAATTATTTAAGTTTGTTGGAATTTATGAGAAATAAGACCGAAATCTATTATATAATCATACGGGATCATGCTTCTGCGAGGGAATCGAATCCTGCTTTTCTGAGGACATGGTTTATCAGTATCTTAAAAACCGGGCAGAGGGAAGGCAGATACATACAACAATCTTCATCGTGGTTGAGAGCAATATGTATCCCGGTTTGTGATCCCAGATGAGCGATGTCTTTGATAATGTGATGGATCTGGCAAAACGCAGAGGGTTTGTCTGGCCAACGACAGAATGCTATGGTTCGGTTGCAGGGTTTATTGATTACGGCCCTCTTGGTACGCTGGTCAAACGCCGTATCGAAGACCTCTGGCGCCAGTTCTATGTGATTTCGGAAGGATATTACGAGATAGAATGCCCAACTATCGGCCAGGAGGCCATGTATATTGCCTCAGGGCACGTCAAGGGATTTTCCGACAAGATGTGCCAGTGCCCGGCATGTTCCGAATATCTGCGGGCAGATCATATCGCGGAAGCCCATAATATACCAAATGCTGCCACCCTCTCCTGTGAGGCGCTGGCAGAAAAGATATGCACTCTCCCCTGTCCAAATTGTAATGAAATTTTGGGAAATATAGAGGTGTTCACCTTTAACCTGATGTTTCAGACGACTATCGGGCCAGGCTCGCAGCGAAAAGGTTATCTGCGACCTGAAACTGCCCAGGGTATCTTTGTTGATTTCGGCCGGCTGCTCAGGTTTTACCGGGATAAGCTCCCCTTTGGTACAGTCCAGATTGGGCGATCATACCGCAATGAAATATCGCCCCGTCAGGGAATGATACGGCTTCGTGAATTCACCCAGGCTGAGGCTGAGATCTTTGTCCACCCGGAGATGAAGGACCATCCGAACTTTTCCAGGTATGCAAACTATGCATTCCCGCTTCTCTCATCAGAGCAGCAGCTGAAAGGGTGTGAAGCAAAGACCTATACGATGCAGGACGCGGTGGCAGAGGGAGTCATTGCAAACGAATATGTCGCATACTACTTAGCCCTGACCCACGAACTACTCGTAACCATAGGCGTGATCCCTGAGCGGCTTCGGTTCCGCCAGCACCTCCCCGATGAACGGGCCCATTATGCAGAAGACTGTTGGGATGCTGAGATCTTCTCTGAACGGTTCGGATGGGTTGAGACGGTGGGTATTGCAGACCGGACCGATTATGACCTGAAGGCACATGCCGAGCAGAGCGGGGACTCCTTTACCGCATATATCCCGTTTGACGAGCCACGAAAGGAGATGAGGCGGGTTATTACCGCCAATATGGGTGTGCTTGGCCCGAAATACCGGGGTAAGGCAAAGGCAATCGCTGATGCCCTGCAGCAGGTATCCCCCGGACCGGACGGGGCGACGGTTGTTGTTGATGGGGAGGAGATCTTTGTCCCGGCTGACCTGTATGAGGTAAAGGAGGAGGAAGTCGAGGTTCGTGGGACTGATGTCAGACCCCATGTCATCGAGCCCAGTTATGGGATTGACCGGATGATTTATGCCGTCCTTGAGCACTCCTACCATGAAGATGAGGTCGATGGTGAGATACGAAAGGTCATGCGGTTCCCGGCGCGGATTGCACCCGTGCAGGTTGCTGTCTTCCCCCTTATGGCCCGCGACGGTCTTGACGTTATGGCAAAGGAGATTGCACGGACCCTTCAGATGCAGGGGATCCTTGCCGAGTACGATGATTCAGGTGCCATCGGACGGCGGTACCGAAGACAGGACGAGATCGGAACACCCTTTGCCGTGACAGTGGATTATGAATCACTTACGGACCAGACGGTAACCCTTCGTGACCGGGATAGTATGCAGCAGGTGCGGGTAGTACAAGACCGGCTTGCTGATCTGATCCCAGCCCTTATCAGGGGCAAAAGCTCATTCTCTTCACTCATCTGATGGAATATATCTCCCATCCCTTTATTGTCCCGGAGACGATGGAGAAGAGAGCCTATCAGTTCTCCATCTCCATGAATGCTCTTGAGAGGAACACCCTTGTTGTCATCCCGACCGGTCTTGGGAAGACAGCAATTGCGCTTATTGTTGCAGCGTCCCGCCTGTATCAGAACGGGGGGAAGGTGTTGATGATGGCACCGACAAAACCTCTCGTCGAGCAGCATCTTCGGTATTTTCAGGCACATCTTGCGATTCCTGGTGATGATGAGAGATTTGCGATGTTTACCGGAGAGGCCTCACCGGAAAAACGAACCGCTGAATGGATGGCGGCATCGGTGATCCTGGCAACCCCCCAGGTCATCAAGAATGATCTTATCGCAGGCCGGTACGATCTGACTGATGTAACGCTTCTTATTGTGGATGAGGCACACCGGGCAGTCGGAAATTATGCCTATGTCTTCTTGGCCGAACGATATATGCAGACCGCACATGATCCGCTCATCCTTGCAATGACGGCCTCGCCTGGAGGGAACAAGGAAAAGATTGCCGATATCGTAGAGAACCTGCATATCAGTGCGGTTGAGAGCAGGACAGAACAGGACCCTGATGTCCGGCCGTATGTGCATGAAAAGGAGATTGAGATCATCCATGTCGATCTTCCTCCTCAGCTGAAGACAGCGCTTGACGACCTGAAGGCACTTGTTGGTGATCGGCTTAATCAGCTAAAACAGGCAGGCTTTCCGGTCACCGATCAGACATCCCTTTCGATGAAGGCTCTTCAGGAGATTTCTGCCATTATTCAGCAGCGGATTGCAGAACGGGATGCAACCGGGTTTGCCGCGGCAAGCATCCACGCCGAGCTGATGAAACTTCGGCATGCGATCGGGCTTGCTGAATCACAGGGATGTATGGTTCTGAAATCATACCTGCACAAGCTCCTGGCCGAAGGGAATGCACCGGGAGGGTCTAAGGCATCAAAACGGATTGCATATGATCCCCGGTTTATACAGCTGATAAACCGATCCATTGAATGGAAAGAGGAGTGTCACCCAAAGCTCCTCATTCTTCCTGATTTGGTCATATCCATCCTTCATGAATCCCCAGATACCAGAATCATTATCTTTGCCACCTACCGGGACACCGTCAAAATGATTGTGGATACGCTCAAGGCAGCAGGGATTTCTGCCGAGCGCTTTGTCGGAAAGGCAAACCGGGATCAGGAGAAAGGACTCTCCCAGAAGCGGCAGATCGCAACCATCAGCAGGTTCCGGGAAGGAGAGTTTCCGGTGCTTGTTGCCACATCGGTTGGTGAGGAAGGGCTTGATATTCCCTCAACAGACGTTGTCATCTTCTATGAACCGGTCCCCTCGGAGATCCGCAGCATCCAGCGGAAGGGAAGAACGGGACGTCACAGTACGGGGCGGATTATTGTTCTGGTTACCAGAAAGACGGCTGATGAAACCTTCCAGATCGTCTCACGAAGACGGGAGAAGGCAATGGCAACCGGTATGAAGCATCTGACCGGCCAGGAAAAAAAGATCCTCCAGACAGCACTTCCAATCGATCAGGGTGAGCTGCAGAAGGCAAAAGAAGTTCAGGAAGAGTTCTTTTCTGGTCCGCGAATCATCATTGATGACCGTGAACTGGTCTCAAAGGTGGCCGAGCACCTCTCATCCGCCGGGGCTGTGATCCGTATCGAGCGGCTTTTTCAGGGAGACTATAAGATTGGTGATCGTATCCTTGTTGAACGCAAGACCTCACGTGATTTTGTGGACAGTCTTATCGATCGTGACCTGCTGGATCAGCTCAGGGAGATGGCACGATCATGTCCAAAGCCGGTACTGATTATTGAGGGGGGTGATCTGTATGCCCAGCGTGATATTCACCCAAATGCAATCCGCGGGGCTCTTGCTGCAATATCGGTCTCCATGGGCATTTCTGTCTTTTACACACGAGATCCGGGGGATACCGCTGACCTGCTTTTGGTCCTGGCTCGACGGGAGGAGGAGAGCGGGTACAAAGAGCGGGGATCGGCCCAGAAAGAATCATACGAAAGTCTTGCAGTAGTTCAGGAGGCAATCCTGAGTGCATTTCCGGACCTTGGACCAAAATACGCCCGTGCCCTGCTGACCGCTTTTGGATCCCTGAAGGCTGTCATGAACGCGGAAAAAAAGGAACTGCTCCAGGTTCCGGGAATCGGGGCCAAAAAGGCGGAGATGATTTACGAGTTGTCCCGGCGTCCGTATCCGTAAAGGAGGAGTGCGTATGCCTCTGCCCCTTTCCTCACAGACTCCATAAGGGTTACGATCCGGGTACTGTCCCGCTCCTCGCGTGCCTGAACAAGAAGAGCGCGAAGGGTCAGGGCAAACTCATCCTCAAGGCCGCCAGGTGCTATGAACTCCTGCGGTGCGAAACCCGTTGCTGACCCTAGTGAGGGGGGGCTGGTTGTCGACGGAGTTTTTTGTGATGCTGCGGCTTTTTCTTCTTCGCAGACGACACAGAGGGTCTTTCCTTTATACTCAAAGAGCGGGGAATGGCAGACCGGACAGGTCTTTGAGAGCATCTTTCCTCCCTTGAGGAGGTACTCAGCCATTATCACATCAGGACTTTTTATATCGGTCATCGGTCAGTACTGTTTTATGGGGTGGGGGTCTACTTATAAGCGAAGGTTCACGCAGGTGATAATATGCCAACTCCAGAACAAACCATCGATATCTGTATTCAGATGTTATCTGCCATTATTGACGATGGCACCATCCCCAGAAATATCCGTCGTGTAGCAGACGAGACCCGCACTATTCTTCAAAACCAGGATCGCCAGCTTGGTCTTCGAGCCGCAGAAGCAATTTCAAAGATTGATGAGATCAGCAGCGACCCGAACATGCCGGTCCATGCACGCACCCGTGTCTGGGAACTGGTCTCACAGCTTGAAACGGTACCGCTCGATTAATTTCACATAGGGTTTTGGGAGGAGAATATCTTCCTCCAGGTTTTTTTCGGAGAGGTTAAAGCCACGCGGTATGGTTACTCACCAAGGATAGTGACCACAAGGTGCCGGTCCCGCCGTGGCCTGGTATCAAGTTCGAGCACAACGATCTGTTGCCAGGTCCCAAGTACCACACTGCTATTCCGTACCGGGACGGTCAGGGACGGGCCGACCAGTGCTGCTTTGACATGGGATCTCCCGTTCCCGTCCCCCCACCGGCTGTCATGGGCATACGTGATGTCTGACGGAGCACACACCGACAATGCCCGGCTGAGATCTCTGAGTACTCCAGGTTCATACTCAATGGTTGTGACCGCTGCCGTAGACCCGGTGACAAAGACATGACAGATACCGGTCTGTACCCCTGACGAACGGGCGATCTCCTGCACTTTGTCTGTGATATCGACAATATCCCCCTCACCTTTGGTTGCAAGTGTGATATCAGCTGATGCTGTCATAGCATGAGAATGGTATGCTCACGGCAAGATAATTTCGACAGAAAAAGAAAAAGAGGAGACGGGTCAGTCAAGTTTTTTGATGACTTTATTTGCAATCTTAAGAGCACAATAGTCTCCGCACATGGTGCAGGCTTCGGTATCGGCTGATGCACGTTCCGTTCTGATCTGCCGTGCACGGGACGGGTTGATGGCAAGGTTGAACTGGGCTTCCCAGTCCAGGTCACGACGTGCATGACCCATGGCAAGATCCTGCTCCCGCCTGTTTAGTTTAATCATGTCACCCACATGGGCTGCAATACGGCTGGAGATGACGCCTTCATAGACCTCTTCCGGATTGGGGAGGGCAAGGTGCTCTGCAGGGGTCACATAGCAGATAAAGTCTGCACCATACATGGAGGACATGGCTGCCCCAATTGCAGAGACACGGTCATCATACCCCGGAGCAACATCGGTGACAATCGGGCCGAGCATATAAAACGGTTTATTTCCGGACAACCGCTTCATCAGCCTGACATTTGTTTCAATCTCATCAATCGGCACATGCCCGGGGCCTTCCACAATTACCTGGATTCCCATGTCATGAGCCCGGTCGCCAAGTTCCGCATTGATGATCAGTTCCTGAATTTGTGCACGGTCGGTTGCATCATGCACGGCACCGGCACGCATGCCGTTTCCGGTGGAAAGGGTGACCTCATGCTCCTTTAAAATCTCACACAGGTAATCAAATTCTGCATAGAGGGGGTTTTCTTTATCATTGTGCAGCATCCATGCGGTCAGAAATGCACCGCCACGGGAGCACAGACCACCGTGCCGTCCCTGACGCTGGAGCCGCTCAAGGGTGATCCGGTTAATCCCCGTGTGAATTGCCATGAAATTGGTTCCAAGTTTTGCCTGTTCCTCGGTAATGCGGAAGAGATCATCCTCCCGCATATGGATGACCGCACCATCTTTTCTTGCAGCCTCGATAAATGCCTGATACAAAGGGACGGAACCAACGGAAAGGGTGGTTGCTTCGATGCATCTTTTACGGATTTCAACAAAATCCCCGCCGGTTGAGAGTTCCATGATGGTATCGGCACCGGCACGCTCCCCGGCCTTTACCTTCTCAACCTCCATATCAACATCAACAATATCGGTCGAGGTTCCGACTGAACAGTTCACCTTGGTTCGCAGTCCACTCCCAATACCACAGAGTTTCACTTTCCGGTACGGTGAGACGGGTATGACTATCTGGCCGCTTGCGATCCCCCGTCGGATAAAATCTTCAGTAACGCCTTCCTGAGCCGCTACGACCTTCATTTCTTCGGTGATGATGCCTTTTTTTGCATCCTCGACTATTGACATAGCCTATATGTTCCGTTAGAAGATACATAAAGGCTCTTTTTTGCAAAAGAGACTTCATTTTTGTTTATTTGTAATCAAGAAATATTGCATACTCATGGTTTGACCCTGAATATTCTATAACTGTGAGATCAAACCTTCATGAGAAGTGGCTGAATCAGTACAGATCAACTTTGGTGGATTTGTCCCGCTTAGCACTGTTGACTGGCGGGGAAAATCTGTATGTGTGGTTTTTTTCAGGGGGTGCCCGGTCAAATGCTGGTACTGTCAGAACCAGAGTATTCTAACCGGTGAAGACAGAAGACCTGTTGAAGAGATTGCAGAGCTCATTCGTTCTTCGTCTTTACTCATCAGCGGGGTCATCTTCTCCGGTGGTGAAGCGACTATGCAACCAGCTGCGCTTTTCGCCCTTGCCGAGTACAGCAAATCAATCGGTCTTTCTACCGGTCTGCATACGAACGGGGTGTTTCCCGATGTTATCCGGACACTCATTGAAAAGCGGCTGATTGATCATATTGCCCTTGATATCAAGGCCGAGTGGAACCTGTATACCGTCAGGGGAAAGGAGCGGGCAGTTGGAAAACAGGTTAAGGAATCACTGACACTGTGTACTGCAGCCTGTCATGCCGGAACACTTCCCCATTTTGAAGTTGTGGTGACATTGTTTCCCGGATATGGCGAAGAGGTGATGACAATCTCCCATGACGTTGCTCCTGATATTGACCTAGTCCTCCAGCAGGGAGTATTCGTGGGGATTCGGCCTCTTGATCTGAATAATCTGAAAGAAATAGCAGACCGGCTTGGCCGCACGGTTAGAATACGGACACGGAGTGACGGAGAGATACGATATGAAGGTAATCGCAGTCGTGGGAATGCCGGGATCGGGAAAAGGTGAATTCTCCTCTATAGCACAGGAGATGGGAATTCCGGTTGTAGTCATGGGTGATGTCATCAGGCAAGAAGTTCAAAACCGCGGGCTTGACCAGACAGACGAGAGTATGGGTATTGTCGCACGGGCACTTCGTGAACAGTACGGAATGGCTGCGATCGCTCATGTGTGTATCCCGGTCATCAACCGGCAACAGGGAGATCTGGTTTTGGTTGACGGCATACGGGGGGATGCCGAGGTGACTCTGTTCTCTGAAACATACCCTGATTTTTCCCTGGTTTCTATCGAGGCACCGCGTGCAATCAGGTTTGCCAGATTATCAGAGCGGGGTCGCCCGGATGACCTGAAGGATATGAATGAACTCATCGCACGGGATGAACGGGAGTGTTCGTTTGGCCTTGGACGCGCCATGGAACTTGCATCGGTCAGAATAAACAATACCGGATCACGGGACGAGTTTCATGAGAAGGTCAGGGAGTATCTGAACAGGATGAGGACCACAGCATGAGCATCAGATACTTTTTTGGATCATCATCAAAGGTCTGGGATGATATTGTATGGATTTATGGTATTGAAGAGGCCGGCTTTGACGGATGGGAGATCTGTGCAGACGGGAATTACCATTTTGGGAGGAAAGAACAGTATGAGCGGGTTATCGAGACGCTTCAGTCAACGTCTCTTCAGGCCACGGTTCATGCCCCGTTTGGTGACCTGAACCCGGCGGCAATTAATGATCCGATCTGGCGGGAGACCGTCCGGCAGCTGACGGAGTGCATCAGGCTTTCTTCAGAGATCACCAACCGGGTGACCATTCATCCTGGTTATCTCTCCTGTACCGGAAAACTGGTCCCGGATAAGATCTGGCAGTTGCAAAAAGAGGCGATGCGGGAGATTGGAAAAACTGCGACAGAATACGGAGTTATTGCCTGTCTTGAGAATATGCCTGATATCCATGACTTTCTCTGCCGATACCCTGAAGAGATTGAGGGTGTCATAGAAGGCATAGAAGGGGTCTCGATGACGATCGATGTTGGTCATGCCCATACCATGGGAAAGGTCAATGACTTTCTCAAGGTAATTTCGTCTGCATCACATATCCATATTCATGATAACCATGGGAATCATGACGAGCATCTTGCCATTGGTGATGGTACGGTCAACTGGAAACGGGTATCAGAGGCGCTTATCAGGGAGTATTCCGGCGTTGTGGTTGTGGAAGGAAGATCCATTCCGGAGGCAAAACGATCCCTCGCCACCATCCGGGGGTGGACATAATCGCTGGTGAGACTCTCCAGATCTTTTTTCTGGGAACGTCAGGGGCATTGCCCAGCATTTCCCGAAGCCTCCCCTGCATTCTCCTGAAGTGGGGGTCTCATGACCTGATCTTTGACTGTGGAGAAGGGGCACAGCGGCAGATGATGAAGGCCCGTGCCGGGTTCTCTCCCGAGGTTATATATATTACTCACTGGCATGCAGACCATTTTCTTGGCATTATCGGGCTTCTTCAGACCATGTCCTTTAACGGGCGCGAACAGCCGCTGACGATCGCCGGCCCTGACTGTGTGCATGAGATGGTTGCTGATATCAAACGGATATGCAGAACCAGAATCGGTTTTCCGGTTGAGTCACAAAAGGTGAGGGCCGGAGACATTCTCATGTATGAGGGGTATTCTATCCGGGTTTTTGAAACTGATCACGGAATTCCCGGAGTCGGATACATCTTTGAAGAGAACATGAGGCCCGGACGGTTTAACCGGGAACGTGCCATTGAGCTGGGCATACGTCCCGGACCACTTTTCGGGAAACTCCAGCGGGGATCTCCGGTTACCATTACCGTTGACGGGAACGAACGGATCATTACTCCTGAAATGGTTATGGGGCCGATGAGACCGGGCAGGAAAGTAATCTATACCGGGGATACGAGGCCGGTTCTTTCAGAGCTTGCTGACATTGGTGAAGATGCAGATCTGCTCATTCATGATGCAACGTTTGATCATCAGGAAGTGGAGCGGGCAAAAGAGTTTATGCATGCGACTGCGGCAGAGGCAGGAATCGTTGCTCATACGCTCAGGGCTGCCCGTCTTGCCCTCTTTCATTTCAGCACCCGGTATACCTCAACAGAGACCCATGTTGCTGATGCACGAGTACATTTTTCCGGAGAAATTCTGGCTCCTGACGATCTTACCGTTATTGATATCCCCTTTCGGAATGTATAATGTTTCATTTTGCAAAAGCCAGTCTGGTGATGCACCCCCACAGGAATTGTGTGATAACAGATCTCCTGAAATAGGAGAAAGGCTGATACTATCAACACTCATATGAACCGCTTCCTGGGTGGAGGCGGTATTCTTCTGACGCGAAACGTTACATTCCGCCTTCAATGGAGCAGAATTTTCTAATTACTGCTGCCGGCTGACGGGCCGGATATCGCTCTGGTGAATCGTATGCCAACAGGAACAGAGACAATAGTTTACAGCCTTGGCGATGGGTGCAGTATTACGGACATCGTCATAGGAAAGACGTATACCGGGACAATCCAGGGTTTTGCAAATTTTGGAGCGTTCGTATATCTGAATAGTTCAATCAAGGGACTTATCCATAAATCCAATATGCTGATGAGTCACCGGGAGGGTGACACCGTTATTGTCAGGGTCGGCAATATCCGGGACAATGGTAATATTGACCTTGAAGAGATCGTCATCTCCTCATATCAGATTCAGCCGGTTGTCTGCAAACGACGGACAACAAAACTTGAGGAACTTGGGAAAAAAGTCGGAAGAACTGTGACCCTTGAGTGCCAGGTGGCCCAGATTAAACAGACATCAGGGCCGACCATTTTCACCCTTGTTGACGAGAGCGGGAATGAAAATGCTGCTGGTTTTATCGAAGCAGGCAAGCGGGCATTTCCAGAGGTAAATCAGGGTGATATGGTCAGGGCAACCGGGGATGTGATGATGCGGGGCGGGCAGGTCCAGGTGGAACTGGCACGGCTTGAGGTACTGCACGGGCCTGAAGCAAAAGAGGTACTGGACCGCATTGAAAAGGCCATCGATGATCGGGCAGAACCTGATGATATCCCCCTGCTCATCGAAAGCCCGGTCCTTGAACGGCTCAGACCGGAGATGAGAAAGATTGCAAAACAGATCCGTCGTGCCGTCTTTACCGCACAGCCCATCCTGCTCCGTCACCATGCCGATGCAGACGGTATCTGTTCAGCGGTTGCCATTGAACAGGCTGTTGTTGCTCTCATCAATGATTCAGGCGGTGACTATGATACGGCAAACTACCTCTTTAAGCGTGCCCCCTCAAAAGCTCCCTTTTATGAGATAGAGGACATCGTCCGGGATCTTGATTATGCGACCCGTGACAATATCAGATTCGGGCAGAAGATGCCGCTCATCATGCTGACTGACAACGGGTCAACTGAGGAGGACCTGCCGGCAATGAAGATGGCACAGGTCTATGGCATCCCGATGATCGTCTTTGATCACCATCACCCGGATGCGATTGTGGACCAGTACCTGAACGCCCATGTAAACCCCTATCATGTGGATGGAGATTACGGGATTACTGCCGGGATGCTCGGGACTGAGATCGCCCGGCTCATATTCCCGAAGGTGGATCACCAGGTGCGCCATATCGCGGCAGTTGCGGGGGTTGCTGACCGGAGTGAAGCACCTGAACGTCAGCAGTACCTCGATCTTGTGGCCGATCGGTACTCAGAAGAAGATTGTAGAAAGATTGCACTCGCCCTTGATTATATCCAGTTCTATATCAGGTTTAATGATGGGAAAGAACTTATCAAGGACATTCTGGACCTGAACGGGGATCATGACCGGTACCTGAAGATGGTCGACCTGCTGGTTGCAGAAGCCGAGTTTGCGATCTCTGAACAGATGAAAACCTGCATGCCGCATGTCATCGCGTCAAAGCTGCCCAATGGAGCGCACCTCTTTCAGATTGATGTGGAGATCCATGCCCATAAGTTCACCTTCCCACCACCTGGAAAGACCTGCGGTGAGGTCCATGATCGGTTATGTCAGCAATACACGGGAGAACCGGTTGTTACGCTCGGATTCGGGCCGGATTTTGTTGTACTCAGATCCCGGGGCGTCCTTATGAATATCCCGCAGATGGTCCGCGAACTCCGTGAAGAGATACCGGGAGCAGGGGTAAACGGGGGCGGCCACCTTGTTGTTGGAAGCATAAAATTTGTCGAAGGAATGCGGGAAGAGGTCATTGCACGCTTATCAGAGAAAATTGGAGAATTTCCAACGGCTTAATTATTAATCATGATAGATCATGATAATTAAGGTAACTTTAAATCTCTGCAATCGAATCTGTAAAGTACGCTGATGGAGGTCTCATAATGCCATCACACATAAAATTTAGAGAGAAGTACAACGAGACGCAGTCGCGACTTATTACTTATCTCAGAAAAGGGCTCGAATCCGGAAGACATTACTTCAAGTCGAAGTATATTGCAAAAGACCTGGGACTGTCTTCCAAGGAAGTGGGGACCAACATGGCAATTCTTGCAGAGATCTGTCAGGAACTTACCATAGTCAAGTGGAGCTATTCAAACAGCACCACCTGGATGGTATCCCCGGTAAAGAATTAAAATCTTTTTTCCCGATACGCATAGGTATGAAGGAGATTATTTCATTTGAATCTGACCTGGAATTTGTCGGAGACATTAATGAGTACAAAGACTGCCTGATGTCACAGGACAACACCCAGAATGATCCAAAAGTCCTCTGGTTTAACATCGATGTCCCAAAGGGGCATGGTCTTCAGCCAGGCGACCGGGTGAAAATTACTGTTGAAAAAGTCTGATGCAGGGGATTTAAAAAATCTCTGCAATTCTTATCCTCTTTTTTTCATTCATTGAAGAATCAGTCAGCCATCACACGCCGGCGTTCCGGAATACATGCCGGGAAAAAATGGAGGTCATGTATCTTTCAGGAAATATGCTGTAACAATGCCAATAAGGGCAAGAACGGCTACAACCGGAAAGACTCCAAGATACGACCCGGTTGCATCACGGATATATCCGGCGATCTGTGGTCCTGCGATTGCTCCTGCTCCGTAGGCAAGAAAGACGACACCATAACATCGCGGATAATCACCGGTCCCAAAGAACCGGGCCGTTGAAGCTGGGGCAATCGCAAGCCATCCGCCCAGACACCCCCAGAGGATGGCAAATGCAAGGATGTAGACCAAGACTGACGGGACTGATGCAAGCAGCAGTGATGCCCCTCCGATTAGGAGAAATGAGGCGATGGCCGTATTCCGGGGGTTTATCTTATCGGTCAGTGCCCCAAATACCGGTCGTCCACCACCGTTAAAGATGGCAAAAAAACCGACCAGCATGGTCCCAAGGGCTGCCTCAATGCCCACAACCTCTGATCCGACTGGTTTGGAGATGGAGATCGCCATAAGACCAGCCAGACATCCGATGAAGTAGCAGATCCAAAGGGCATAAAAACGGCCGGACCGGATCATCTCGGGGAGAGTAAGAGAACATGCAGGCCCTGCAGCTGCTGCTGGTATCGTGCAGCCGTCCGGAGTCCACCCGGATGGAGGGAACCTGAACGGGAGCGCCAGAAGCAGCGTCAGGACCACAAAAGCGATGCCAAATAGTCTGAAAGTACCCATAACACCAGTCATCCCGATAAGTACACCGGCAAGATTTGCCGTGATAAATGCCGAGAAACCGAATCCAAGGAGGACAAGTCCGACGGCCAGCCCACGCCGGTCAGGAAACCACCTGGCCGCTGTTGCGACAGGGGCACCATAGGCAATGCCCACACCAAGCCCGCCTATGACCCCGTACAGGACGTAGAGCATGAGTACCGACGTTGAAAATGATGCCAGTACCCAGCCAAGACCGGTCAATATCCCGCCGGCCATGATGATCTTCCGCGGTCCATGGATATCAAGATATTTTCCTGTCAGCGGCATGGCGATGGCAAAACATGCGAGAAACACCGAAAACGGCATCAGGATCTCACTTGCGGTTACTGACTGCCCAAGGGTTTTTGTGAAATAGTCAGTCAGCGGCCCGACAAAGACCGACCATGAATACACACTCCCCAGACAGAGATTAATGACCATCCCCAGAAAAACAAGTATCCACCTGCCTTTTTCGGCTTCCATACCCCAGATACGACTACCGGTTGCAGTCATTTTTAATTCTTTATCCATTCTATCACCCCGATCCCCAGGTTATTCCTCAAGAGTTGAGGTATCACCGAGATCCAAATTCATCTCTTTTGCTTTCAGAATCCGCCGCATTATCTTCCCGCTCCTGGTTCGCGGAAGCGTATCGACAAACTCGATTGAAGCAGGCATCGCAATCGGCCCGATACTCATCCTGACATGATAGGTCAGTTCAGACACCAGTTTCTGGCTTGGCTCATACCCTTTGACCAGGATGACAAATGCCTTGACCGCCTGACCCTTGATCTCATCCGGAACTCCGATGACTGCCGCTTCTGCAACTGCCTCATGCTCAACCAGGGCCGATTCAACCTCTGCAGTTCCGAGATTATGACCTGCTACGATGATGATATCATCAGACCTGCCCAGGATCATGATATATCCGTCCTGATCCTTTACCGCCAGGTCTCCGGCGGTGTAATAGTTCCTGATCTGGTTCCAGTACTTCCGGTACCGCTCATCATTATGATATACAGTCCGCATCATGGATGGCCAGGGTTTTTTAATCACCAGATGTCCCCCCTGTCCGGGTGGCATACTATTCCCCTCCGTATCTACCACATCCACCTCAACACCCGGAATCGGAAGACCGGCAAATCCGGGTTTCATTGGCTCGCCCAGGGGTGTTGTAATCATGTGCATCCCGGTCTCGGTCTGCCACCAGGTATCAAGGACTGGACACCGGTTCTTCCCGATAACCCGGTAATACCATTCAAATGCCTCCGGGTTGAGCGGTTCCCCGACCGAACCAATGATCCGGAGCGAGTCAAGGTTATACTTATTCGGCCATTCTTCTCCGACACGCATAAACATCCGGATGGCGGTGGGCGCTGTGTAAAATATCGTAACTCCGAGTTCTTCGATGATACTCCACCAGATTCCTGGATCTGGCCAGTCAGGAGTTGTCTCGGTGATGACCACCGTTGCACCTGCAGCAAGCGGCCCGTAGACGATATAACTATGACCGGTGATCCAGCCGGGATCGGCAGTACACCATAAAACGTCATTCTCTTTCAGGTCAAAGATATA
>ERZ795046.2292-NODE-2292-length-17098-cov-8.249663_pt1 | contig 17098 bp, 14 predicted proteins | sample MGYA00375130_ERZ795046 | MGnify/ENA primary metagenome ERZ795046 (study PRJEB30175, sample SAMN05720202) | activated sludge metagenome | isolation source: anaerobic digester from wastewater treatment plant | place: Japan | collected 2015-05-15 ...
TTATTTTTATTCCATAAACAAGAAAATTTACTAATATATAATCATATACATAATTAACCTAAATTATTTTGGAAGGGGATAAAATGAAGGAATTTTATGGCTTACCTTTTTCAACATTTGCTGCCTTCATAGTTACAGGCATTACTATTATTTTAGCTGTAATTTATGCATTATACCATAAGGGAGATGAAAACGATGAATAGCGTATTAGTTTATGTAATTGTTCTTTTGTTGTATTTTTGCATTCTTTTAACAGTTGGTTTTTTATCACAGAAAAAAACAAAAAGCACAGAAGATTATCATATTGGGGGAAGGAATATTGGTGCTTTAGTGAGTGCTTTTTCTTTTGTTACCGCATATTACAGCTCAGTCGTTATTATTGGTGGTGGTGGATTTGGATACAAATATGGCATGTCTTCAATTTGGGTATGAGCAACAAATGTTTTAGTTGGATGCTTTCTTGCATGGTTAATTCTTGGAAAGAGAACAAGAAGACTAAGTAAAAAATTGGACGCAATAACAATTCCTGATTTATTTGGGAAAATTTATAAATCACAATTTATAAAAACATTTTCTGCCATCATCATATCTATATTTCTAATCATTTATAATGTTAGCATACTAAAAGGATTGGGAAATACATTCGAAGTTATTCTCGATATACCTTATATATGGGGATTAATAATTACTGGAGCAATTGTTCTCATATATGTGTCATTAGGAGGTTATTTTGCAGTTGTTTGGACTGGTTTTATACAGGGATTAATTATGGTATTTGGTCTTATAGCACTTCTTTTTGTAACCTTAAACAAAGTAGGAGGTTTGACTGTTGGTGCAAATATGTTGAGAGAAATAGATGTTGGATACGTAGAGACACCTGGGATTTGGGGACTTAATGGACTTTTATCCTACGCACTTGTAGTAAGTCTTGGAGTTTGGGGTATGCCTCAAATGGTTACGAGGTTTTATTCTATAAAAAGCGATAAAGCAGTGAGAATTGGAACTTTATTAGCTACAGTAGGCGGTGCAGTGGCAATTATACCTTATTTAGTTGGAGCATTGTCTCGAGTTTTATATCCTAATATTACAAATGTAGACCTTGCGATACCTATGCTCGTCAAAAATATTATGTCTCCTATTTCTGGGTCAATTTTTTTCTCGGCAGTAATAGCTGCTGGTATGTCTACATTTTCGGCAGTATTAATAATTTTAGTTGGTTCTCTGGTTCGTGATTTAGCTAAAGATAGCTTTAAAATAAACATGTCTAACGAGAAAGAACTTTTCTGGTGTAAAATAACAAATCTATTTGTGGGAATTATCTCAATAATAATTGCTATAAGACCACCTGGTCTTATTCTTGCTTTAACAGCATTTTCATGGGCTGTTATTGCCTCAACTTGTTTAGCGCCTTATCTTATGGGACTTTATTGGAAGGGTGTTACAAAAAATGGAGCAATAACTGCTATGGTCGGTGGAACCTTTACTTCACTCCTTTGGATGGCATTAAAACAACCATTTGGTATACATGGATTTATACCTGGAATAATAATTTCTTTTTTATTAATAATAGTTGTCTCTTATTTAGAAACAAAGCTTAAAAGGGAAAAAACAAATTTTTTAAATGCTCTTTAATAACTTTATATTATAGAAGCATATAAACAATGATTATAAAAAACTGTAATTGCTATAATACAGTAAAAGCAAAATTTGAAAAATCAGACTTACAGATTAATAATGGAAAAATTATAAAAAAAGATAAAGAGATAATTTCAAAAGATAGTGAAGAAGAAATATTTGACTTAGAAGGAAAATATATTTATCCAGGATTTATTGATTCTCATGTTCACTTAATCGGTACGGGTCAGAAATTAAACTATCCTTCTATAGATTTAGTTAAAACTATAGATGAGCTTAAAGAAATAATAGATTCAATAGATGAGCCAATAATTATACTAAGAGGTTGGAATGAGGAAAATACATCTTTTTTTCCACATCGTTCGATATTAGATGAATGTTCAAATAAAAAGTCAATTTTATTAATAAGAAATTGTGGACACATTGCAACAGTAAATTCTAATTTAATTGAAATGTTTGATATTAAAAGTTTTGGAAATTCAAAGGAATATGATTTAGAGAATGGTATTATAAAAGGTAAAACGCTTGAAGAGCTGAAGAAAAGAATCAAAATAGATAAAACAACTTTGAAAACAAACTTTGAGGTAGGAGCAGAAGAATTTTTAAAGTACGGAGTTACATCAGTTCATAGTGACGATTGGTATTCAACTGATTTAGATGTGTTAATGGAAGTACTCAATGAAAACAAGCTTATTAAGGTTTACGAAAAGGTTTACACTGAAAACTTAGATGCTTTGCAATTATTGATTAATACGAAAAGAAACTTATTCACAATAGAAAAAGAATTTCTAAATATAAAAGCTATAAAAATTTATCTTGATGGATCTTTAGGAAGTAGAACCGCTTACATTAAAAAACCTTATGCTGATGATAGAAGTACAAAAGGTAACATTTATTTTAATGAAGAAGAGCTTTCAAATATTATTAGAACTGCCGAAGAAAATGGTATTCAGGTAATGGCACACATTATTGGGGACTATGCTTTGGAAATAGCATTAAAAGCATTCGAGAAAAATATGATTAGTAATAATCCTTTAAGACACAGAATTATTCATTTACAAGTTGCATCTAAAGAGCAATTAAAAAGAATAAAAAAGTTAAACCTATACGTAAGCGTCCAACCGATATTTTATGAGTCAGATTATGATATGGCAATAAAAAGGCTTGGGATTAAAAGATTTGCCAACATTGGATATAAATTCAGTGAACTTTTAGAATTAGGAATTAATTTTTCTTTATCTACTGACTCACCAATAGAATCTTTAAATCCCTTTTTGAACATTAAAGCAGCAGAAAAGTTTATGCCAAGAAAAGAGGCGTTTTATAGATATACTGTGTCAGGAGCTTTTAGTTCATTTCAGGAAAATAAAGTAGGCTCTTTAGAAGTTGGCAAATATGCAGATGCTTATGTTTTGCCGATTGATATATTTAAAGTAAACGAAAATGAATTAAATAACATTCTTCCAGAGAAAGTGTTATTTAACGGTAAATGGTTATAACAACATAGAAATCGAATTTGATGTAATATTTAAATAAATTAAAAAAATCATAAAACTGCATATAAGACATAAACTTAAACAAATTAGATAAAAACCTAATTTAGGAAAATATTTAAATGGCTTGTTTTTAAGATTATCTCTTATAAACCATTCATATTTATAAAGTAATGCATCAGGATTTATTTTTTTAAGGGTGATAATAGTGAAATATAATTTAGAGAAATGTGATAATTTAACTAATTTAATATCATCAGCATATATTTTTTCTGCATTAGCTATTATTTTTTTAACATCATCAATAGCTGAATTAAAAATAAAAATGTATTTAAAAATGAAAAACCATATTTATTGTATTTTTTACTATAGAAGAAAAAAATAGAAAAACTATAGGTATAGATAAAAGTATGCGAAAAAAAATTTCCAAACTAAGACTTAAATTAAATTTATCAGTTAATATTAGAACTAACGTATATGGGATTGGTATTATCAAACAATAGCAGAAACTAAATAATGTTTCTTCATTTCTAACAATAGTTTTGGTTTTGTGCTTAAAAACTTTAACACCAATTATTAGAAAATATAAACCAATAACTAATACATAAATAAAAAAAATTAAACCAGAAAAGCAAAATACTCACCTTAATAGTTAAAAATAATAATATAATTCAAAAATTATATATATTCTTAGAAATAAGCAAAATTATTAAAACACATTTATAATAGAATATATGGAAAATTATGATGTTATAGTTATTGGTGGTGGACATGCGGGATGCGAAGCTGCTTTAGCATCTGCAAGAATGAAATGTAATACTCTACTATTAACTATTAATTTAGATACTATTGCACTGATGCCTTGCAATCCTGCAATAGGTGGCTCTGGTAAATCGCAGGTAATTGCAGAAATTGATGCTTTGGGTGGTGAAATTGCAATCAATGCAGAAAAAGCTTTAACACAGATAAGAATACTAAATACTTCAAAAGGTCTGGCATTACGATCAAAAAGAGCACAATGCGATAAAAAGCTTTATAGTATGTATATGAAAGAAACTCTCGAAAAACAATCATATTTACATATATTCCAAACTATAGTAAGCCATTTAATAATAGACAATAATACTGCAATTGGTGTAGTCGACATTAATGGCGAAGAGCTATATGGGAAAACTATTATTGTTACAACAGGAACATTTTTAAACGGTAGAATTCATGTAGGGCATATATCGTATGAAGCAGGAAGAAGTGGAGAAATAAGCGGGGGCGGCATATCAAACCAATTAAAGGATTTAGGTTTTGATGTTAAACGCTTTAACACAGGTACAACGCCAAGATTAGATAGGAAAAGTGTTGACTATTCTAAATTCGAAATTCAAGAAGGAATTAAAGAACCAATCAATTTATCTTTTAAAAGTGAAAGAAGAATATTTGAGAATCAATTACCTTCATATCTTGGTTGGACAAACGAAAAGACAATGGAGGTAACAAAAAAATATTTATCATATTCCCCATCAAGAGCTGGCTTAATGGTTAAGACTGGACCAAGAACATGCCCATCCATTGAAGAAAAAGTTGTATGGTTTCCTGAAAGAGTAAGGCATTCATTCTTTCTTGAAAGAGAAGGGTTTTTAACTGACGAACTTTATGCAGCAGGGCTTTATATGAGCGTTCCACCTCAAAAACAGGAAGAAATAATCCACACAATTTGTGGATTCGAAAATGCTAAAATAACAAGGCCAGGGTATGCTATAGCGTATGACTTTGTTGATCCCAAGGAAATAAATGAAACTCTTGAAACTAAGAAAATAAAGAACCTATTTTTTGCTGGGCAGATAAATGGAACAACTGGATACGATGAAGCTGCTGCTCAAGGGATAATTGCCGGAATAAATGCATCTCTAAAAGTAAATGACAAAGAACCATTTGTCATTAAAAGATATGAAGCTTATATAGGTGTAATGTTGGATGATTTAACCCACAAAGAAATTAATGAACCATACAGAATTACTCCTTCACATGTTGAACATAGGCTTGTATTAAGAGAAGATAACGCAGATTTAAGATTAACAGAAAAAGGAAGAAAATTAGGTCTTGTTGATGATGAAAGATACAGAAAATACGAGGAAAGGCTAAACAACATTGAGAAGGGTAAAGATATAATCGGGAAAACTCAAATATATCCCAATCGAGAAACATTAACAAAGCTACAAGATTTAAATCTGCCAAGCATAAATAAGCCTGAAACTTTAAAAGATTTGCTTAAAAGGCAAGATATAACCTATAAAGATTTAACAGTACTAAACGATGAATTAAGTTATTTACCAGATGATGTTTTAGAAGAATTGGAAATAGAAGTAAAATATGAAGGTTATATAAAAAGAGAGGAAAATGAAATCAAAGAAATAAAAAAAATGGAGAGCTTTATTTTCCCTGCAGATTTTTCATTTTCTTCAATAACTTCACTATCAAAGACTGCAATCCAAAGCCTTGAAATGTATAAGCCTAAATCTCTGGGAGAAGCTATAAAATTACAGGGGATTAAACCTTCAGATGTTTTGACTTTGATTTCAGTAATCGCAAAAAATAAAGAATTAAATTAGCTGTTTAATTAGAATTAATAAATGTTTGTGCGGTATGTTTCACGTGAAACATACCGCACAGCTAGTTAGAATCTTGTTTCTTAGAAAGATAACCTTAATCTTTTACAAAGCAAGATTAAAAGAATTAGACCACAAACCGTGTATATTACAATATGAACTAGCAAATATTGTTCCAGGATTTTCAGTTTTAAAAGATAATGTTACTTCTGGATTTGTATAAACTGTACTTGTATTTGGTCCCCGGGTAGATGCACCATGAGAATTGAATTCAAATTTACCTATTTCAAAAGGGAATTTTTCACCATCAGGTAGAAAATATACATTTATCCAGGATATGTGGTGCTCAGTAGTATTTGGGTGAGGTATTTCTTTTCCTATAGTTACTTTAATCTGTATAGCTTCTCCCTTTACTGGTGAGTTTAATATTTCAATTACCGGAACATGCTTTTCTTGCTTCCAATCGGCAGTTTGTAAAAGATCTTTTAATTCAACCATTTTTTTCTCCTTACTTATTTTTTTAAATTAGTCGCCCTCTAAAATTGTTTTAAAATAATTATGGTGGTCTTCTTCTTCGGAAAGAATACCTTCAAATAATGTTTTTGTTGTGATATCGTTTTCATTTTCAGCTAATTTAATAATTTCTTTATACATTGTTATTGCTTCTTCTTCGGCTTTTACATCATAATTAAGCATTTCTTCAAATTTATCCCCCACATTAATTTGTGATGGTTGTGTAGTTGGTTTGCCTCCAAGATAATCAAGTCTTTCAGCTATTGCTTCAGCGTGCTTCATCTCTGTGATGGCAATCTTTTTTAGTTCACCTGCTACTACAGCACCTTTAACTCCTTTAGCAACAATGTGTTGCCACATGTACTGAATGGAGACTTGTAACTCCCTTGCAATAGCTTTGTTAAGATAATTTAGTAATTCTTGGTTCATTCTACCTTTTCCTCCTTTAAATTTTAAATTTATATATTAATTATTCTCGCTTTCTAATAAATATTTTTTCATTTTATCTAAACCCTTTTTTATACTTCTATTAATTTTGCCTGTTTTTAACCCCATTTTTTCTGCAATTTCTTCATTTGTAAGATCATTTTTATACTTGAGTTCTATACTTTTTCTTTCAACATCATCAAGTTTCTGTAAAGCCCTATTAATTGTCATTTTATCAATAGCATAAGTTGCTTCATCGGATGGACTCGCTACTGTATCTTTTATTTTTATATCCTCTTCCTCATTCATAACTGAATCATCCATAGACAAAGGATACTTCGCAAATCCAGCTTCTAAAGCTTCAAGTATAATTTCATCAGAAAGACCAGTAATTGAAGCTATCTCTTTAACAGTTGGCATTGTTCCAGATTTTGATATATGTTCGTTGATTGCATTGTTTATAGTTTTGTAATATGAGACGTATTTTCTTGGGATTCTTACAACATCTGCTCTATCCCTAAGGTAATGTCTAATTTCACCTTGAATTAATACTGTAGCGTATGTTGGAAATGTTGTTCCTTTTTTTACACAGTAATTATCAGCAGCTTTTATAAGGCCTATATTGCCTACTGATTTAAGATCTTCAAATAAATTTGGGTCGCCACTTGAAAATTTTCTAGCTATATAATCAACAATCCACATATGTTTTACAATTAATTCATCTCTTTTTTTATCTTCAGTCAAAGTTTGTCTATTATCTGTCATTATTACCTCTTTTTTGTTTAACCATTTTTACCAAGAATGTTCCGTCCTCCTTATTATTAAAGGATAATTCGTCAAGTAAAGAGCGAGCGACTATGAATACAGGACTAGTTTCATCAATTACAAAAGAGTTTCTATATATACGAGCAATGATCATTGTTTCAAGGATATCATTTTCATGGTATAAACTTAGCTTAAAAGGTTCATCTATAGAAAGATATGGTTTCAAGTAACTAACAATTTCAGTGAGTGCAACCTTAAACTCATCAATTTCATCTATATCAAAATCTAAACATTCACTGGCAAAAGATAAAATCAACCGTAAAAGTTTAATATTTTCGTCAGTTGGTACTAATTCAACATTAACTGTATTTAAACAATCCATAATTTTCACCTCAACCAAACTATAGTGATGTTTCTTTTATAAATATTCCCATTAAAAAACATTATAAAAATTTAACAATGTTTAACAGGATAAAATTCAAAAACTAAAATTTAGCAGGGTAAATGATTGTAATTGTTTGTGTTGGAGCCTCCCAGTTGACTTCGGCACCTAAATTCTCAGCTATAAATCTTAATGGTAGCATTGTGCGACCATTTGCTATAAAGGGAGTAACTTTAGCGTTCTCTGGATCAATTTGCACTTTTTTACCATTAACTATTGCCATATTGCTACCAATAGTAAGCTCTATATTTATATCTTTAAGTTCAATTACTACCTTCTTTGTTTTATCATTCCATGTAATATTGCCAGAAAGTGTTTCAATTAAACTTCTTATTGGTAAAAATGTTCTTCCTTCTTTTATAACGGGAGTTGTTCCTCTTCCTGGGTCTATTTCTCGAGTTTCTGAATCTACCTCCATTAATGGATTACCAATTCTTAAAACTATTTTTGTTACAGTGTAAAATTTATAAGCAATTGACCAGTTAGAATCGCCAAACTGAGTTGAAACTTTAATTCTCCAGAAATATGCTTTTCCTTTTTCGAGAACTCCTACTGGTGTTATAAACTGATTTCCAGTAATACCTGTTCTTTCAAAAACTATTTTCAAAAATGTTTGATCAATACTAATTTGTAAAGTGTAGGTATATGGTGCATCGCTTCCACCTACTTCAGACCAGGTTAGCGTTGGTTGGAGTGTTACAATTTTACTTTCGTTTTGTGGGCTCATGGGCACAGGTGTCCCTGGTAACCGTATGCTTTTAAAAGCGCCATTTCCATAAGTACCAGCATATAGCTTTAAGTCCGATGGGTTATAACAAACTTCTCTTATGCTTATATTTTCAAGTCCTGCTCCATAAATATTCCAACTCTCCCCTTTATCGGTGCTTTCATATACACCAGCTTCTGTTGAAGCATATAAATTACCGGTTGATGGATTTATAAATATGTTATAAACAAAACTATTAGCTAAACCTTCACTTGATTGAGTCCATGATGCCCCAAAATCATTAGATTTATATATTCCACCACCGAATGAAGATGCATAAATGACATTTTTAGAAGACTGGTCAATTTTAATTGATAAAATATTTAGATTACCAAGCCCACTATTAGCTGGTAACCAAGAATCACCACCATCTCTTGATACGTAAACTCCAGAGCCATAAGAAGCAGCGAATATAACTTTAGGGTTTTCTCTACTTATTTCAATATCAACTATTTCTCCTAGTTTAATGTTTCCAACCTCTGATGCAAGAGAAAATACTCTTGCCCAGGATTCACCCTCATTAACGCTTCTAAATATTCCATCATCAGTTCCAGCGAAAATCTTTTTAGGTTCTTGTTGATCGAATGAAATAGAATAAATGTATCTACTTAGTAGTGTTGGTGAAGAAAATTTTTCCCATGTATCACCATAATTAATTGACTTATATATACCACCATTATAAGTACCAGCAAGGATGAGATTTTTATCGTTACTTTCAATACATAAAATAAGAGGATTTGTGATTCCGCTGTTCTGTTGAGTCCAACTGTTTCCAAAGTCAATTGATTTAAATATTCCTGCTCCCCATGTAGCAGCAAGAAGCCTCTCACCTGAACCAAAACATTTAATGGACCTTATATGAATGTTATCCAGTCCTGTATTTACCTGCTGCCAAATACCACTACTATCTACATCTCTCAGTAAAAATATTCCTCCACCGTTTGTACCACAAATAAAACCTATGTTTTCAATGTATGTAATACACATAATATTTTCATTAAAAGGTCCAAAGCCAACTTTTTGCCAGGTATTGTTGCTCTCTGAAAAAACAAATAAGCCTCCATAAGTGGAAGCAAATATTTCATTGCTATCCTTTTTTTGCAACATTGCACTTATGTATAAGTTTTCAAGCCCTTCACTTACAGATATAAAGCTTCTGCCACCGTTACTGGATTTCCAGACTCCTTTTGAAGAAGTGCCTCCATAAATTATTTGAGAATCTCTCGAATCTATTAGCATGGTTTGAAACTCGAACAGATTTTCAGCACCTCTAAGGTCTCTCCAGCTATTCCCAGAATCTTCTGACTTAAAGAAAAGTGTACCTCTACCAGAAATAAAAATAACATTACTATTATTCGGGTCTACTTCAATTGCCAAAACATCAATTGGTGTATTTAGTTCTGATTTTATCCAACTAAGCCCACCATCATTTGATATATATAGGCCTTTGTTTGTTCCAGCGAGAATAGTTATTTTTTTACTATTATCTCCAACAGCTACTTTCATTGTATTTACTGTTATTTCCTTTAAATCTTCTGTAGTTTTACTCCAATTTTCGCCTAAATCATCTGAAATAAATATAAAATCTTCAGTACCAGCAAATATTCTTCCATTTATGCTTAGAAGTGAATGGATATAAAGGTTTTTAAGACCATTATTTTTTGAATTCCAAGTTAAACCAGAGTCTTTTGAGACATAAATTCCACCTCTAATGGTGCCTGCATAAATAACATTTTTATAAGTTGAATCGACACAGATACTTGTTACGACTCCTCCATATAAACCATTTGATACTTTTTGCCAGGCTATATTTTCTATGTTTTGGTCGCTAAAAACTATTCCTCCAATAGTTATATTAGTTAGTGTAAATATAATTAGCAAGCAAAATATTTTAAAAATAGATTTTAAATTTTTCATATTTTATCTCCTTTAATTATTTGACCTCATTATTTTATTATATCTATCTGATAATATTAGTATCAGATTTAAATATTTTGGCAACTTCCTCAATTTTTCTTTGAACCTCTTCTTTAACTCCAACACCAAAAATAACAATTTCTACTCTAAATAAATTTTTTTCTTTGCCAGGTTTGGATTTAATATAGAGATCCTTATATAGAGCGCGCACATCTTTAAGCTTATTAGCAATTAAAGATTCATCTTTAATATTGAGGAAGAAGCTTTTTTTAATTTTTTTTAATTTTTGATGAAATAATTCTTTAACGAATGGCTTAAAAGAATTCTTTAATATGTATTTAAGCTCAGCTGGTACTCCAGGAAGAGAGAGTATATATTTATTTGAATGTTTAATTAATACACCAGGTGCAGCACCTATTGCGTTATAAAGTGGAATACTACCCACTGGCAAGTAGCTCATTTTCTCTCTTTCGGGAGTTAACTCTTTTATTTGTGTTTTACCTTCGTTGAATAGGTTAATGTAACTTTCTTTAACCATTTCCAATGCATTGCCATCTTCAAAAAGTGGTAGCGATAATCCTTTAGAAATTCCCTCTAAGGTTATGTCATCATCGGTTGGTCCGAGACCTCCCGAGCAGACAATTAATTTTGCTCCTCTTTTAAAGGTTTCTCTTATTTCATTTGAAATAATGGTTACATCATCCTGGATGCAGGAAACTCTTTCAATTCTACCGCCCAAGTTTGTAAAATAATCTATTAGGAAATGCGAGTTAGTCTCTTTTACAAATCCACTTAATATTTCATTTCCAATGATTATTATCTCACAGCTGACTCGATCATTCATAAAGCAGATTCAAATAATTGTTAAGCTTATTATTATCAGAAATTATTTTAAAGCCGAAATTTTCTTTTAATGTGAGAGCATCCAAAATTGCATCATGTTTTATTATGCCCTGAAGATAAATATTAACTGGTAAATTGCTATTTTTTAAATTGTCGCAAAGCTCATATATTCGATAGAAACTTCCAATTCCAAATACTTTTAAAGAAGATGAGTAGCTATAAGCAGCTCCGAGATAGCCAAGATTCGCTAAATTCATAAGACTGCATCCTGAAGCAAATATTGCGTAATCGTTTGATAAAAAATCTTTTATACCATCAATAAATTTCTCACCAAAGCATGAGCCACTGCAACCGGGTATTATGACATATCCTTTAACGTTTAATTTACTTAAATTTTTATCTGGTAGACCAATGTAAGCTTTACTTTTTGATAGGGACACATGGTTATCATTTCTGCTTCTGATATTTAATGAACTTAGGAAAGAGAAGGCATCTTTAGTGCTTCTGCATTTTGAGAGTAGTGGTATTTCTAACTCACTAACTTTTTTTAAAAATCCTGGCATAGTACAACCTTCATCGATAATTACTCCATCTAATAATCCAGTTAAAGTCGCAAATTCTTCATCCAAAACGCTACCTAATATTGGGAATCCAAATTTTACCGCAGTTTCTATGCCTCCACACCCCATACTGACTAGGTTAAAACTATTATTTTCCTTTACATATTTAAAAAATTTGTCATCAATGGACACTCTATTGCTTATGTAAAGGACATTGATTTTATTCTCATCAAATGAACCAAAGTTAGAGTCAACGTTAGTAGCATTTAAATCTCCATTTCTAAGAAATAAATATTTAAGTAGCTCTTTATTTTGCTTAATTAAGACTTTAGAAATGTTTTTTAGTTCACCAATTTGTAAAGTCTGCAATACATTACTGACTTTTAAAATTGATGAGTCAATTTTGAGTTTTTTTGAAAAAAGTCCGTATCTATAGATAAGAGTTTTATAGGTCTTTTCAACAAATTCACGAATGCAAATCTCTTCATTATTAAGCCCGCAAAGGTGAAAATCATTTTTGCAATTACTTAATTCACATAAATTACAGATTTCTTCTGCCATAAAACCTGCTATATTACTCTCTATGAAGCTTGTTATTATAGTATTTTCTTTTGCATCTTTAACATTTTGAATCATACAAACCTGAGAATTGTAATAATCACAACTATTAGTTTCATTTGTTATGAAATTACATTCTGGAATAATTTTAAGTTTTGCGGGACAGGTATAAAGAAGAGGCGGCTTTAACCTTGAGAGTAAATTTTGGTAATTTGATGAATTTTCATATGAATCTATATAATAGATATTGAGAAGCTCGAGTTTATCAAGATTTAAACCAGTCTCAATTAGGCATTTTGGTTTCATTCTAAGATAGGAATTTACGATTAACGCATCAGTAAGAACAAGTCTATTATCAGAAAGAACAACTGATGTGATCTTACCGTCAAAACATTTAATTTCCTTAAGGTCTTTAGGGTCTATTATTTCAAAGGTTTTACCGTAATCACAAAGTTTTTTATTAAGCTCTTCATCATTCATACCCACTACTAATATGTATCTTGATGATGATATTATTTCTTTAAGGTTATTGATAGCTTCTCTATTGTAAATGGGATAAATTCCAGAAATATTCTCGCTAACAGTAAACGGTAGAGAAACTTCGGGAGTTAAAATTAGGAAATCGTAAGCAATAACACCGCTATTAGATAATTGCACCTCTTTTTTGTAGGGATCTATCTTTATAACTTTACCATAAATAGTTGGATAATTTGAGTGAATCAAAAAATCGTATATGTCAAAAACATATTCTCCATTAATAATAATGGTTATGTTTATTTTATTATTTAAATTTGAAATTTCTTTACTGATATTGTATAAACCTGTGTCATTACCAATAATAAGAACATCTTTCTTATGCATCACACTATTAAAATTATATCATAAAATATAGAAAACATTAATTTTTGAATTTTCCTTAAAAACAAGTATTTGTGAAAAATAATCTATAACAAGAAATTTAAAAAATCTCTATTGTAAAGTTATAAATAAAGTGAAACAAATCTTTAATGATAAGTTAATTTAGCAAAATCTTATTAAGCAACTATGAAAAAAGGAAAAAATCATCCTCCGAAAATAATAACTCCAAAATATAAAATTATGATTGTTAAAGAAATTAGATTGTTTGGTTATATAAGTGGCACAAGAAAAGGATTAAAGATATTATTTTCATGCTTGTGTTGTGGCAGAAATACAAAGAGATGTTAGAGTGGATATTAGAAAACTCATCTAAAAGTTTGAGCTACTGATTAATAGATGGTTTAGAGAAAAAGAAAATCCCAAGATTTCTTTTATTAAATCCTAATATAAAGTATTAAAAGAAGAAGATATTGTAGCAAAATATACAAAGCTAAATCTGGGGTGAGTTATAAGAAATTAACTTACCTTTTAATTAGATCAGAGTATTGTATACTTAACTCCGCCACAAGTTAACGAAAGCCTTACAAAATATAAATTATAAAATTACTTAAACTTAATTAATGAGCAGGGTAATGTTAAAGGGAAGCAGAAAAAGAATATAGAGAGAAACCAACTAAAGTAAAATGAGCATACGAATAACAGTTAGGTATTATATAATTAAAAATAATTCCCTGATTTTATAAAAGACAAATATTGGTTAATTTGCGAAGTTGGGTTTAATAGATTTGTTTGCCATCATTAGGAAAAAGGGTGATTAACTCTTGAAGAGATGATATAACCAACAAAAAGTTCAATAATTGATAGCCCAATAACTAAAACGAAATTATTCAAGAAAAAACTTTCTGGAAAAATATTTATCAGTAAATCTGTCTCGGGGTTTAAAAGCCATAAATCATTATTAAAACTTATTATATGAAAAAGAATAAACGATTTATCAAAGGTAAACGCAACTATTAATCCAAAAATAATTACAATAAGGCAACCATATAGGAAAAACTTAGCTATACTCTTCTTCTTTTTAAAAAAATATATCGATAAAAGAATAACAAGAATTAAACTCACCAAGCAGACTATCCTAACAATTTTAAAAATCTTCGAAACATCTTTAAGATGCAAAATTTCCTTACTCGAAAAGAAGTTACTAATATTCTCTCCAACTTTTGTATTTTCAGAAACACCAAAATTTATAGTTCTCCACAAATAATCAGTGATTATTTCTTTATCATTATTCGTAAGCTGCTCTTCACGCAAACTCTCAACTTGCTTTGAATAAACAGATTTTGTAATGGCAATGATTGAAACATTGTTTGTCAAAAAAAATACTACTAAACTCAAAGTCATTAAAATTGATAGAAAAATAAATCGTAGTTTCATATTAGACTCTTTTTTTATACATAGAGTGGTGAATTTTAGTTAATTCACAACCATAAAGCATCATAATCATCGTGTAGTCAAGCCATGTTATAAGGATAATTACCGTAAAGAGAGAACCATAAACAACATTCACAAATGGATAATAGGTCAGATAAAGCTTATAAAAGAAACGAGCAATAAAAAATGCTAATGTAGTAAATGTACCACCTAAAAGGGCTGATTTATTATTAACTTTTGTAACTGGAATAAACTTATTAAATAAAAAGAAAACAAACAATGCAAATATTAGATTTATAATGTAAAGAATTGTATTGTATATTGCAGGGAGAGGCTTTATGCCAATAAACTTTATAAAATTTGATGAATAAAAAAAATATTCTAAAGCATTTGTCAGAAACAATGTAAATAGAGTAAATATCATAAGAAGCACCATAAGAAATACACCTAGAAATTTACTCCTTAAAAAACTTCTTCTTTTTTTAATCCTCCAGATTGAGTTATAAACAGACTCTAAAACACCAAAGAAAATCAGTAATATCCAGATCAGTGTTATAAAACTGATGATTGTTGTTATTCCGCCATTATTTATAGTATTTTCTAATAACCTTCTTGCAATTTCTGATCCAGCGGGAGTAAAGCTTTCGGTTAAATGAACTACATATTCCAAAGCTTTTTTATTAGAATTCAAAATAAAACTTAAAGCAGATAGTAATAAAAGAATTAAAGGAAAAGCTGAAAGTATTCCAAAATAAGATAATGATGCAGACATAAGTAAGCAATTATCTTTAAAAAAATTTTTTGTCGTTTTTAAAAATACTTCCTTTACAATGTTCCAGTCTATTTTATTTTTGTTCGAAGCCATCTCGATAACCAACTATATTTGATTTTAACTGCCCCATTTGGACAAAATTCAGCACAACAATAGCACTTTATACAATTTTTTCTATCAATTTCTATTTTACCATTAACTTTTTTTAATGCTTTTGCTGGACAATTTTTTACACAGGTCAAACATTTATTGCACAAATTATCATCGAAATATGGTTTACCTGCAATGTAGTTCTCGAGAAAGCTATTTACAACAGTTGGCAATGGAAGAGGAGTTACGGGTTTATGTATCATTTCGAAGTCTTTAATTATAGCATTCTTGAGCGGAATACCAGTTATTTCAATATTTTCTGGTTTAACTAAACCCCTTACATATGCCTCTTTATTTGTTGGAACAAGAATTGGCTTTAAACCAATTATTTCAGATGCTACCCAATCAAGCGAAAAAACATCTTCGCTTAAAAGAATAAGGTTTGTTAATCTCGCTTTTCCATTCCTTGGACCATCACCTTCCATAGAGAGCACTCCATCCACGATTGTTATAACAGGTTTTATGGTTGAGGCAACATCAACGAGAAATGCACTAAAATTTGGAAGAGTTTTAAGTCTTAAATGATATTCACTTTTTTTGACTCCTGGAATAACACCAAAAAGATTTTTTACTCCGCAGGTTATGTATGTTAAGCCATGAGTTTTGAGCTTTGGAACATTTACAATATAATCAACCTCTTTAATGGCTTTTGCTACAGGGATTATCTTGCCAACTTTATTTTCATTGTTTTTAATATCAATTGATTCTATAAAATCAATTAACGGAACATTTTCTTCACAACAAACTTTTTTAATTCCACTATCTCTATATACTTTTTCCAAAAAACTTCTTCCAGCTTCAGAGGGTCCGTCACCAACTGAAACTACACAATTTATGCTTTTAAAAACTCTTATTAAAGCTCTAACAAACTCAGGGTGCGTAGTAACTGCATATTCTGGTTTGGCATATGTTAATAAATTAATCTTAAGAAGTACCCTTTTCCCGCTTAATTTATTAAATGAGCTAAATGTTGGAAGGACTCTCTTTAATATGTCTTCTACCTGGGTATATCCATCTACTTTACAAATTTCTACTCTACTCATATATTGTAAACCTCGCCATTTTCACTTAATTCAAACTTTTCCTATCAATAATGCGACTTTCATTAAATACGGGAATTCTTCGCTTATGGTCAGAAAGATCTGGGACGTCATTTCCATAATTTTTTTGTCATTTCGAGCGATTGCGGGAATTCAGAAATAAAATGAAACACTGGATCCCCGATAAAGTATTTCGGGGATGACATTTTGTGTGATTTTCGGGGATGACATTTTGTGCTACTTTCGAGAATGACATTTTGTGCTACTTTCGAGAATGACATTTGTGCGACTTTCGGGGGTGGCAACGCTACTTCCTGAGGAGCATCATT
>ERZ795046.2297-NODE-2297-length-17073-cov-54.894053_pt1 | contig 17073 bp, 3 predicted proteins | sample MGYA00375130_ERZ795046 | MGnify/ENA primary metagenome ERZ795046 (study PRJEB30175, sample SAMN05720202) | activated sludge metagenome | isolation source: anaerobic digester from wastewater treatment plant | place: Japan | collected 2015-05-15 ...
CTGTAGGTATCCTAGGTGGTGCATATACTTCTGACGATAGAATTGATTACTATCTATTAAATGATGTTATTATTGGCCCACAAGGTATCACTAGCTATACAAATACTGCCAATTTCTCTATTTATCCTAACCCTGTATTAGATCAATTAAATATTAATTTGATCAATAAAGGTATTAATACTATAAAGATAATGAATATAATGGGAGCAGAGGTCTATTCTACTGTTGTAGATGGTAAAGATCATTGTACTATTGATTTATCTAATTTACCCGCTGGCATGTATATAGTAAATGTATCTAATAGCACAGGTACTAATGCAAAGAAAATTGTAAAAAAATAATTTTTGCAAGTTTATTGTAATATAAAAAAAGATAGCCGTGCTAGGCACGGCTATCTTTTTTTATATTATTGTTCAGAAAACATATCATACCAAGTTGCGTTCAAATATGTAATATTAAAATAAGGGAAATTTGTTAATGATTTAATACAAAGTTGCGTTTATATTATGGAAACAAGTAAAAAGTTAAAAAAATGATGGTACTTTGTGCTCTCCGTGCCTTCTTTGTATACATTGTGGTTAAATATAATATTGTACCAATAAACGCAAGGTGGTATAACATGATATTTATATTATCGCCCACTATTCCTTTGTAAAAGTTACGATTTAGCCTATGATCTGTCTTTAAATGCCCAATGACTCTCTCTATACCTGCTCGTTTTTTATGACTTTCACTTAATTTTTTCCTCTCATAGTAACTCATTGATTTATTTGGAGTTGATAGTATTAGTATATCTGTTTATTGCATTTTTAAAGGTCAACTATAGAAAAAACAAGAATAGCTCAACAGCCATCTGGCTGTTGAGCTATTCTAAAAGTTTATTATTTCTGAAAAAGATCCTTTATATGAGGCTAATAATTATTTTTGAATAATTACGACATTGTTATATGTTTTATTACCAACGATAATAGTGCAATTATATAATCCAGCAGATAAATGAGAAATATCAAATCTATACATATTAAAGCCAAACTTTACATTAATATTTTCACTAAATAGTAATTCACCCAATGGATTTCTAACTAAAATCATACCATCAGTAGCAATAGAAGATTTTAGCTGTATATTAAACTCTCCAGTAGATGGATTCGGATATATAATTACTCTATCATCCATATCATAAATGGTAATATTATTAGGAGTATAAGTAGTTAACATTTCACAATAATCATCATTAATAGTGTACATATCATTATTCAAAACTGTTCCTGCACATATAATGTAATCATTATTAGGACAAAGGTAGGTATTAGAAAAAGTAAAATGAATAGTATCACCTGGATTTAAAGTTGTATTAATAATATCATTATGATCATTAGTATAATTAATTTGGTATCTAACAGGTATATTAGAAACAGCATTTGCTCCAAAGTTTTTAACAATAACAGAAACAGTAATTGGTATGTTTATAGGCGTAGAATCAAGAGGATTTAATATTTCTACAACGCCTACATCATAAGCAGCAGGTAAAGAATGTATATTAACACACATAGTATCATTAACGGTAATAATATCATTATTATATCTCGTATAAGCACATAAAGTATAATCTAAATGAGGAGCTATAAATGGAGTAGTAAATGTATAAATTACAGTATCACCTACTGAGAGACTATCGGCAAAAATTTCATTAACAGGTTGTCCATTATTAATTTTATAACTAATAGGTACGTTATATACAGTATTAGCGCCAACATTAGCGATTTTAACTTTTACAATTTGAGTTGTCCCCGTAGTAGTCGGAGAGGTAGGAGTAATTATTTCTGTTAAAGCTACATTATTAGATACTTGATAAACAGAAATTTTAATATCATCTATAGCAAAGCCATCAAAATTTGTGCTGTCATTAGATAAAAATCCTATTCGCAATTTTACGTTATTTTTATTGGATAACATAGTCAATTTATAAAAAGCTGGTACCCATTGATTACTAAAGCCAGTAAAACTTGGTCTACCATTGTCTAGATAATCATTATACCAATTATATCCATTTAAATCATTTAAACCTCCTAAAGTTATCCAAGAGTTACCATCATTCAAAGAATATTGCAAGTATGCACCATCATGTCCATATTCACTTTGTTTCCAATAATAAAATGAAATATATGGATCTACTATACCAGAAAAATTTAAAGTAGGAAATTCTAAATATCCTTCTACTCCATCTGGATAATTTGTAGTAAGCTTAGTCATCCAAACGTTAGGCATAGAATGGGGATAGTTAATTATAGTACCTTGCGGTACACCATGCTCCCATAGACCAGTATTATCACTTATTAGTTGGGTATTATCATCGAAATCATCTTCAAAAACTATTAATGAAGGCAAGCCATTATAACTAACACATTTTTTATTATTAAATGGGATAGTATCTGATGGAGCATTAATTATGAAACATATATCATTTATGTATGGATTAGTTGGTATATTATTAATCATAATATTGAGAGTATCATTAGCTGGTATATTACCATTCCATGGTGTAGAGCTCACAAATTGATTATTCTGTAAAGTAACAATATTAAAAGTATTTAATGGTTGTAAGCCAAAGTTTTTGACAGTCACTTGTGCACTAGCAGTAGAATTTTCGAATTGCATATATTCCATTTTAGCGGCTTTAATACCTGCATCATAATTAGAATGAGGAATTAAAAGTACTTTATAATCTTCAGTTTCTCCATATGGATATATGCCACAAGGATTTGGAGGATTTTGTCCACTACTAGCTATGATCCTCATATTAGTAATCCCATAATGAACACCTAAAGGCACATTTAATACACCGTTTACGGTATTATGCGAGTCAGGTAAATATGATTGTAAAAACGCTGATTCATCAGGGAGGTCATATACACCATTATGATTATAATCAATAAAAACTCGCACATAACCAGCATTATAGGTTGATGGATCATCACAAACATCTATTGTTATATTACTTTGTTCACCTGCATATAAGAATAATCCATCTAAATTAGTAAAATCAGAATATTGAGCATTAGTATATCCACTTACATTCTCGAAATTATTGATTTTCACTCTACATATATCTTCATCTACGGTATAATTAGCAGATGAAATACAATATGTCAATGGATTATTTACAACAATTTTTTCTAAAGTATCATTATTTCTAATAGTATCTAAAAAATAGTTAGTATATGCAGTTATTATATATGTACCTATAACGCTTAAATCAGCATTATTAGAAAATGTATAAGTTGCTATTCCCATTGCTGGTATATTACCTACAAATTGTTCTATTATGGGATAATGATGATTTATCTGAAAAGCAATTGGAAAGCTAACATTTACCAAATCATTATTAGAATAATTCTTTATAGCAACTTTTATCTGTTCATGATCTGTTAATTCTATACCAGAATTAGGTTCTATAATTTCTGAAATGCCCACATCTATTGCAGGTATATTAGTAACAAATACTGTATCAGCTACTATATCGCTTCTACACCCTAATAAAGAGATTTTTATAGCTGGAATAGTATTAGAATATGTTCCAGTAGAAGGGAAAGTAAAATCATTATAACTAAATAAACCTCTATGATTACCAGCATTATATGCTAAAAATTCGGGATTTTCTTCTTCCCATTCGCCATCATAATTTAACCATAAAATTTGAAGATTATTCTCACCAGAATAATAATAATTATGCTGCAATGGTATTTTTACCCAACCATTATTTAAAGTTATATCTCCTTGATAAACTAATTGCATATTAGATGTAGATGGCAAAATATTAGAATTATGATTTTCTGTTAATATATCTCCTAAATAAATTTTTTGATTATGAAAAGTATAATTAAGAGTAGTGTTAACTACATTAACATATAATGTATCAATATAGCCACCTGAACCTATCTCACTATTTAAATATATCATACTTGCAAAACTATATTGATAATAACCATTAGCAGGCATTGTACTTATAGTATCCAGATTATTATTATAGATATTAACATTGTTATGCACTTGTGTAGCTAAATAATATATGGTAGTATCAAATAAATTTGGAGTAGTTAAATAATTACCTATACCAATAAAATTATTACCTAAAGGATCAGAATACCAATTAATTATATTACTAGGATCTGATGGAGTACCAGAAAGTGTAGCATTAGAAGCATAATTGATAATTACAGAATTTGAAATGGGAGGTAAAGGTTTTTGGCGAAAATATAAAAACTTTTCTATTGTATCATTTTGAGGATTAATAGTATAAGCTGGTGAATTGTTATATAATTTAATATGTACACTATCTTGACCATTAATAAATTGCAATGATATAGAATTAGTTAATGCATAATCTATAAAACTATGCGCTGGAATAGGTACATTAGTGTTTTCATTGATAATAAGAGAACCATTAACAATACATTTGAGTTCTAAACCAGCAGGTATGTCTAAATTACCATAATTTTTAAGTCTTACTACTATATTTGTACTGCCATCATTACATTCTGCCCATGCAGGTGATATGAGATCTTCTAAAGCTACTTCATATGATGGATAAACGACATGCGCCGTTACTGGAACTTTATTACTATTACATTCACTAATGTTAATTCGCAAGATAGGTATGTTATTTGAATATGTACCACCATATTGTGGTAAACTATAATATGAATAATTATATAAGCCTCTATAATCTGATACATTCATTGTTTTAAAGTTAGGATAATTACCACCCCAATTCCCATTTAAGTTTAACCATAAAATCTGTAAATTTTTTGTTCCATCATAATAAAATGGCTTTGACAAAGGTATTTTCACCCAACCACTTCCATTTATACTTATATTCCCTTGGAAAATTAAATTCATTTGAGAAGTATCGGGTAAACTATTATCATTATGCTCGTTATTATTAATTAATTTAAAATACACTTTTTGATTATTAATTGTATAATTAGACATAGAATTAGAAACATAAAAAGCTATAGTATCGATGTATCCTATTCTATTAATTTCATTAGCTAGATATATCATACTTCCAAAACTATAAGAATAATAACCATTAAAAGGTAAATAATTAGTTGAATTTGTAGAGTTGACATCACCAATGTAATATGGTGAAGATGCAGCATTGACCATAGCAAAAAAAGTAGTATCATTGACTAAAGGTGGTGTATACAATACCTCGCCTACATGTAAAATATCATTAGTATTAATATCATTGAACCAGAATAAATTAGTCTGAGATTGATGTATAGCAGTTAATTCTGCAGCTTCAAATAAATTCACTGTGTCATTTACAGCTAAAGGATCTGTAGGTAATAATTTTAGATATAAATTTTTATTAAGTGTATCATTAAAAGTGAGAGTAGAATAAGTTTGGGTTGTAGGATAAACTTGTAAATTTATATTAGCAATGCCATGAATAAATGGAATATTTAATGGAGAAGAAAATACAAAATCTATACTGCCATCTGGTTGTATAGGCTCCGTAGTATTGCTAGTAATAGTTATACTATTATTTAATTTACAAGTAATTGATGCACCAGATGGTATGGTACTATAACCATAATTATGCAGTCTCACTGATACAAAAGCTTGAGAAGACGAACATGAGCTATCAAGAGGTGTTAATAATTGCTCTACAGCTAGCTCATATGGTGGATTATTAATTACAAAAACCGTGTCTGGTACTAATCGACTACTACAACCTTTTAATGAAAAATAAATATTTGGTAAATAATTAACATAACTAGCCGAAGATGTGTAATCAACATTGTCTGCGCTAAAAGATAATCCTCTATTTGATGAAAAATTTGTTCTTTTGAAATAAACATAACCGCTATTAGCAATATTAGATTTACTATTTATCCATACAATTTGTAAATTTTTATTGCCAGAAAAATTAAAAACATTTTGTAATGGAATCTTTTGCCATCCATGACCATTGAAAACTATGCTACCATCATATACTTTTAACATAGTAGTTGTATCTGGAAAAGTATTAGATGTATGTGCATTATTATCTATTTCTTTGATAAATATTCTTTGATGATCTACATAAAAATTATAAGGATCATTATTAACATAGAATGATATAGTATCTATTATACCAGCTTGTCCTATTTCATTAGACAAATAAATCATACTCGAATAACTGAATTTTTTTGTTGCATTTATAGGCATATAATAAGTAGTATTGCTTGTTAACATATCTCCTACTATTCTATTATTATATCCATTATACAAAAATGTATTAGCAGAGACATAATATATGATAGTGTCTAATAAATAAGGAGTTATTAATGTATCACCAATATGCAATAAATTATTAGCTAGGTTATCTGCGTACCAATGAATGGGTAAATTATCAATAGAATATGCTACTAAAGTATCTACTTGCCCAAAATCTATAACTGAATTGTAAACAATGGGATCTTGCACTCTTTTAAATAATCTAATATGCTTTTGTAATGTATCATTATATATCACAATACTATATTGTGGAAATCCATTATGATAAATTTTAACATCAATATCTGAAATATTATTTACAAAGTTTACATTATATGAATTATTAAAAGTAAAAATATAATCTTGTAATGGTAAAATATCATCAGGAATGGTGCCAATAATAGTATCATTATTTAAAACGCAATATAAATTTATACCAGCAGGAATGGTATTAGTCCCATAATTTCTTACTTTTACAGTAACATTAATCAAAGGATCAGTACAATTATCATTAATAGGATTAACTAATTCTTCTATAGATAACTCATATGGTGTAGAAGGTAAGACATAAGCTGTATCAGGTAATATATTACTAGTACATGAATGAAACTTTACCAAAATATTAGGGATATAAGAAGTTCTATACCCATCAGTAGTAGAAAATGAATTAGAACTAGCTATCCATAAACCTCTATTTGATCCCATATCAGTTCTTAAAAATGTTTGCCCACCAGTTATTGGAGCACCATTTAAATTAAGCCAAATTATATGTAAGTTTTCATTGCCGGTGTAATAAAAAGGATGTTGAAGGCCTATCTTACACCAACCTTGCTTATCAAATTTCACTTGCCCCATATAGACTAATTGCATATCTATAGTATCTGGCAGATTTGAAGATGTGTGTATAGTCATATTAGTCTCGTCAAAATAGATTTTTTGGTTATTTAAAATGCAATTAGCATTATCACTATAAGCATAGAAAGCTATAGTATCTATATATCCACCTCTATTAATTTCATTTTTATAATAAAGCATGCTACTACAACTATAATTAGAAGTTGTATATACTGGATATTGCATAGTATATTGATTATTAGCCATATTGCCTATTATTATAGGATCTTCTTCTACTTTAGTATAAACATAGTATATTGAGGTATCATATAAAGTAGGAGTTAAAAAATCATGCCCAACATTTACGATGTTATGGCCTAAAGAATCAGTAGACCAAAAAGTAATACTATCAGCCTGAGATATAGCAGTGAGATATGCTGGCAAACCCGCTAATGTTACACTACTATTAACTATTGGTTGGTCTGGTTGGAAATATAATGTTAAATCTCTATATATAGTGTCATTTCCTACAGATAAACTATATTGAGGACTATTATGAAAGATTTTTAAACTTACATTTGCTTTGCCATTATTATCAAAAGGTATTATTAGAGGTTGAGTAAATGTAACATCTAAGGTACCATTTGCAGGAATAGGAGCAGATGTTAGTGTACTAACTGTCATTAAATTATTTAGAATACAACTCACACTTACACCTGCTGGTATTGGATTATTTCCTGCATTGCCCAATTTCACTGTTAAATAAGTATTAACCTCTGTGCATATATTATCTATAGGAAATAATAAATCCTCAACTGACAATTCATAATCAGAGGAGTTCAAAACAAATACTGTATCTTTGACAATATCACTTTGGCAACCTTCCCAGCTTAATCTAATATTAGGAATATATTGAGCTAAAGTCCCCGCAGTAAAAAAAGGTGTATTATTATTACCATATAATGTTCTATAATTTGTAAGATCTGTTCTGAGAAAATACCTGTTATTTTGATATATATGCTCACTATTATTAATCCATACTATTTGCAAATTTTTATTACCAGAATAATAAAATGGTTCATCAAGGGCTATTTTATTCCATCCGAAATGATTAATATTGACAATGCCATTTAATACTTGTACCATATTAGTAGTATCAGGTAAATTAGCTGAGGTATGTTCAGAATTAGTAGTTTCATAAAAATAAATTTTTTGATTTGGGTAAACATGAGCTATATTATCTACATTAGTTACATAAAAAGCAATAGTATCTATCCATCCCGATTTATTTATCTCATTAGATAAATAAATCATACTAGAAAAACTATATGTATTATGAGTAGCAATTGGGGCGTCATAAGTTCCCTGAGAGCTAGACATATTACCTATAATAGTAGGTTCACTATAAACTTTTGCTATCACATAGTATATAGTAGTATCTATTAATGGAGGTGTGCTATAATTATTACCCTGATATAATAAATTGTTAAGTAAACTGTCTGCATACCATAAAGCTACAACGCCTGTATCTACTAAAGCATTTAAATTTGCTGACTGATTAACCAGGATAGTTTCATTAGAAACATTAGGTACATGAGGAGTACGTCTACTAATGAAATGATGATCTATGGTATCATTTATATTATATAAATCATTTGGCATATCTGCCCAGCACCTCATAGAATATGTAATATTCTGATTATAAGCAGAGAAGTCTTCTAAATGAGAAAATGTAAACGTAAAAGTATCGCCTGGCAAAACAGTACTATTATATATTTCACCAATAATATTACTAGAGCCATTAACTTGATATTTCAAAGGTATATTACTAATAGGTAAAGTACCATTATTTTTAGCCTTAACAACTACATTACTTTGATTAATGTTACAATCTGTAACTGGATAGACAACTTCTAACATTTCTACATCAATAGATGGTAACCAAGAGATTTCTATATCATCGATATTAACAAAATTACTTGAATAAGGTGAGAAAAATCCAAAACCAATATAATAAACACCAGAACTATCTGGGGTAAAAGTGGCAGTTTGCTCTATATATGATGTATTGTAAATATTACTTAAAGTATCAAAAAAGTTTAAATTATCCAAATCTATTGCATCACTATATGCCAAATAAATAGTATGATTAGTACCCCAAGCACTAGCCTTGTACCAATAAGAGACTTTATATGTTTCACCTCCCTGTAAATTAAAACATCTAGTAAACAACCAATTACCAGCAGAACTCAAAGAATTATTATTATATTTCACACTATACGATCCGCTATGAGCATCATAAGCACTAAAATAAGGGAAAATCAATCCCATATTATTACTTGTATCTATATTAGTAAATAATTTATACGGTTCATTAGGTTCAAAACCCATAGTGTAAGGTCCATTTGAAAAATTATGTCCATTTGAAATTTCTTTATATAAAGTATCATTACTATGATCCATATCATTATTCATATTTACGTAAACCTTTATGCTATGATTACCATATTCTGATAAATCTATAGTATTAGTAAATGTAAATTGTAAAGTATCTAAGAAATTTAGATTGGCATTAAAAGTTTGAAAAACTACTGGCTGATTATCATAAATATAATATGCATCAAAAGATGTTACAGGATTAGACCCTGCATTTATAACACTAAACTTAACCACTTCACTACTACCATATCCACAACTATGAGACAAATCATCTATAGACAATAATTTAAGATTATTAGGTAATATATCAACCTCATCTGCCCCGATAGATGGGAATAAAGGATCTCTTGGCTCACCATCGATATCTGTACTGATAATATTTATATTAGCACCTTTTTTAAATAGTTCAAACTGGTAAGTATGTAAATCATTATCAGCAAAGAAAAGAGGATTTACACTTACACTATGCATATTTGTATTAGTTATATTTCTTAAGTTTTCTAAATCTAAAATATTAGTACTATTAATATAACCTAAAATCCCTTGATTATTATATACATAATAATCATTGTAATCCAAATAAGTAAAATAACTTGATGGAGTCAAACTAAATATTGCATATGATTTAGCATTATTATTACCAATATTAATCATTCCATTAGCAAAAATATTATTTCTCACATCTAAATTATTACATCCATTATCCACAAAAAAAGCAGTAGTTATAGTAGCGAAATTTTTGTTATATGAACCGAATAGATGTATAGAGTTATTATAAATTTTTACATTACCAGTAGAACTTGAGATAACTATACCAGCCATAGAAGAGTTAATTATGCTATTAAAACCATCACCATACATATCACTAATCATATTATTAGCAATCAAAATATTGCTAGATGACTCATTTGTAGAAAGGTTTATTCCATGACCTCCATATCCACTTGTATTTAGATATTTTACAGATTTTATAATATTATTTGTAATTTGTACATTACTACAACCATTAAATAAATATATACCTCTAGGAGCATAAAATGGTTGATTGATTAATGTATCATCTTGTATATTAAAAATTAAATTTTATTAATCAAAGAATTTTTAGTATTCACGAAATAAATACCAGTATTTTTTATATAATTAGCTTGATTATCTGATCCTAATGTAGAATTTAAAACAGAAACATTATTAATTGGACTATTAATATCGCCATTACTATAGATTCCATAATAAGATTTTTCGATATTTACATTATCAATAATGATATTACTCGAATTTTTAGCAGTAGAGTTAGGAAATGTAGAACCCCCAATAAATATGGCACTAGTATTAATTTTATTGTGACCACAGGCAACATTTATATTTTTAATAACAATGTCATGGCTACCTTGAGAGTTATCATCGCTAGCAATCTGTATTGATGTTTGAGCTCCACTCGTAGCTAATTGTTTAATTGTTAAATTTCTACTATTTGTGCCATTATTAGATCCATCTATGATTATATATTTGGAAGCTAAAATTTTTATTACATATGATGAATTATTAGATACAATAGTAACATTTTTGCCTGATTGAGGCTTTATTGTTAATGTATTAGTAGAAGACAAATGGGGAAATAAAGGTATAACATAAGAACCATTATAAATGCTATCTACTAGTTCTAATGTAACTGGTCCAGTAAGCCCACATTCACTCAAATTAAATATAGCATCATTAATAGAATGAAAATTGGTACCTGATGTAGGTAAACTACTATTGATAGTATAAATTCCTGAATAACCACTACTGCAGCAATTAAAGGATACTGTAGTAGTATCATTTTGAGGATTTTGATCTGCAATCCCATTAGGATTTGTAATCCATGCTTTTATATTTACATTACCAGCCTGAAATGATACATTATTTGCAAAAACAATCTCTTTTATTTCATCAGTTAAAATAGTCCCATTCCAATGAAATTCTGGTTGCAAAACACCATTTATAGTATATTTAATAGTAAAATTAAATACTGTATCATTACCATAATTTTTTACTTTTGCTTTTATATCATAAACATTTGTAGTATAGACAGTCGTTGTAGGTTCTGTAATTGCTATAAATTGCATATCATTATCTTGAGTGCTAACCTCAAAACCTAATTTAATATTTGGTCTATACGTTGTTCTATAGCCAGTTGTACTCATTGGTATGGGAGTAGCATTTTGTCCTTTATAAATTCCTGCATTATTTTTAATATTATAACAAAATTTAGGGAAATATAATGTAGAATAATGACTATTATTGATCCAAATAATTAAAAGATTATTATTACCAGAATAATTAAAATCATTTGAAAATTCAAAATCATACCATCCGGAATTATTAATACTTAATGAAAAGGGGCCTTTTACCCTAGTTAACGTAGCAGTATCTATTAAATTTGTACTATTAAAAATTGAATCTGTTGTTTCACCAATATAAATATATTGATTATTGATAGAATAATTATTAATATTATTCCCAACATTAAAAGCAATTTTCTTAAGAAAGCCATTAGTCTGTATTTCATTTTTGGAATAAATCATGCCACCATATGAATACTCATAATAACCATAAAAAGGCAAAACACTATAGTAATTATTGGAACCTTCACCAATGATCACATCTGATAATATTAAACGTCGAGTATAAAAATTATTAGATAGTTCACCTACATTATGACTTAAAGAACTATCAATGGCTTTAATAGTATAAAAAATTGAAGAATTATATGCTTGAACAGGAATTGCAGCCTCATATATATCATCACTAGTATTAATCATCAATATGCTATCAATAGGTCCATTATTTCTATTCCAATATAAAATCGCATAAAAAATACCACTTTCATCAGTTATTTGAGCTTTTATATTATAAGGTCCTGGGTTATTAATAATTGTATCTTCGTAAATAGGGTCTAAAAGTGTAATTATTGGAGGATCTAGTTCTTCTAAAGAAGCCATTACTCTAATATTATCAATAAACCAACCTGCCGCTTCACCTACACCATTATTGTTACCATCTTTAATTTTAAAACGAATTTTAACATTTGGTTTATTTGCTGCAATGCTACTTATTAAAAATTTTTCAGCTTTCCACCATCCATTATTGGGTTCATAATTAGTAATAAATGGTTGCCAATCAGGATTATATGATAATGAATTATATCCATATCCATTTAATAAATTAGCTGAACCATAGTAATAATTAGTATCTAAAATTATCCATGTATTCCCATTATCAACACTAATTTCTATAGATGCAGTATCAAATAATTCAATCTTACATATTTGATCAAATTGTAATATTACATAATAATTGCCAATAGTAGAAAAGCTCTCTGTTTCTAAGTATGAAACATCATTTGTATCTAATTTATTATAATAACAAAATGACCCTTCTGACTGTAAAGAATCATAAACATTCCACAAAGAAGATCCAAAAGATGTAACTCTAAATGTAGAATCTTCAAATTTTTCTTCAAAAACTATTGTTTGACTATAAGTCAAATAATTTAAAAATAAAAAAATAAATAAAAAATAAAATTTTTTCATACTATTAATTTTTATTAAAATCTTATAAGTAAAATTATATTAAATTTATTAAATTTAAATATAATTTATCTAAATAATTTATATTTTAATGTATATTTATATAATGTTAATAAAATATTTTTATTAACATAGCTAATTTAATAAAAAATAATTAAAGTTTAGAAATTTAGGAATACTACTTCTCATGGTCACCATGTCACACAATCACTTTCTCATCCCCTCTCCCAGTCTCCTCGTCTCCTCGTCTCCTCGTCATCTCGTCATCATGTCTTCAAGTCACCTCGTCTCCCAGTCATCCAGTCTCCTCGTCATCCAGTCTCCCAGTCTTTCACTCTTCAACTTGACTTATTTAGTATTTTACTTTAATTGAATGAAACTTAGTAATAGATATTAATCCCACTCAATATTTAATTTTTTCTTTGGTTTAGTGTATGTTTTTTTATCTACTTTTTGAGTATCTGTAGTAGTCCATTCTATTTGGTATTCTTTAGGCTTATTGTCTTCTGGTCTTACTATTAATAATGAAGTATCTTGACTGAAATTATTCATTTCTGCTTTGATATTAGTTTTAATATTTTCTTGCTCTTGTTTTACAGTTTCTTGCCTAGAAATTTTACGTTGTTCTTTATCAAAAAGTTCATATTTATAATTGCCTGGTTTACCATAAACACGCACATATAATGTCATACCTTTAGTATCATCATAGTTAATGTAGCCATAATCATCCACATTATCTATTTGATTATTTCCCTGATGTAGCAACTCACGAGCTTTCACTGCTAGATGATAATCTATTTCATTATTTAGATTATGCTTCCCTCTTACTTTTATGTTAATGACATTACTCAAAATCGCCATTTCTGGTATTTCTACTATTTGATCTGATAGATACAATGTATTATTAAGTTCTCCAAATTTGATATGTGAGAAATCTCTATTGATATATTTTTTTAAACCCATCAATGGTTCGAAATTTATTAATTCACCATTTTTTATATTAATAACAGCAGTAGCTTTCATAGAAGGTTTAATAATTTGCCAATCTTTTGTGAGTGAACCTCGTGCCTGCAAATCTATATTTGCAATACCATTAATATTTTTATCAGTTAGAATTTTTTGATTGAAATTTTCCATTTCTGTAAACAATCGATTAATATTTATTTTATTAGCTATCAAGTCTATAGCAAAATCATTTTTTTGTTCACCAGGCACTAAATAACCACTGCCATTTATATTCCCACCGAATGCTTTGAAATCTATTTTATCGATTACAAATTTATTTGATATCATTCTACCGTTTAGTTTTAAATTATTAGCAGAGAATAATTTATATTTTATTAGCTCCGAAGCCATTTCTACTTTAATAAATTGATTGGTTGCATTACTTTCTATATGAGTATTTAGATTTAAATTTTTAGCTCCCACATTCATATATATCAAATTATCGATTTTAATATTAGCATTAGCTAATATTGTCGGCTGCAGTTTTGTACTAGAAGGCTTAGTTTGAGTATTATCTTGTTTTTTTATGAGGCTATCTAAAACTAGTTTTGGAATATTGGCATTTAGATTTACTTGTAAAAATGGTCTATCACTAAGAAATAGATTTTTCCATTTTATAATAGTCGCATCAGCATTTTGTATATATTGCCCATTAATTTTACAATTTAATGTTTGAATTTTTAAACTATCATTATTTATCAAAGTTACAGTATTCATTTCTTTAAAATTATATGGAGCAATATAAAAATTAGCTGATTGTATATTTAGTTTTGAATTAATATCAGACATTACTAAAATACTTTTAAATCCTCCATACCAATTAGGTAGACTCGTTTGTCCCTTCAGTTCTATTTGTATTTGTCCACTATTAATTTGCACATTATCATTATTTAAAAATTTCATTTCATGCAAATCTACCATTCCCACAATATCTAAATTTATAGTTGGACTTATGAGATTTTGTAATTTTACTTTTCCATTTAAATGGCTATTATTCTCATAATTAATTTGTAAATCATTAATGTCGATATTATATTTGGATAAATCAGAAAAATTTTCTGTAGTAATGTTTGCACTAAAATTAACCTTAGACAAATTAATTTTTTCGTTTTTCAATTCTATATCATTACAATACAATTTAGCATTTAGTTTAGGGAAATGGCCTTCATATAAATATCCTTTTATTTGAGTTGTAAGCGAAATGGTACCTTTTAGTGAGTATGTATCCAAGTTTTTCTTAATTTTTTCAGGTAAAAGCTCAATGATATTATTTATATTATTTTTTTTAAGAGTAAGGCTCGCATCTATATTAGGCTTTTGAGAATTAAAATTATACATTAGCGACATTGAGAAATCATTACCACCAATATCACCAACAATTTTTTTAGCATAAAATATAGAATTATCTATATCAATATTGCTACTTGTAGAAATATTGATTTCTATATTATGTTTCAAAGAAAAGGTAGTATCTATCATCAGACTATCGAGAGTAAAATTAATATCAGAATTTTCTGAAAAGACATTTTCATTATATTTACCATTAGTATGCATTTTATGAATAGTAGTGCCTATAGACATTTGATCTTTGGCAGATAAGTATCCTAGATGAATATTTTTTAGATAAATATCTGGTAATTCCAAAAGGATAGCATTAACATTTTCAGTAGTATCAGTTACGAAAATATCAAAATTATTTTTACCGTCTTCATGAATTTTTAAGTTAATTTTACCATTATTAAGGTAAATTTTTCTAATATTATATTTACCTCTTATAATATCAAAAATATTTGTGCTAGCATCCATATAATTGATTGATAGCAGATCATCACTGCGTATTTCTACATTTGTAAATCTAACAGATATGAGAGGGAAATGAGAAAATAAATTTAAGTCAATAGCATCAACATACAAAGGAACTTTTAGATAATTATCTACATATTCCACCAATTTATTTTTAATAATATGCTGATGTGTATAAACATAAATAAAAGAAACAGTAAAAAATAAAAAGATGACAATTAAAACAATTAAAAATATTTTTAATAATTTTTTAAACCAACTCTTTTTAGGTATTTTATTATCTGGTGGTATATCATTCATAAAAGCAAATTTACAAATAAAATAACTATTATGAGATCAAAAAATTATTTTATTACTAAAATTAATACAAAACTAAAACTTTACCTAAAATAGTATGTTTGACACCATCAGTTTCAGTTATAAAATTGAAAATATATGTATATGAGCCTTCTTGAACATATTCACCATTATATGTACCATCCCATCCTATATTTGGATTTGTAGTATAGAATATTTGATTACCCCATCTATTATAAATACGCATCTCAAAATTATCTGGATCTATATTTACTCCAAAAATATTAAAAATACTATTGATATTTCTTCTATGAGGCATTATAGCATTAGGAATATAAAAAGTGCTAATATCTTTAATTATTATTTGAGCTCCTACCGTATCAATGCAGTTATAATCATCTATCGCATATAATACTACGTGATAGCTGCCTGGTTCCATATAAACATGATTAGGAGCATACTCTTCTGAACTATTATCATCTCCAAATGTCCAATAATATGAAGTGGCCCCAGTAGAATAATTCTGAAAATAAATAATTGGATTTTCAATAGTTGTCATTTGAGGTTTAAATGTAAAATTAGCAGTTGGACCAGGCAAATCTTCTACATATATATTAGCAATACTCATACAGCCTATAGCATCGGTAACTGTTACTATATAATTCCCAGCTACGATATTATTTAAGTTAGCATCCATATAACCATTAGACCAGATGAAAGTATAAGGTGGTACTGCCCCATTAATATTTAATAAAATACTACCGTCTGATTGACCACAATGTGCTGAATTAACAAGAAAATTAATTGTTGGCAATGGATGAACAGTTACTGTAATTGATGCTGTGCCTGTACAACCTTCATT
>ERZ795046.2306-NODE-2306-length-17022-cov-11.937467_pt1 | contig 17022 bp, 15 predicted proteins | sample MGYA00375130_ERZ795046 | MGnify/ENA primary metagenome ERZ795046 (study PRJEB30175, sample SAMN05720202) | activated sludge metagenome | isolation source: anaerobic digester from wastewater treatment plant | place: Japan | collected 2015-05-15 ...
AAGCCCCAAAACGTTTTCCCAATATTACCGCACGATTGTATCGTGTGGAAGATCTTTTTTAATCAAAAGAATTCCTCGAGGCTTGCCTCGGGGTTATTCTTTTGAATTTATAAAATAAATTCCTGTTCAATGTCTGGGATTTCTACACGACGAAAACCTACTTTTTTCAATTCTTCTCTATAAAATACTTGAGTCTCGTAATCGCCATGGACCAGGAAAGTTTTTTTAATTTGGTATGGCGACTGACATTTCAGAAAAGAAATCATTTCTTTATAATCTCCATGTCCCGAAAGAGCCTCTATTTTAGCAATTCGAGCTTTGACCTTATGCATTTGTCCGAAAATAGAAATTTCTCTTAAACCTGGTTGTTGTAAGCGTGCTCCCAACGTTGTTGGTGCACAATAACCAACAATTAAAATAGTATTTCGTGGATTTTCAATGTTATTGGCAACGTGATGCTTTACACGTCCTGCTTCTAACATTCCTGAAGCAGAAATTATAATACACGGTTTTTTATAAGTATTCAAAGCCTTTGATTCATCAACATTTTTAATATAATGAAGAGAATTAAAACCAAAAGGATCGTTGTCATATTTAAGAACTTTCTTTACTTCTTTATTAAGTGATTCACTATAAAGGCGATAAATATCAGTAGCATTAACCGAAAGTGGGCTATCGACGAAAATTTCAATTTTAGGTAAAAGTCCTTTATTGTAAAAGTTATTTAACATAAAAACAATTTCCTGTGTTCGTCCAATAGAAAATGCTGGAATAATTAATTTTCCTTTGTTTAAAACACAAGTTTCCCATACAATTTTCAACAATTCTTCTTCGCTTTGTTGAGGATCAGGATGTAGCCTATCGCCATAAGTTGATTCGGTAATCAGGTAATCACAAGGTAAAAAAGGATCAGGTGGACGAAGAATATGATTATAGGGGCGTCCAATATCACTCGTATAAGCGAGATTTATTCTTCTATCATTTTCGATAATTCTTAGGTTTACAACAGCACTTCCTAATAAATGACCTGTATTGGTAAATTTGACACTAATTTTATCATTAATATAAAATCTTCTATTGTAAGCGACTCCAATAAACAAATCCATACAATTTTCGGCATCTTCAACATTATAAATTGGATCAACGGGAGGCAATCCTTGTCGGGCTCGTTTTTTATTAAACCATTTTACATCAAGTTCCTGTATGTGAGCACTATCAGTCAACATAATAGAACAAAGGTCACGTGTGGCGTGTGTACAAATAATGGAGCCTCGAAAGCCATTTTTATATAAAAAAGGAATTAATCCAGAATGATCAATATGAGCGTGAGAAAGAATAATGTGATCTAATTTTGCAGGATTAAATCCAAGATGGCGGTTTTTAGCATCTGTTTCAAGACCTTTTCCTTGAAACATTCCACAATCCAGTAAAATTTTTTTTCCTTCGTCGGTAGTAATTAAATGTTTACTGCCTGTTACCTCACGTGCAGCTCCAATAAACTTAATTTTCATAGTTGTTTGTTTTTTCTTAATATCGCAAATAATTCCCTCATAATTACTTGTTTATATATAACACGAAAGGAATTATAATAATGTTTATTAGTTTTCAAAACAGGAGATAAATTATAATTTTCTTTGGTTAAAAATGAATCATTTTCAAAAGTAGCATAATATTTTTATTTTTTTCTTTTTTATGAGAAAAAGTTAAACAAGTTACTAATTTTTCATAGAATAAAATCATGCTAAAAATTATGATTTTGACATCTCGACTTTGCAAAATGAATTTATTTTTTGTATTTTTGCATACCAATATACATCCCAATGGAAACATTTTTTCGTACTCATCAATATTTAGTGGAGCACGTTCAATCGCCTGTAAAAAGGTTATTGATGGATGAAATTGATTGGTCAAAACGTTTGATTGGAATAAAAGGTAGCCGTGGGGTAGGGAAGACGACTTTTCTTTTGCAATATGCAAAAGAAAAGTTTAAAAAAGATGACAATAGTTGTCTTTATATTAATTTTAATAATTTTTACTTTACTATTCATTCCTTAATCGAATTTGCTGAATGGTTTGTGCAACAAGGAGGAAGGACATTACTGATTGATCAAACTTTTAAGTATGAAAATTGGTCTAAAGAATTACGGGAATGCTACGATCGCTTTCCGGAATTAAAAATTGTCTTTTCTGGTTCATCTGTTATGCGATTAAAAGAAGACAACCCTGACCTGCAAGATGTGGTAAGTACTTATAATTTAAGAGGTTTTTCATTTCGTGAGTTTTTAAATCTTCAAGAAGGAGTAAATTTCCCAGCTTATACACTCGATGAAATATTAAAAAATCATATTCAAATTTGTAAAGAAATAGTTCAGCAAATTCATCCTTTGCAATATTTTCAGGATTATTTGCATCATGGTTATTATCCTTTTTTTCTCGAGCATAGGAATTTCTCTGAAAATTTATTGAAAACAATGAATATGATGCTCGAAGTAGATATTTTACTGATAAAGCAGATGGAATTAAAATATTTGTCAAAAATTCGTAAATTGCTGTATTTACTTATGATAAATTCCCCTGTTACTCCTAATATTAGTCAATTAAGTAGTGAGATTCAAACTTCAAGAGCTACCGTAATGAATTATATAAAATATTTAAAGGATGCCCGCTTACTTAATTTGCTTTATCCTGCAGGAGATCAATTTCCTAAAAAGCCTCATCTGGTTTATGGACATAATACGAATTTGCTTCATGCGGTAATGCCCGGTAATGTTGATAAACATATAGAAGAAAAAACTTTTTTATATAATTCTTTACATTCTAAGCATAAAGTAAATGCAGGGAAATATCATGCGGATTTTATAATTGATGAAAAATATTTTGTTAAATGTGATCAGAAAATGCATTCTTCAAAAAATCATTCAAAAATTATTTATGCTGCTAATGGGATTGAAATAGGTAAAAAAAACGAAATTCCCTTATGGTTGTTTGGTTTTCTTTATTGATCAATGAGATAATCTTTAATCATAAATAAATAAAATTTTTTAAAATAAAATTCATATATTTGTTTAATTTTCAAATAATTAATAATCATTCAATAACTATAATAAAATGGCTAAAACAAAGAAATTTTTAACTTGCGATGGTAATCAAGCAGCAGCTCATATAGCTTATATGTTTAGTGAAATAGCTGCTATTTATCCTATTACTCCTTCCTCACCTATGGCGGAATATATAGATGAATGGGCAGCCTATGGTCGAAAAAATATTTTTAATGAAACGGTGCAAGTTCAAGAAATGCAATCTGAAGCAGGTGCTGCTGGAGCTATGCACGGGGCTCTTCAAGCAGGAGCATTGGCAAGTACTTTTACAGCTTCACAGGGTTTGCTTTTGATGATTCCTAACATGTATAAAATGTCTGGTGAGTTATTGCCGGGTGTTTTTCATGTGTCAGCACGATCTCTTGCTACTCATGCTCTTTCTATTTTTGGCGATCATCAGGATGTAATGGCAGTTCGTCAAACGGGTTGTGCTCTTTTTGCAACTGGTTCAGTTCAAGAAATTATGGATTTAGCTCCTGTTGCACATTTATCAGCAATAAAATCTCGTATTCCTTTTGTACATTTTTTTGATGGTTTCCGTACTTCCCACGAAGTTCAAAAAATAGAACAATTGGATAAAGAAGATCTAATTCCTTTAATTGATCAAGAAGCTTTGAAGGCTTTTAGACAAAGAGCTTTAAATCCTAATCAACCGGTAACTCGAGGTACAGCTCAAAATCCTGATATTTATTTTCAAGCTACCGAAGCTGCTAATCCTTTTTACGAAACAGTACCTGAAATTGTAGAAGATTATCTTAATAAATTAGCTGAAATAACAGGAAGAAAATATCATCTTTTCGATTATTATGGTGCAGAAGATGCTGATCGTGTTGTAATTGCAATGGGTTCTTCAACCGAAGCTATTCGAGAAGGAGTTGACTATTTGATGGCTAAGGGTGAAAAAGTTGGTTTGATTTCTGTGCATCTTTATCGTCCTTTTTCTGCAAAACATTTTTTAGCTGTTCTTCCTAAAACTGTAAAAAGAATCAGTGTTTTAGATCGTACAAAAGAACCCGGTGCAAATGGTGAACCTTTATATCTGGACGTAAAGAATGCCTTATATGGACAAAAAGATGCTCCAATCGTGGTAGGTGGACGCTATGGTTTGTCTTCTAAAGATTTTACTCCTGCTCAAGTATTAGCTGTTTTTGAAAATTTAGCTTTACCAGAGCCCAAAAATCATTTTACAGTAGGAATTGTTGACGATGTTACTTTCACTTCTCTTCCACTAAGAGAAGAAATTTCACTGGGTGGTGAAGGAATTTTTGAAGCTAAATTTTATGGTATCGGTTCTGATGGAACAGTAGGAGCCAATAAAAATTCAATTAAAATCATTGGGGAAAATACTAATAAATATTGTCAAGCTTATTTTGCCTATGACTCAAAAAAATCGGGAGGATTTACCTGTTCTCATCTTCGTTTTGGCAATCATCCTATACGTTCAACTTATTTAGTTACCACACCAGATTTTGTTGCTTGTCATGTTCAAGCTTATTTAAAGCTTTATGATGTAACTAAAGGGCTGAAAAAAAATGGAACTTTCCTTCTGAATACGGTATGGAATGAAGAAGAAGTAAAGAAAAACTTGCCTAATAAAGTAAAAAGATATTTAGCAAAAAATAACATTAATTTTTATATTATTAATGCCACAAACATTGCTCAGGAAATTGGTTTAGGAAATCGCACCAACACTATTCTTCAATCAGCTTTCTTTAAAATTTCTAATGTTATTCCTTATGAATTGGCTGTTGAAAAAATGAAAGAAATGATTGATAAGTCCTATGGCAAAAAGGGTCAAGAAATTGTAAAGAAAAATTATGCAGCCGTTGATCGAGGAACAGAATTCATTAAAATAGAAGTTCCAACTGAATGGGCAACGTTACCAGATGATGAAGAGATAGAAGATAATGCACCTGAATTCATTAAAAAAGTGGTTCGTCCGATGAATGCTCAGGCAGGCGATGATTTGCCAGTATCGGTTTTTAAAGGGCGAGAAGATGGCACGTGGGAGCCAGGTACCAGTAAATATGAAAAACGAGGTGTAGCAACAATGGTTCCCCTATGGAATCCAGCAAATTGTACGCAATGCAACGAATGTGCTTATGTTTGTCCGCATGCTACTATTAGACCATTTATTTTAGATGAAACAGAACAAGCAAAAGCAACTTTTGAAACCATCAAAGCTAATGGAAAACAGTTTGTAGGAATGACTTATCGAATTCAAGTGGATGTGCTTGATTGTATGGGGTGTAATAATTGTGCAGACATTTGTCCAGGTACCAGAGGAAATAAAGCACTTACAATGGTTCCTATTGAAACACAATATGATAATCAGAAAAATTGGGATTTTTGCATAAACGAAGTCAAATCGAAACAACATTTGGTAGATGTAAAAATGAATGTAAAAAATTCCCAATTAGCTACTCCACTGTTTGAATTTTCAGGAGCTTGTGCTGGTTGTGGTGAAACACCTTATGTGAAATTAATTACTCAGCTTTTTGGTGACCGTGAGTTGGTTGCCAACGCTACTGGTTGCAGCTCTATTTATTCTGCTTCAGCTCCTTCTACTCCTTATACGACCAATAAAAACGGACAAGGTCCAGCCTGGGCAAATTCTTTGTTTGAAGATAATGCTGAATTTGGACTGGGAATGGTATTTGCCAACGAAATTATGCGAAATCGCTTGGTCAAAATAATGACAGAAGCAATAAATGATAATAGCTGTTCCAATGAATTGAAAGCTTTATTTGCTGAATGGCTGGATAATCGAGAAGATGTTGAAAAAACAAAGGAATTAGCCTCTAAAATTGTTCCCTTCGTTAATACTTGTAATGGAAAATACTGTAAAGAAATAGCTGAATTAAGTTCTTTTTTAGTAAAACGTTCGCAATGGATTATCGGAGGCGATGGTTGGGCTTATGATATAGGTTTTGGAGGTTTAGATCACGCCATTGCTTCAGGAAAAAATTTCAATATTTTAGTATTAGATACTGAAGTTTATTCTAATACAGGAGGACAATCTTCTAAAGCTACTCCGATGGGAGCAGTTGCTAAATTTGCCGCTTCGGGCAAACGTATTCGTAAAAAAGATTTGGGCATGATGGCTATGGCTTACGGTTATGTTTACGTAGCTCAGATTGCAATGGGAGCAAATAAAGCTCAAACGCTCAGGGCTTTAAGAGAAGCTGAAGCTTATAATGGACCATCATTAATTATTGCTTATTCTCCTTGTATTAGTCACGGTATTTATGCAGGCATGGAAAAAGCCCAAGAAGAACAGGCACGAGCTGTTGAATGTGGTTACTGGCAGTTGTATCGTTATAATCCAATGCTGGAAGAAGAAGGTCAAAATCCATTTATTTTGGATTCAAAAGAACCACAATGGGATAAATTTCAAGACTTTCTGATGGGCGAAATTCGTTATGCTTCTTTGATGAAACAATATCCTGAAGAAGCTAAAGAATTATTCCTTGCAGCCGAAAAAAATGCAAAATGGCGTTATAATAACTATAAGCAAATGGCTGAAAGACAATTTTAAGATAATAATTTATTCTTAAATAATTCTTTGAGTTATCAAAAAGGCTATTCATTTGAATAGCTTTTTTGATAATATAATTCTGATAATCAATTTATTTTGAAAATATAAATAAAATTATTATTTTTGTAAAACAAATCTTTCTCAGGTAATTAAATTCAAATTTTTAACAATGATATGGCGACAACAGCAGATATTAAAAATGGAATGTGTATTAATCTTGATGGTCAATTTTATATCATCACAGAATTTCTTCATGTAAAACCGGGTAAAGGACCTGCTTTTGTTCGTACGAAAATGAAAAATGTAGTGACGGGCAGAACTTTTGAAAAGACTTTCAGTGTAGGAACTCACATTGATGAAGTACGTATAGAACGACGTAAGTATCAATATCTTTACCAGGATGATATGGGTTATTATTTTATGAACAATGAAACTTTCGATCAAGTTTGCATAAACAAAGAAATGATCAATGGCGTAGATTTTTTGAAAGAAGGAATGATTTGTGATGTGGTGGTACATGCTGAATCGGAAACTATTTTATATGTGGATTTACCTATTCAGGTAACGTTAACTGTAACTTACACAGAGCCAGGGCTTAAAGGAGATACTGCTACTAATGCCACCAAACCAGCTACTCTCGAAACAGGTGCCAATATTCGCGTTCCTCTTTTTATCAATACAGGGGATACAATCAGAGTTGATACTCGTGATGGTTCTTATGTAGAAAGAGTCAAAACTGAATAGTTAAAAATATTTTCTCACGATTTTTTTGAATGATCTATTTATCCGATAAATAATTAAGTTTATCGGATTTTTTTTATTTTTGTGCATAGATAAAAAAATTGTCATGAAAATAAAAGAATTTTTAAAAAGCTTTGTCTATGCCGCTGAAGGTATAAAAGTAATGTTTGCCTGTGGAAGGAACATGAAAGTTAATTTATTTACTGTTTTTGTAGTTATTGTTTTAGGAATAATTTTTCATATCAGTGCTTTTGAATGGATAAGTTGCCTATTATGTTTCGGTTTGGTAATCAGTCTGGAAATGATTAATACTTCTTTTGAAAATTTGGTCAATTTAGTTTCGCCCGATTTTCATCCGTTAGCAAAAAAAGCCAAAGATATTGCAGCAGGAGCTGTTTTGGTTTCAGCAATTATTGCTTTTATTATTGGATTAATCATATTTTTACCGAAAATTATTGATGCCATTTCTTGAAGCTTTTAAAAAACAATGTAAAATGTTAAAATGTAATTTTCTGACTGATTTTATTAACCTTTTATACCCCAACCTATGTCTTATTTGTGGAGAAAGTTTAATGAAAAATGAGGAACAATTATGTTCAAAATGTTTGTATCAGATTCCTAAAACGAATTATCATCTCATAAAAAATAATCTTATAGAAAAACGTTTTTGGGGAAAGGTTCCAATTGAACAGGCTACTTCTTTCTTCTTTTTTCAAAAAGGAAGTCCTTTTCAAAAATTATTGCATCAGTTGAAGTATCATGGCAACAAAGAATTAGGTGAAATTTTAGGAAAATATGCTGCTGCAGATTTGATTTTGACCGATTATTTTTCTGCTGTCGATATGATTGTACCAGTACCACTTCATCCTAAAAAATACAATCAACGTGGTTATAATCAGAGTGAATGGATTGGTAAAGGATTATCAACTATCCTTCAAAAACCACAAATCATTGATAATTTAGTACGTATTAAAGAAAGTACTACTCAAACCAAAAAATCAGTTTACGAGCGTTATGAAAATACAGAAGGCATTTTTTCTGTGAAAGATGAAAATTTTTTTTCAAATCATCATATTTTATTGGTTGATGATGTTTTAACAACAGGTTCTACTTTGGAGGCTTGTGCTCATGCACTTTTGACAGCCGAAAATGTTCAAATAAGCGTTTTTACATTAGCAGTGGCTTGAGTTTACCAATATTTTGAAAAATTATTCACAAATTATAAATCATGGAATATGGAAAATAGAATAGAAATTGTAAAAGGCGATATTACAAAGGAAGAAGTTGATGCGATTGTCAATGCAGCCAATCGAAGTCTTTTAGGTGGAGGTGGTGTGGATGGTGCTATTCATAGAGCAGCCGGTCCAGAGTTACTGGAAGAATGCAAAAAAATGAAGGGTTGTGAAACGGGTGAAGCAAAAATTACAAAAGGTTATCGCTTGCCAGCTAAATATGTGATTCATACCGTTGGTCCAGTTTGGAATGGCGGCAATTATCACGAAAGAGAATTATTAGCTAATTGCTATAAAAACAGTTTAAAATTAGGACAACAATATGGCATTAAAACAATTGCATTCCCCTCTATTAGTACAGGAGCTTATAGATTCCCCATTGAATTGGCAAGCAAAATTGCTTTGAACGAAATTTATCAATTTTTAAAAAATAACACTTCAATCGAAAAAGTAAAAATTGTTTGTTTTGATAATCAAACTTATGAAACTTATCAACGTAATTTGGAAGAACTTATGAAAAATGAGAGGTAGAATTTTTACTCAATTCTACTTTGTAATTATTTATCAAGACATTTATTTTATTGATTATAAATAGATTGTGTTTATATTTAGAAATTTATAAATTAAAAACTTTTCTCATTTATCAATAAAATCTTACTTTTGTGCTGAAATTTTAAAAATTAATTCATTAACAAATTAACTTATGAAATTATTAGAAGGAAAAGTAGCGATTATCACAGGTGCTGCACGTGGAATAGGAAAGGCAATTGCCCTTAAATTTGCCAGTGAAGGAGCCGATATTGCTTTTACTGATTTAATCATTGACGAAAATGCCTTGAATACGCAAAAAGAAATTGCTTCTTTTGGTGTAAAAGTAAAGGGTTATGCTTCCAATGCTGCAAACTTTGAGGAAACTCATGCAGTAGTGGAAGAAATTCTCAAAGAATTTGGACATATTGATATATTGGTGAATAATGCTGGAATTACCAAAGATGGTTTAATTATACGAATGAGTGAAGCACAATGGGATGCCGTTATCAATGTAAATCTGAAATCAGCTTTTAATTTTATTCATGCTTGTGCACCCATTATGATGAAACAAAAAGCTGGTTGTATTGTTAATATGAGTTCTGTTGTTGGGGTATCTGGAAATGCTGGACAAGCTAATTATTCTGCATCAAAAGCAGGTTTGATTGGACTTACCAAATCAGTAGCAAAAGAACTTGGTTCTCGTGGCATTCGAGCAAATGCAGTAGCACCAGGTTTTATTGAAACTGAAATGACCCATGCTTTAAGTGACGAACAAAGAGCAAAATGGGTTGAAAATATACCTTTACGTAGAGGTGGAACGCCCGAAGAAGTAGCAAAAGTTACACTTTTTTTAGCTTCTGATTTATCAAGCTATGTAAATGGACAAGTAATTCATGTATGCGGTGGAATGAATACTTAATTATCTGATAAACAAATAATTTCTAAAAAAGCGGAACAAAACTTCCGCTTTTTTAGTTGCGTTAAATTCAAAAAGTTTTATTAATAAGTTCTATCAATATTTGTTCTTCTTTTTCCCAATTTAATTCTGCTTTTGCTTTGGCAGTATTTTGTTTAACAAGAGCATAACGTTGTGGGTTGTTAAAAATATTTTGAATTACTTCAGCAATATGTTTTGGATGGTGATTTTGAATATAGTAGCCAATATCATATTGATCAATAATTTGTTTAATTTCTGGTAAACCTGATGATAAAATTGGAATTTCAGCATGAATATAATCAAAAAGTTTATTGGGAAGCGAATAATGGTAATTAAGATTGGTGTCTTTATCAATAGCCAGCCCTAAATCGCTATTCATAGTATATTGTCTGAGTTCTTGAAAAAGCATTTTTGGTTTTATGATTATTTTTTCCTGAAGTTGATATTGATCAATCATCTTTTGAAGTTCGGGAATGATATCTCCACTTCCAATAATTAACAACACACAATCTTCAAGATATTGCATAGTTAAAACAGCTTCTTCCGCACCACGCTGCACATTAATTCCTGTTCCTTGCAAAATAAGAATGTGCTTGTCTAAGGGCAATCCCAATTCTTCACGAGTTTTTAATCGAGTAGGAGTGAAGTCAAGTGGGATATTTCTACAAACATAAATTTTTTTATGATATTTTGATTCATATAGATTTGCAATAGATTGATTTACAGTGATTATATCAGTTAATTTAGGAAAAATGAAATTTTCAATTTTTTCCCAGATTTTTTTTGTGCGAGGTCGGTTTACTAATTCAGGAGTTTCTGTAAAATATTCATGGGTGTCGTAAATTAATCTTTTTCTACGAATTTTCGCTGCCAAAAATGCTGCTGGTAATGTATCCAAATCATTGGCAAAAATCAGATCAACTTTTGAAAAGAGTAAATAAAAAAACAAGCGAATGTTATATTCCGCATAAAATTGAGGACCTTTACGGAACCAGAGTTTAAATCTATGAACAGAATAAGGTCTTTCCAAAGGTAAACTTTGGGGCAACATTCGACCGACTTCAATAGTTTGATAACCACATTTTTGTAAAGTTAGACAGGTTTTATGAACACGTTGATCTGTGGTTAAATCATTGGTTACGCAAACTATGGCTGTTTTTTGCATTTTATTTTGTTTTCAGATAATCAATAATATTTTGATATAAAGTGCGATGATAGGATTGAGATTTTTCTTCAACCATTGTGTTATGCCACAATAAAACAAATTCTCCTCCGTAATTTTCTATATTATTGATTAATTGTACGCAATATTCGTAAGCATCGTAAGCACTCATATTCATATAGCGTTTATCACTTAACGTGCTGTCCATGATAGTCATGGGATGAAGGGTCAGTGAAGTTAATTCCTTATTTTTAGGATTAATCCATTTTACGGGACGACATGTTCCAATTCTAAAACCAGCCACATCAGCATAAGTTAATGTAAAATCATCAGTTATTCCTGCCTGGATAAGTGTTTCCATATCTTCTGGCTCGCACATCCTCAAAAAATGATTACGATTATAGTAAATTTTGACTTTCGCATTTCGCTCTAATCTTTTTTTCTCTTCTGCAATTAATTCTGGATACTTACCTGCTTTGTAACTGGTATGCAAGCCAATCGTAATATTTTTTCTTTTACAATATTTTATAAGATTTTGATAGTCAGGATGAACTAAATTTGAATGAGGTTTGTCTTCCCTTTGTTTTCCTCCACCAGCTTTTATAAAAACGATAATTTCACATCTTTCTTTTCCCAAAATATCAATTAATGATAAATCCATTTTAAAAAGCCATGGAAAAGTGTACCACGGGTCAAATCTTATTCCTTTAAAAAAAGTTTTTATGGCTCTTTTAGCTTCAGGTCGTTTATTGGGTTGTTTGATTCCTCTCCATAAAGCTCCCATCATTCCTCTAAACCTACGATAATGAGCTAATTGGTCAACATCATGTGTTAAAAATATTTTCTTTATTTTTTTTGAGGGTTCAGGCACGTCTATCCCTAATTCTCTTAATTGTTTCCGTAAAAGTTTTCCATATTCATCAACCAATGGACGATCAATAAAACCAGCCCGATAACTAATGGATTCTTTTCCAGGAAAGCGTCCGTGAACATCTCGACATTCTGGCCGAATCATTTCTTCATAACGTGTAATTAAAAAATAGGTGCTGGCAATTATATCTGCATAAAGAATTCTTGTCTGTCCAATTTTTTCAATCTTCGGCTGTCCAAAAAGAATAGGTGTATCCTCCCAAATTTTTAATGGTAAAACTGGCAAAGTTTGAGGAGTTCCATAAACCTCTGGTTGAAAAAAGTCAGAAGGATAAATAACGAGCTTATAACGACTAAATTCTTCTTTATCAGAAGTATATCCTATCAAATTAGCAATTTCAGTTGAACTTTCGTCACCTAATAAAAATCTTATTATATATTCAATTACTTCTTGCATTTTCATAAAAATTACTTTGTCTTATGTCGTTAACTGAAAATCAGTTTTTAAATTAAATTTTTTCAGTGAAAAAATAAATATCCAATTAAAATAGCTGCAACAATTCCAACAAAATCAGCTAATAAACCACAAATAACCGCATAACGAGTATTTTTAATGCCAACCGATCCAAAATAAACAGCCAGAATATAAAAAGTGGTATCAGTAGAAGCTTGAATGATGCAGGAAAGTCTGCCAACAAAAGAATCGGCACCATACATTTTCATTGCATCTACCATCATTCCTCTTGCACCACTGCCACTTAAAGGTTTCATTAAGGCAGTAGGTAAGGCTCCTACAAAGTCAGTATTAACGCCTATTAGCCCAAAAAACCAGGCAAAACCATTCATTAACATGTCCATAGCACCAGCAGCACGAAACATGCCAATTGCCACTAAAATAGCAATCAAATATGGAATAATACCAATTGCCACCTGAAAACCTTCTTTTGCACCTTCAATAAAAGCATCATATACATTTATTTTATGAACCATTGCAGCCACAATGAAAGAAATGATCAGAGAAATTAAGATAAAGCTGGCAATAAAGTTTGAATATACTGTAAGTTGATTTTGAGTAACTTTACTGAAAAAGTACAAAATAGAACCAATAATAATTATTAACCCTAATAAAGTTTTTAAAATAGTTTTGTCCAGTAAATTGATTTTTTGATAAGCCGCCACACTTAAAAATCCTGCAAGTGTCGAGAAAAAGGTAGCTATCAAAATAGGAAGAAAAATATCGGACGGATTAGCTGCTCCCAATTGGGCTCGATAAACCATAATTGTTACAGGGATCAAAGTTAATCCTGAAGTATTTAACACAAGGAACATAATCATAGGATTGGAAGCAGTATCTTTTTTTGGGTTGGTTTCCTGCATTTCTTTCATAGCTTTTAGTCCGAGTGGAGTAGCTGCATTATCCAATCCCAACATATTCGCAGCAATATTCATCAACATACTTCCGTAAGCTGGATGATTTTTAGGAAGATCAGGAAAAATTTTTTCAAAAAAAGGTGAAACTACTTTAGAAAAAGCTTGAACCACGCCGCCGCGTTCACCTACTTTCATAATTCCCAACCACAAAGAAAGGACACCTGTTAAACCCAAAGAAATTTCAAAACCTGTTTTTGCTGAATCAAAAGTAGCATTGAGCATATCAGAAAACACCTGAACATTCCCATAAACAATCATTTGAATAAAAGCAACAACAAAAGCAATCAAAAAAAATCCAATCCATATATAATTTAAAATCATATAATTATCTTTTTGGAAGAAAATTGAATACCAGTAATGTCATCATTAATTATTGTTCTGCTGCAAAAATACATTATTTTTTAGTTTTTACCTTCTCTTTCATTTTATTATTGATAACAAAGCTAAAAATCTTAATATTTATTTGAGAAATTAGATTAACAAACTATATAAAGTTAGATAATTTTTAGAAATAATTTATTATTTTTTCCAACTAATTGAATTACAAAAGTTTTGATATTGTCTTATGTTTTATTTTTTAAAATTATAGATTATTGTTTCAAAAAATTGCATAGAGTTGTAAAAAATACTACTTTTGCGGTATAAGCAACCTCATTTAAAAATTATTCTTTCCACTACATAAAAATGGGAAAAATTAAAGATGAAAAGCAACAAGAAATTGTCAAAACAATTTCTGAAGGAAGAACGCGAACCAATTTATTAAGAAAATACGAACAAAGTACCCTTGCTTATTTAGTTCAACGCATTCCAGCCTGGATGAGTTCTGATATGCTTACCGCTATTGGTTTTTTTGGAAGTCTGATTGTTTTTTTAAGTTTTGTATTAGCAGCGTATGTAAATAGATATTTACTTTTAATCGGCGTATTGGGATTTGTCATTAGTTGGTTTGGCGATTCGCTTGATGGAAGAGTTGCTTATTATCGACATAAACCAAGGAAATGGTATGGTTTTTCTTTAGATATTACCGTTGATTGGCTGGGTGTTATTTTAATGGGTGCCGGATTTATTGTGTATGCAATTTCTCCCTGGAAAATAATAGGTTTTTTGTTCGTAGGGCTATATGGTTGGGAAATGATAACAGCTTTACTACGTTACAAAATTATTAACCAATATTCTATTGATTCTGGAGCATTTGGACCAACTGAAGTGCGTATTTTAATTTCACTTATTCTTGTTCTTGAAGTAATTTTTAAAAATTCAATTATTTATACTTCTTCATTGGCATGTTTAATTTTATTGATAATGAATATTTTAGAAACTAAAAAAATATTACAATTAGCAGATGAAAGAGACAAAAACGAAAGGGGAGGGGAAAAAATTTAATAATATGATCGAAAGGCTTTTTACGTTTACTAAAGCTCAATTTTCAGCTATGCTTGGTGGAGCAATTGATTACACTACGATGGTTTTTTTCACTGAAGTAATTCATATTCATTATACTGTTTCCATTGTTATTGGAGGAATTGTAGGAGCATTGGTCAATTTTACTGTCAATAAAGGCTGGACTTTTCGTTCTAAAGAATTACCTTATAAAAGTACTGGACTAAAACAATTACTCAAGTTTTCGCTGGTAGTTGCCAATAGTATTTTTTTAAAGGACGTAGGTACTTATTTGATTACTACTTTTGTAAAAATTGATTATAAATTCAGTAAAATTATTGTTGATTTAATAGTTTCCATTGGATTTAATTATAATTTACAAAAATATTGGGTATTTAAAAAAGTTCCAGTAAACACAACTAATTAATTCTGCTATATGACAACAAAGCCTTTGAAATTAATCAAAAGCTTTGTTGTTTTTACTATATTTAAAAATTTCTTATTATTTTACTTAATACTGCTACTACTTAAGCCTAACTTTTTCTTTACCAAAGGTGTTAAATCATTAGACTTAGGGGATTGATAGACAATGACTTGTGTGCTTATGTCAAATATATAAGTATAATTATTTTCTGCACCCACTTCATTGATTGCTTTTTTAACTTTTTCAATTACAGGAGCGAAAAGTTCTTGTTGCTTTTTCATAAGGTCACTATCAGCCGTTTGTCGAAAGGTAGTAATACGTTGTTCCATTTCAACAATTTCACTTTGGCGAGCCTGTTTTATACTTTCAGGCATTGTGGCTTGTTTGTCTTGAAATTCTTTAATTTTAGCATAATATTCTTGTTGCATTTTCAATAGTTCATTTTCCCATTGATTTTGCAAATCACCTAAAGTTTTCTCAATTTGTGATCTTTCAGGCATTAAGGAAAGAATTTCTTGAGAATTAATATGACCTAATTTTAATTCTTGTCCAATTAATTTTAGAGGAAGAAGGCAGAGTAACAAAATAGCAAATTTCTTCATGATGTCTTTGTTTAAAAAATTAATATAAAATTAGCGGGTGGCAATATGGCAAGTGGCGGATTGCGGGCTTCATTTTTGACCCACGGCACTAAACTTGAAGCGGACTACAAATGTTTGATTACCAACTTGCCCCGCCATTTGCTATATTGCGTGTTATGGGCTGGTTTTCTTTGTCAATTAGAATGATATACCTACATTAATGCTTATTGCACCTGAGTTTTCTGTAAACTCATCAATAGAATACCAATCATAGTAGAAAAACTTCATTCTTTGCATTTCATATCCAAGACCAACATTCATAGCGGACTTTTCAGAAACTTTAAAACTGACTCCGATTGTTGGGTTAAGAAGAAATCCAACTCCTTCGAAACTGTTAGTAGCATCAAAAGAGTAACCAACACCTAATGATAAATATGGCGACACATTATTATCCATAAAATTCGCCCGGAAATCAGCAAATATTGGTATCAATGCTGCTTCTGCATCAAAATAGTAACGCAATCCTGTTCCAAGGCCCAATGAAAAGTATGGATTTAATTGATAACCATTTATTATGTTTAGTTTCAATCTATCCATCCCATAATCACCGGTACCTATTTGGTAGCCCAATTCAACTATTCCTTTATAACCTGATTGTAAGCCTGAATTACTAAATGAGCCACCACTTTTTCCTTGAATCGGTTCTTTTGTCAATTTTTCGATTTCATCCATTTGATACACAAAAACACTTCTATCTGCTGTCTCAATTTTAATTGATTTATTTGGGACTTGTTCAATGATTACGCCCCGAATAATGCTTCCGTTTTTAAGGTAAACAACATCTTGATAATTACTTTGTCCAAATGACATAGTCGTGATTAGTGCAAATAAAAGTAACGCTAAATATTTTTTCATCTTAACTCCATTTTGTTTTCTTACTCGTTTGGCTTTTCAGTTCCGCCCCGTTTTTTCAAGTGGTCGCTGGTCTCCACATTTTTATACATTTTGTGTATTTTGATAATTGTCCGAATATATCAAAAATCAGGTGGTTCTCTTGTTTGTTTCATTCCGTTGTGTTTCTTAAACTTGCCCATAAC
>ERZ795046.2309-NODE-2309-length-17010-cov-6.918195_pt1 | contig 17010 bp, 8 predicted proteins | sample MGYA00375130_ERZ795046 | MGnify/ENA primary metagenome ERZ795046 (study PRJEB30175, sample SAMN05720202) | activated sludge metagenome | isolation source: anaerobic digester from wastewater treatment plant | place: Japan | collected 2015-05-15 ...
TGATTCTTAAACAAACCCGATTAGTTATCTTTTCCTTGTCAGAATTCTTTAACTTTGACTTTAATAACCGTTTATTAAAAAGAATATACGAATTAAGGAAAAACAGCAACTAAAGTATCAATATGAAAAAAGTTGAATTTTATATTGGCAATACTGACTATGACTGGTTTTTCTTTTTAAAGAGTTTAAGACCTGATGAAGTAAATTTCTGGCAACCGGGTGGCCAGACAAGATTTCATGCTATCAGTATGGGGGAGCCTTTTCTTTTCAGACTTGGGAAAGGAATTAATAAAATTACTGGCGTAGGATTTTTCTCCTCCAATTCAATTTTGCCAATTGATTTTGCCTGGGAAGTGTTCAGTGAAAAAAACGGGGTTGAATCATTAGAATCTTTCAGACAAAAAATTGCATCCTACAGGGATCCTTCTAACCCAATAAGTAAAAATCCCAATATTGGATGTATTATTCTTACAAATCCTGTGTTTTTTGAAGAGAATGAATGGATTGATATTCCTTCATGGCACATAAATATTGTACAGGGCAGGAAATATGACATGCATAGTGAGGAAGGAACAAGAATCTGGGATAAAGTTGAAAAGATTCTCGAGAAGCGAAAGTTTTTCGAAGCTGAGAAGGAATACAAGAATCAGTTGGTGCTGGATTTCCTAGAAGAATATCCGAACAAAAAATATAGTGAAGAATTTTTAACCAGAGCCAGACTTGGTCAGGGTGCTTTCAGGGTAATGATTACTGATGCCTATAAAAGGCAATGTGCAGTAACAGGCGAGAAAACCTTACCGGTTCTAGATGCGGCGCATATAAAACCTTATGATAAGTCAGGCCCACATTCAATAAGTAACGGAATTTTACTAAGGACTGACATACACAAACTGTTCGACAGAGGTTACATAACTATTACCTATGACTACAAAATAGAGGTATCAAAAAAAATAAAGGAAGAGTTCGATAACGGCAAAAATTACTATCAATTTCACGGTAAATCAATAAATACACTTCCACAAAGAATGAACGACAGACCATCCCGTCAATTCATCGAATGGCATAATCAAAATATATATAAAGGGTAAAAATGAATGAAATGGTTTTAACTTTTCCTTTTCATGCAGTTCCTTTTCACAATTCATCAACATAACAGTTTAAATAATTTTCAAGAACAACCTCTATCTTTTCCTGATATTAGTTGAAACCCAGAACATATCCATTGCAAGACTCTCAAATTGTTTCCCAAACGTTAATTTTCCTTAAATTTTTTATGTGCGATATTTCTTTTGCATAATTTTATGGATATTAATCAGGAGTTCGACTGGTAATCTTAAAACTAACTGTTTATGAAGAATCACCGTAATCTTTCACGAAAGTCCGGAGGTTTGACAAGGAGAACCTTTCTGGGCAGGTCGGCTGCAGCAGCAGCTGCTTTCACCATTGTACCGCGCCATGTGCTTGGAGGAAAGGGTTACACAGCCCCGAGCGACATGGTTAACGTAGCAGGCATAGGAGTCGGCAGTCAGGGTGGAGCCGACATCCAGCAGATTTGTACGCCCGATGTGCCTATTGTACGTCCCCAACGCAATGCCAACGGCACGCCTCTTACAAAGGAGCAGATTGCCGAACGCGAGGCCCGTATGGCACAGATGAAGGCACAACAGGGCCAGCGGCCCCAGGCCGACTCACCCGTGCAGATGGGCGAAGCCGGAAGAAGGGAGATTCGTCTGGCAAACATATACGCTCTTTGTGACGTGGATTCGGAATATGCTGCACATGTGTTCAAAGGCTATCCAAAGGCCAAAATCTATAACGACTGGCGCGTGATGCTCGAAAAAGAAAAATCCATTGATGCTGTCGTTATTGGCACACCCGACCACAACCATGCACCAATCGCCGCAGCCTTTATGAAGGAGAAGAAGCACGTATATTGCGAGAAGCCTCTTGCGAAGACCATTTATGAATGCCGCCGCCTTGCCGAGATAGCAAAGGAGACAGGTGTTGTCACACAGATGGGTAACCAGGGTCATGCTGCCGAAGGCTCACGCCGCACTGTTGAATGGATACAATCGGGTGTGATAGGTCTTGTGAGGGAGGTACATCTTTCGACCAACCGCCCGATAGGCTTCTGGCCGCAGGGCGACATCAAAAGGCCTGCTGGCACCACCCCGCCCAAAAATCTTAACTACGATGTATGGCTTGGTCCGGCACCCCAGAAACCCTACCACCCCGACACCGTGCATTTCTACTGGCGCGGACTATGGGATTATGGCACAGGCGCCATGGGCGATATGGGAGCACATATCTTCGATGCACCGGTGTGGGCACTCAACTTAGGGTACCCGACAAAAATCCACGCTACCAGCACACCTTACAACGATGAATACCTCCCGCTCGCCGAGATGGTCATCTACGAGTTCCCCGCCCGCGGCTATATGCCTCCGGTCAAGGTTATGTGGGTTGACGGCGGACTGAGGCCTCCACGCCCCGACACTCTCGAGCCTGGCCGCGCAGTAAGAGATGCTGTGTACTACGGCGACAAAGGTATAATCATGCACGGAAGCCACGGAGCAATGCCTGAACTCGTGCCCGCCGACCCATCATTCAAAGGACCCGAACCATGGCTGCCTCGAACCGGCAATATTTTCGAAGACTGGATCGATGCTATCAAGAATAACAGAAAGTCGTGCAACGACTTCTCCATCGCAGCAAAACTGACTGAAATAATGCTTCTTACAAACATCGCGGTGAAGATGCAGAGGAGAAATATCACCCTCGAATATGATGCCGCAAATATGAAGATAACCAATCTTCCCGAGGCAAACGAACTGTTCCACTACGAGTACAGAAAAGGGTGGAGCCTTTAGAGATTTATTACTTCACCCTCTGGGGGCTGTCTCAAAAGATGTATAATAGGTAAGTTTAATAAAAACATAAAAACTAAAATATTACAGATTGTATTGTAATAAGTCCCCTCTCAGGGGATTCTGGGGTGAAAACAAAAAAGAGGCTTTTGAGACAGCCCTTTTATTTTATCATTGAATCGCTTCAACTATATTCTTCAGGGCAGAGTGAAGCATGGGTGCTGTTTCTGGTCCCAGAGAGTTGATTTCGCCATACTGTGCCTTCTCTTTTCCGTATGCAAAAGGTTTACGGGTGTCCCACTGACTTCTGGGTATAATATAACCCACCTCATCGTTAGCCAGTCCAAGAATGAATTTGTGTTTCTCTTTCATCATATCCCTGACAGGAGGCACTTCTACAGGATCGACCAGGAAGTCTCTTTCCGGTGGTGCTTCAACGCCTCCGTTAATTATTTCCGGATAGACTTCACCGGGAAGCGTGGCGAACTGAATAGGTCCTATTTTGAAGACAGAGACCTCTGAACGCATTTTCATCCATCCTGCAAACTCCCTGTTAAGAATACCGAGAGCAGCTCCCAGCCTGAAAAGCTTATTATCAACAGGCAGGTAAACAGTTTTTGCAATTATTGAGATACCTGCTTTTTCAATCCTGGTGTCAGGATTTTCCATTGCCCTGAGAGCCAGTAATGCAAGTTGCTTTCCCTGAGCATCAGCTTTTTCGAATGATGGTGTTTTGAATTCTTCACCTGTAAACGGATCTTTTACGGCAAGATCGGGATGAGTTGTCATAAGCCCTCCCACTGCTCCGTTCACATACAGGCAAATACCTCCGGTTCCTTTGATGATGAGGCTGTCACCTCTGTAAATGCCTTTTTCGACGTATTCTCTCAGATAGTGAGGGAAATCGGAAGTTATAAGAAGGTTTTTACCCCATAGTGTCTCGGGATGGTTGCCCCATGCTATCAGTGTACCAAGTGTTAAACCGGTTTCAGTGTCAACGGCCCTTATTATTCTCAGTCCGGAGTCAAATACCTGCGGCTCCCGGGTGTCTCTTACTAAGTGCGCCGCTCCTTCAGGATCTTCAGATACTTCAAGACGTGCAGGTCTTATGTTCTGCAGGGCAAAAACGACAGATTTTATTATACGTTCATTTACATATTCAAGATATTTTTTATTTACTCCGCTGTGCAGTGGCGATTTACCCCATAGGCCAAGAAGGTCGGGTCCCTCATGAGTATGGGTTGATGTGATTACAATATAATCGAGTTTTAAGTCTTTTTGAAGCTTTTTCCTTATCTCTATTACATGGTTGTTCATAAATCCGATAGCATCCAGCGCCACAATGGCGAGGTTTGTTTTACCATTGCTGATAACCATTGTTCTTGCCCATAGGTCGTCGTGTATTCCGTTTGCCGCTCTTGCCTGACCAAAACCTGCAATCCATACGGGGTCGAACCGGCCATTGCCGTTTCCGTCGGTAAAGGTGTCACCTTTGCGAGGTCTGTAGGCCGCATCACCGTCGGCATCGGTCCAGCGGTCGGGGACATCGGGTGTTATTGTGACAGCCGAGAAGCCTGCCATAAGAGGCATTTCCTCAGCAGAAACTATTTTAAGGTCGGCACTGTAACCCCTGTGCCTGTCTTTAAGGTTGGAATAAATGCTTACTATCAGAACAATAACTGCTACTAACAACAGTTTGCCAATGAATTTCATGATTTTTTTCATGAGGATATTGTTTTATAGGTATATTTTTCAATTTTTCTTGCTTCCTATTACCCCCAGATATCTTCCCATCCAGTAGGGTAGCAGCCAGATGTCGCCTGCGCTCATTTCCGACAATCCGCCATTGCCCCCGTCGAGTGTAAATCTGTTTGAGTTGTGTCGTGTAACAGGAAGTTCATCGGGTGGTAAAACTTCATTTATTGTCTGGTTCCTGAAGTTGTCAGGTATTTTTTCAATATCATTTCTGTGGCTGTTTCTGATTGTCCATGTTATAAGGTCGAGCGGGTATTCTTTCAGGTACCAGACTGCATCATCGAGGCCGCAGTCCTTTTTGCCGGTCATAAATGTCATTATATTCCACAGTGCTTCTTTTTCGGGTTTTTCTGTTTCCCAGTGGTCAATTATTGCCTGCCTGAACTTTTTCTTTAGTGTATCGTTGAAGGCGTAGCGATAAAGTCCCCAGTAGCCGCAGTAGTACATTTCGTCGTCGGAATGGTTCCAGCCGTCGGAGAGCATGCGGCTTGTTTCGTCGGCATCAGCCGGAGCATGCCCTATTTCTTTCATTGGACGCATGAGGTTTTCAAGGTAGCCATGCTCATTCATGAGGTAAAAGGCTGCATCGCGGTACTTTTTCTTTCCGGTGAAGTGGTAAGCCGTCTGCAGCATTGAGATGATATTCGATGAATTGAGCTTGCGGTCGCCCACTGAGGGATGGAGTGAGTTGACGTATTCAGGGTTCCAGCGCCCCCAGCGTGTAGGTTTGCCGTCGATATCGATCAGATAAAAATTGTTGTTTACAATGTGCGACATTAAAGTGTCAATAAGTTTTACGGCCTTACTCCTGATAAATGGTTCTTCAATCAGTTCTGCCACCACGCCGAAGGCAAACATATGGACTATTGCTTCGTCGCTGCTTGTGGTTGATTTCCACATCCAGCCCTCTTCCGGTGATGGAAGCCACCGTTCGGGGTCGTGCACAGGGTAGCCGATTCTTTCGAAAGAGCGTGCAGGGAAGCCAGGCACCGGATTGATGGTATATAGTCTTTCCATGGCTTCAAGCGACTCTCTCACGTTTTGCAGTGCTTCTGCAGAGCGGGTAACTGAATAACGGAATGTCTGGGAGGCGAGGTAAAGGCCTGTCCAGAGGCCATCGTTGTCAGAATCTTCCAGTGAGCCCGAACTGAGGTCACCTTTACGTGCAAGGGCAAGGGTGGCGTTAAGGCCGTGCCGTATATGTCGCTGCCGTACCTGTTTTTCATAAAAGAGGGCTTTATCCTCAAGTGTTATCTCTTCGAAGCATATTTTTGACAATCCGGCAGTTGTAAGTATGAGAACAGAATTGTCAGGACCTTTTGTTATGTCAACAATCGTATCGGAAGGAAGCCACCTTTCGGATGAATAATAATCGAACCTGCCGTCCTCTCTGAGTTTCATAGCTCCTTTAACAGAGCCCAACCAAGGGGTGCCGTCAATCACGCATAAAGCAGTGATTTCAGTACAGGGTATTTTACTTTTAACCGTGCCTTCTGGTTTTCCTGTTTTCAGGTCAATTGTTAGTATTCCATTACTGGTACCAGCAATTATTCTGTCGCCGCTGATGTCGAAACAGGTGAGGGGGGTACCGGTAAAGATCTTCTCAGGAGCTTTCTCGCCCGGGGTGAGAGCCATCAGGGAAGATTTCCCAAGGAGGTAAAACCTGCCTGTTAAGCCGGAGTATCTGATATCAGTTATTTCTTCGTCATCAAGTTCGTAGTTCTGAATTATGCCGGAGGTATCGGCGAGTATAAGTCTTTTGCCGTCTGACAGGAGGAATTGGAAGTCATCTCCTGCCGCTGCCATTTTTACCTCGGGCAGACGGTGTTCAATGTTCAGTTTTCCTGCCCATGCGTTGCTGAAGATGTGTTTATTGTCGCAATATATTATCTGGTTCCGGCAGGTTTCAATGACTAAAATATTAGTTGATACAAAGAACCTGTAGTGTTTATCTGGTTCGAGTGTACCGGGTTGCAGGAGCATTCCTCCGGAGGGTTTAAAAAGACCTGCAGTTGAGAGTACCTGTATGTATCCATTGCGGTCGCATACGACCTTTTTTGGTTTTGCTTCCGGGATGGTCAGGTAATATTTTATGCTGTATTCCTGCAGGAAAGGTTCGTCACGGAACAGGTACCTGACTGAGTTGCCTGTTTCTTTTCTGCAGCTGGCAATAAGAAGCAAACCAATTAAAAAGGCGGTAAAGGCTGTTTTCTTCATTATCTGCAAGGTGTTATTCAAATATAATCATAAGCTTTTAATGAGAGTTCAGATTGGGCGAGATTATTCAGAAATTTATTAATTGTTTTTACTGCAGCCTATTGTTAGAATGGTATTTTATTTTCTGTCTCTAATGCCGAAAATAAATTTTGTAAAATTTAAATTTATGTTTTAACTATGTAACAGGTTACCTTGCTGAATCAATGACAAACATACAAGAATCAACAAATCATCCTGCCTATGAAAATTAAAACAGGTATAGTTCTGAGTATCATGATGTTTCTGCAGTATTACGTGTGGGGTTCATGGTATGTCACCATGGGAACCTTCATGACAGAACATCTGGGATCAACCGGACTTCAGATCGGAGCGGCATACAGCGCCCTCGCCATTGCCACAATGATCTCCCCCTTCTTTGTCGGGATGGTTGCCGACAGGTATTTTGCAGCACAGAAGCTGATGGGTTTGCTGCATATTGCAGGAGGCATTCTGTTGTTCATTGCATCCAAACTTACAAGCAATGCTCCTTTTTACTGGGTCATTCTTCTTTATTCGCTCGTGTACATGCCTACAATTGCCCTTTCGAACAGCGTGGCATTCCGGCAAATGTCAGACCCCGGGAAACAGTTTCCTGTAATACGCGTTTTCGGTACTATAGGGTGGGTTGTTGCAGGATTTATGATAGCGGTGCTGGCTATTGAGCATACACCTGGTACGTTCTGGATGGCGTCTGTTGTCTCACTTGCCCTCGGTCTGTACAGTTTCTTCCTCCCCGATACACCTCCTCTGGCAAAAACTCCTTCAACGGCAAAATCAATTCTTGGAATAGATGCCTTTGTTCTCTTCAGAGATAAACCTTACCTGATATTCTTTATCGCAGCAATATTTGTTTGCATTCCGCTTTCATTCTATTTCGGTTTTGCAAACCTCTACCTGAACCAGTCGGGTATGGCAAATGCAGCAGGTAAGATGGTAATGGGCCAGATATCCGAAGCACTGTTCATTCTGGCAATACCTTTTCTCTTTAACAGAATCGGGGTGAAGAATATGCTCATCATCGGCATGAGCGCATGGCTGCTGCGGTATCTGTGCTTTGCCTTCGGCAATATGGGCCCCAACGCATGGATGCTTTATGCAGGAATCATCCTTCACGGCGTATGTTACGACTTTTTCTTTGTTACAGGTTACATGTATACCGAGAAAAAATCGAATGAAAGGATAAAAAGCGCAGCACAGGGACTTTTCACATTCGTCACATACGGCCTCGGAATGTTTATCGGTACATGGGTTTCGGGTTTTGTAACCAGTTACTATTCAGCCGGACAGGTATATCAGTGGCAGAAAATATGGTTTGTCCCGGCATATATTGCCACTGCAGTACTGATATGCTTTATCTTCTTCTTTAAAGAAAAAAGAGAAATTGAAATTGTCAAATAACTGTCAGGAAAAGTTTTCAGGTTGCTGTTCGTACCTGTCAGGAAAGGTATTTTTTTAATTTACTTATAAGTTCCTGCTTTATAATAGGTTTGGAGATGTAATCATTGCATCCGTTTGCAAGTGCTTTTTCCCTGTCGGAAGGAAACGCATAGGCAGTTACCGCAATTACAGGAATCGAAATGTTTCTTTCCCGGATTTTTTTCACAGTTTCATACCCGTCCAATACAGGCATTTTGATATCAAGCAGGATTAATGATACATCTTTTTCATTATCAAGAATTCTGAGGGTGTCTTTGCCGTTTGCAGCATGCAGGCATGTAATGCCGTAAGGAGCAAGAATTGTTTTCAACAGCAGGAAACTTGTTTCCTCGTCATCGGCAATAATAATTTTTGAAGGTCTTATCAACTCCTTTTTTGAATCTACCCCCTGTTCGGGAATTGATTGTGCGGAATCTGATTTAATTAAAGGTATCATCAGGAAGAATGTTGAACCTTTGCCAGGTTCCGATTCAACCCATAACCTGCCGTGAAGCATTTCAGAATAGGCTTTTGCAATTGCCAGTCCGAGACCTGAACCTTCATGTTCCCGTGAAAGAGTCGTATCTGCCTGGTAAAACGGGTTAAACACAGCCTTAAGTTTGTCGGCAGGGATACCCCGACCAGTGTCTTTTACATATATAATTATGCTGTCGTTTTCAAGCCATAATCCCGTTTCGATGTAACCTTCTTTTGTGAATTTAACAGCGTTGCTCAGAAGGTTTGTTATAATACTTTCGAGTTTGAATCGGTCAGTAAGTATGTTGCATAGCTCAGTTTTTTCAGGGCATTTCAGTCTGAATTCAAGACCTTTTGCCCGGGCAAGAGGTTTGAAAAGATTCAGAGTTGTTGATATTACTTCATACAGGTTTTCGGGTTTAAGATTTGTTTCAACCAGTCCGGTTTCAATTTTTGATATTTCGATAATGTCATTTATTGTTGAAAGAAGCCTTTTACCGCTTTCTTCTATTATAGTCATGAAGTCTTCCCTGTCTTCCTGCAGAAGGTCAGGTTTTTTAAGAAGTTCCATAAAACCCAGGATGGCATTCATAGGGGTACGTATTTCGTGGCTCATATTTGCCAGAAAGGCTGTTTTCAGCCTGTCGCTCTCTTCTGCCCTGTTTCTGGCCTCAATAAGTTCCTGTTCTATCTCCTTCAGGTATGTGATATCTGTTATTGCAATAACTCTTGCCTGTTTTCCTTCGTAAGTAAGTTCGTGTGAGTGAGTAAGAACGACTGAGAGGCTGCCGTCTTTTCTTTTGACATGCCATTCTCCGGAAAATGAATAACCTTTTACTTTTGCAGCCCGCTCAATAAGTGTTTCACGTTCGTTCTCAACAACAAGCTCATGAAGTCTCATATTCTGAAGTTCAGCTGGAGTATAACCATAATTGCTGCATAAAGCCTCATTAACGGCCAGGATATTCAAAGTTCCCTTTTCATAAATAAGCATCGGGGCCGGGTTATGTTCAAACAGGAATCTGTACAGAGCTTCTTTTTCAAGAAGAATTTTTTCTTCCTCTTTTTTCCTGGAGATATCTGTGTGTGTTCCTATCATTCTCAGGGGTTTCCCATCGCCGGTAAATTCAATAACCTTGCCTCTGTCGAGGACCCATTTGTATTTTCCATCTTTGCATAATAGCCGGTGCTCGTTTGTATAAATATCTGTTTCGCCCCTGAAATGCTTTTCAATCTCTTCCCATACCTGTTTTAAATCATCCGGATGGACCCTTTTCTCCCATTCGCTCAGGGAATTGGTAATTTCATCCTCTTCATAACCCAGCATATTTTTCCACTTTTTCGAAAAGAAAACTTCTCCTGTCTGAACGTTCCAGTCCCATAATCCCTGCTCTGTACTTTCAATTGCGAATTTCCACCTTGCTTCAGCTTTTTTCAGGTCATCCATTGCCTTGTTCAACTGTTCTGTTTTTCTTCTTACCTCTCTTCTCAGGAAATATGTGAACAAAAGGAGAGTGCCTGAGATACCTAAAAATATAAGGAGAGCAAGTAATGTGTACCTGTAATATTCCGGTCTCACAAGAGGCTTGCCCATCCATCTGTCATATAGCTTTTTTCTCTCAGTGGAAGATATCAGGTTAAAACCGTTTTCAATATATTCCAGAATATTCTCATTTCCTTTGAGAACAGCCCGGTGAAAGGCTCCTGTATATAAAATTTCAGCCTGACGAAATTCTCTGTCGATGTTTTTTTTGTATAAATAATAAAGTGCAGGAGGTTCATCAATTGTAAACACTTTCAAATTACCTGCAACTACATCATTTATTATGGCTTCATAGCTCGGATATTCGGCGATGGTGGTTATTCCATTTTTTCTGAGATATTCAATAACAGCGTCTCCTGCCTTGGCACCGATGGTAAAACCTTTGAGCGTTGAGATATCTGATATTCCGCTCAGGTTACGATGAAAGTATACCGGAACGGGAATTTGAACATACGGTCTGGAATATGCCAGCCACATGGCTCTTTCTTCAGTATAGAATACTGTTTCAATTACGTCGGCGCCACCCGAACGCATTATTTCGAGTGCCTTATTCCAGTCGGTTGCCAGCCACTCTACAAGTGTACCGGTTTTTTTCTGCCACAGGTTCCATTCATCAATGAGCAAACCGGTCAGGTTTCCGTCTTCATCCCTGAAAATAAATGGTGGATAGTTATCGTCCGATACAATTACAAATCTTTCAGGTTTTTTATGTAGTGTATCGTATATGTTTTGTGAAAAAGCTTTGCCCGGAAATATTGACAGAACTGCCAGCAATAAAGCAGTTACAAGCTTTTGAGTAAATTTGTATTTCTTTACTAAATACAGGTAAAGATCATCAAACATTTCCTGGGCAGTAAATACAGTGCAAAAATAGTTGATTTTCAATATTTCCAAAAGTTGAAAATGGAAATTTTGGGATAATATTATAAATTGTAAGATAATAACGGGTGCTTAACGCTGAGCAGAATATTTCTTAATCAAGGCAAGAAGTTCGTTTCTGTCGATTGGTTTTGCAATATAATCATTACATCCTTCATTAAGTGCTCTTTCGCTGTCGGATGGGAATGCAAGCGCTGTTTGGGCAATTATGGGAATGGTAGTGTTAAATTCTCTTATTTTTCTGGTTGCTTCAAATCCATCCATCAGGGGCATCTTAAGATCCATCAGTATAATTGAAATATCCTCATGGTTTTTCATTATTTCGAGAACTTCTATTCCGTTTTTTGCCCGTATTTCTTTAATTCCCAATCTGTCAAGAAGTGTTTTCAGGAAAAGGTAACTTGCATCATCATCCTCAGCGATTAATATTTTCATGGAAGATCCTGGTTCGTGCACTTCTTTTTCTGCTGAGGCTGGTTCGGTTGTTATCTCTGTAATTTTTGTTTCAGAATAAACTGGTATTGAGAAATAGAATGTGCTACCCACATTTTCCTTCGATTCAAGCCATAATATTCCTTTCAACATCTTTACATACGCACGTGTTATTGACAGACCCAGTCCTGAACCTTCGTATGGTCTTGAGATATCCATATTTGCCTGAACAAATGGTTCAAAAACAGCTTTCTGTTTTTCTTCCGGAATTCCAGTGCCAGAATCCCTGACAAAGAATATCATATTATCACCTTCCTGATAGCAGCCCAGTTCAACAAATCCTTTTTTTGTAAATTTTATGGCATTGCTTATGAGGTTAATAAGAATTCCGTCGAGTTTAAATCTGTCAACTTTTATTTTACAATCTTTCAGGTCATCCGGGAACGAGAGAAGGAAAGCAAGGCCTTTTTCTTCTGCCTGATGTCTGAAAAAATTATAGTGATACTGAATGATGCTATACAAATCTTCAGTTGTAACCCTTACGTCAACTATCCCTGTTTCAATTTTGGAGATTTCTATGATATCATTGATAGTTCTGAGAAGTCGCTCACCACTTTCCTGAATCATTCTTATGAAGCTTTCCCTCTCTTCACGAAGCATGTTTGGGTTTTTCAAAAGTTCCATAAATCCCATGATAGAGTTCATCGGAGTTCTTATCTCATGTGACACATTCTGCAGGAATGCAGTTTTAAGCCTGTTGCTTTCTTCTGCTTTTTCTTTTGCTGCAATAAGTTCCCGGGTAAGATTGTTCTGTTCAGTAATGTCCTGGTAAATAACCTGAAAATGCTTTTTACCGTTCCAGAGTATTTCTTTTCTTATTACTTTTAAATCTCTTATTTCCCCATCTTTTCTTCTGATACTAATTTCGTAGTCAAGAACGTCCTCACCAATTCTTCTTTTTTCTTTCCTTAACACGTGCTGAGAATAACTCGCGGTGGTATATTTTTCAATTGATGGGGTAAGATCATATTCTTCAATATTCCTGTAACCGAAAATATCGAGAAACGATTTGTTGGCATAAACTGTTACTCCTTCAGGTGTTACTATTCTGATGCCGAGGGGTGATTCAGCTATTGAGCGGTGAAAGTTTTCTTCAAGTTGTTTGAGGGCAAACTCAGCATTTTTTCTTTCAGTTATATCCTGTACAGCTCCGTATATTCTGATAAGTTTTTTATTTGCCTCATCAAAAACGGGATGTGCATAAAATTTAACCCATACAATATCACCATTTTTCTTAATTCTTCGTAACTCCGAAATTACTTTTCGGTTTCTCTTAAGCAGTTCAAAATTATGTTTTGCAGTTTCCATATCCTCTGGATGTACTGTTGACTGCCACCCACCAATTGCTTTAAATTCTTCGAAAGTGTAACCGGTAATTTTTTCAAACGCCCCAGCCACCCAATCAAGGTCAAAAGTATTGTCATCTTTAACTATTGCAGAGAACATATAATCATAAGCTACTTCCGAAATCAGTCGATATCTCTCCTCACTCAGGTGGAGTTTTTCCTGTATAGCTGTTATTTCATCAATATCTCTGACTATTGCGAGAAGGTAATATTTATCATTGACCATAAACCTGTTGAGGGTTACTTCTGCATCAAAAGCAGTACCGTCTTTTTTTGCATGTTTCCAGTAAAACCTGAGATTTTCACCATTAAATGCTCTGTTAATCATTTCCAGCGCTTTTTCACGGGAATCCCTTCCGTCGGGTTGCAATGGTGGGGAAAATTCATAGGGTGGAAGACCAAGTATTTCTGGATGGCTTGAGCATCCAAAAATTTTCAAGGTTGACTGATTGCAGTCGATGAACTTGTCGTCATCCATTATGAAGATGGCATCGATGGCTGATTCAAAAAGTGTCCTGAATTTTGTTTCACTCTCCTGAATTGCTTTCCTTGAAGCCCGCTCCTCTTCCAGGATTTTTAAGAGCTTATCGTTCAATTTATCATCAAAAGGCGCCTTTTTCATTGACCTAAAAGTTAAACCACTGCTTTTGGTTAATTCTGAAGCATATAATTAATTACCCTTTCCCCGGTTAAAGGGTAAAAACAAAAATCAAACTCAGAATTTACCTTAATCCGCAACAAAGGTAAAGGTTTGCAATTAAATAGTTAAAATCATGTAAATTTATTTTCATCTAAATAATCATTCTTATAACATATTGATTATGACAACATAATTCTGAAAACATTGATAGAGTATTTAATAATCACTCTATTTTTTCCCCGAAAAAGTGTTTTCTGATAAATTTTATAAAAATTTGATAATCGTCAGGCATAGCCCCATGGCCTCCTGCGTGCATATAATAGCCCAGGTCGTTAAGTATTGATTTACCTGCAGGGGGCATAACATCTGTACCCAGACCTTTTTTTCCCAGCAGTTTCCAGACGGGTTCAGATGCCACAGCAGCAAGGAATTCGCCTTTCGGGTCGGACCAGTAATCTGTTTCGCCTGTCTGAAGAAGGAGGGGCCGGGGTGCTACGAGTGCCACTAGCATATGTGCATCAATCGGGCATGACGACGGGTCGTCGGCAAATTTCCTGCGGTTGCCACAGAACTGATAAAAATACCTTGTGGAATCGGTCATGTGTTTTATGTTCTCCCCATATTCACGTCGCGATAATGCTGCTCCTCCTTCGCCCGAACAGCTGGCTATAACCATGCCGAAGCGGGTGTCGCGCGCTCCTGTCCATAAAACTGTTTTTCCGAGCCTCGAAACCCCAAACAGAATAACCTTCTTTGAATCTATCTGAGGATCCGTTTCGAAATAATCCATTGCCCTGCTGAGCCCCCATGACCATGCGGCTATGGCTCCCCATTCATCATCGGCAGGATATTTCTGCCCTGGCTTCAGGTAATAACCCCTGATGCCGTATTTGTAGCCATCGGCGAAATCGGGCTCTATATCAGCATAATTTATGCTGGCAAAGCCTATACCGTTCGATAGAAACAGGTCAACATTCATTCTTCCGAAACTGCCGGCTTTTGCAGGTATCCTTTTGCCATCCCTGCTCCACATGTAACCTGGTTTTATACCTGGATCATCAGTTATTGTATTGTTGGGCATAAAACCGAGGTTAAGGAAAAGCGGAACAGGCCCTGAAGCTCCAGCCGGCAGATAAATGAGTATGTCCATTTTATATTTTGATGTGTCGCCGGTAAAATATACCGTTACCTGTTTTCTGATGGCTTTACCGTCAAGAGCAGGTGTTCCTTTGTCGAACACATTAAATGACATGTCTGCAGGTCTGCCTGGAGTTTTACCGTATTCAAGCTCTTCAAACATCCTTACAATTTCGGGCCGGCGCACATTGTACCACATCTTGGTATTCCTGACCTTTTTGCCATTCAGGGTTACAAGAAGCTCAGGCAGAGTGTATGAGCCAACCAGCGCCTCATCATAATTTACCGGTATGCCTGCAACCAGTTTTGGTGGGGCATTCTGCTGGGAAAAAATTCCAGGTAAAAAACAGATTGTTAAAAAAATAACAGTAATTAATTTATGAGTTTTCATGTCTGAAGATTTTATTCTGAAATTCTTATGATTCTTACAGGTCCAATAAGACCAGATTCGTTAATAATTCCCGGCCTGACAAATATCTGCGATTTGAGTACTTTTTTGTCAGGAGGAAGTTTTGCGTCACCAGCCAGCCTGTTAGTCCACTGGTTGGTTACTTTTATTTCTATGGTATTTATCCCTTTTCTGAGAAGGCCTGTGATATTTGCAGCATATGGCCGTGTCCATATTACCTCATAAGGAGAGCCGTTTACCGATACTTCCGCAATGTCGCATACTTTACCCGGGTCGAGCAGCAGGAGAGGATTGTTTTTGAGCCATCTACCTGGAACTTTGAAAGTAGTCCGGTAAGTGGCTGTACCTGAGAAATATTTTACGCCATCATCATTATGGAGCGACAGTGAGTAGAGAGTATCGAGCGTAATTTTACCGGGTGCACCCAACCCTGCAGGGAAAGTTACTTCCCATGGCCCTGAAAGCACAGCCATGAGTGTGGCAGGAGGCTCCTCAATAACTCTTTCATTTCTTTCGGTTTTATTCCTGAAAACGATGAATGTTGACTGTTTCCCTTCAAGGCTAAGCGGGACAACAGTACGGTTGCCAGTTACAAAATAACCTGCTGGACCTGTTTCTCCGTTAACAGGATCCCATTTCTCAGGTTCCATCCCCGAAACGCGAAAGCTTACATTAATTTCACACGGTTTGTCTGACGAATTTACAATGAAGTAAATATCTGAATCTCCTGTCCTGCGGTGGATCCAGTTGATTTCTGTATCAAGGGGTCTGTCATATTCAACATCGGGTTTGATATCGCGGATCTCCAGTACATTTTTTAAAGGTGTACCATAGAATACACGGCCTTTTCCGGCGGTTCGCCTTGTTCTGCTTATACCATCGAGGTCGCCCCATATTTCCATTGCAATATTTTTAAGGACTTTCTCCGATTCCGGGTATTCTGCAAGGCCTGGCGTCTGTTCGGGTCGCGGACCGATGACTGTAGCGCCGGCGAGCACGAGTTCCCTTATTTTTCTGAGAACCGGTAGTGTCATTTTGCGGGTTTCGGGAAGGATGAGAACCGAGTAGCTCGTCCCGTCAGGGAGGACCAGACGTCCATCAGAAGATACATTAAGCCGGTTTATCAGCGCCTCGGCGTTGATGTAGTCGTAGTCATATCCATCAGGTGGCACGGGTTTCAGGCCTGTTCCCCATATTGGCATTGTTGAGGGGGCTCCTTCGTCGAGTAGATAAAGCAGGTCGGCTACGAAGGTCCCCTGTTGAAGCATATATGAGACGCGGGCAAGGTAATCGTTGAAGGGTTTTGCTAACTCTCCCCAGGTAATGTTCCGGTTTATATGGGTACCGACCATGGTATTTCCTGGTTTTGTGTCGAGCGGCTGGTGGGCTGAGGTGTGAAAGACTATCCTGTTAATGCCCTGTGTGAACCAGTAATCGGCTATTGTCTTGAGGGTATTGGGCGATTCATATCCGCCGCCGGTAAATGATTCGGCAGCCACTATGTTTTTTCCGTAGATATGTGCTGCAGAGGCTGCACCCCTCACATCCTGGTAATACATCAGTTCGGGATGAAGAGCCCTGTACCAGAACTCTCCCATCGGGATATCCACATTCTTTTTGCAAAGCAGCGCGTCTTCAAGTATTTCGAGTGAGACGCCTGAGGCTTCTCCGTAGGTTTTTATTCCGTATTTGTGAAGGTATTCAGTGATTACCCCATAATGATTTTCTGCAAACATATCTGCGAGGGTACGCCTGAAGTCCCACAGAAAGCGGTCGCTAATGCTGCTGTTTCC
>ERZ795046.2315-NODE-2315-length-16962-cov-10.186432_pt1 | contig 16962 bp, 18 predicted proteins | sample MGYA00375130_ERZ795046 | MGnify/ENA primary metagenome ERZ795046 (study PRJEB30175, sample SAMN05720202) | activated sludge metagenome | isolation source: anaerobic digester from wastewater treatment plant | place: Japan | collected 2015-05-15 ...
TTTTCATTATCGCTCAATTTTATTTTTCCGAATACAAACAATTCGATTGCGAAATATTTGATTTATTAAATTTTTTTCTTTAAAATTTTTATATTCAAGAAATTAACTCAATAAAATTATCTAATTCATCAAAAAACATATCAACTGTATTTCCGAAATCCTCAACTAAATTTTGCATTTTATCCCAGTTCAATTCAAACAAATATGCATTTCTAAAAAAATGACGGAAATTTTTATATTCAACTAATTTTAAATATAAATTTTCACTAATAACTTTTGGTCTTATATCTTTAATCTCAATAATCATTTTTTTTAATAAATCAGAATGATAAATTGATTTATCAATATTATTTCCAAAAACATTAGCAATATTTTTTAAAATATTTTCTACACCATTATAAAAATTATGAAGGATATAACCATAGACAGAAGCATCAAATTTATCAGGTATTTTATTTTGATTTTTTTCTTTTAATAATTCTATATCTTCCTTTAATTTAATAATCTTTTTCCTTTCAAATTCTATCTCTGCGATAAGTGTTTTGATTATAATTTCAGATATTTTCATACAACACCTCGCACTTTTGTAAGACAATTTTTTTAAAGTTTTCATCGTCATCTAAATCAAACAAATCAATTTTAAAATCCAAATTAATGTCTAAATCTCTATATAATTTAAAAAAATCTTCCTGTTTTTTCAAACCAATAATCCCAATATCTAAATCTGATTTTGAATTAAATTTTTCTTCATTTAATGCACTGCCAAACATTACTATTTTTTCAACATCATATTTTTTTACAATATCTTTAATTATATTTTTCACTTCATTAAGTTTTAAAAAATACTTTTTATTTTCTTTTTGATTATCTTCTATTCTTTTTTCTAAATTTATTAAATAAATATTTTTCATTTAGTCAGGGACACTCTTTAAAAAATTTAATTTTTTATTAAATAATTTATCTGTCAAATTATAAAGATAAATATAGCATTGTCGGAGACATTTGATGGAGGCAGGTTTGGTGGGGACAGGCGTCACCTCTTCCTCTCATATTTTAAAACTTTAATATAATTTTTTAAGTATTGAAGATATTTATTATAATTCATAAAATTAATTGTAAACAGCCAACTTTTTTCTTTTGTGTAAATTTACGAATTTTACTGGCATATTTTCTTCTGGCAACTAATCTCGCTAATCTACACTAAAGTTTTTATTTAATGATTTATAAAAAACTTCACAAACTTCACGTCGGAGGTTAATTCACTGTGACATTTTTTCACCTCTTTTATTTTCAATTATCTATTTATTAAAATATAACTTTATCCCCCATTCATAAGAACGACCCTGTGGATAAAATTCTGCTGTCACTGGATTATAATATATTATATTGTTGTGAACCATATCTTTTAATATTTCAATTTCTTCTTCATTAAATTTGCCTTTACTTATTCTGCACTTATTTACAAATTTTATTAATACTTGTTCATTTAATTTTCTGTTTTTTTCTGTCGCATAATCTATTATCATATTCCGTATTTTTATTTTATACTCTTCACAAACCTTCTCTACTTCTTCTTCAAAAAATCTGCTTAATAATAATTGTATCTCCCACATACTACCGCCCACTGTGTCCCATACCTTTTCTATCTCTTCTTCTCTCAATCTATATTCCTTTATCTTGCTATACTTCTCTATATCTCGCAACCATTCATAAACATCTTCTTTCCTTAAATAATCTACTTCATAAAAATCGCTCGTCTTTTTTAACTTGCTCTCATTATACACCTGGTCGATAAAATACCCATCTGATGATGAAATTATTATATGCGCTAAATGACTTTCTTTTGTCATCGCTACAAAAAAATTAAGTAACTCCTGTATTAATAATCTCTGACTATTTATATATATTTCTCTCAATGCCTGTAATTCATCGATTATTATTATTGGTTTTATCTCTTTTTTTACTATCTTTTGTAATTCTGTTTTCATTATTACAAATGGGTCTAACTTCTTTTCTTCCAAGCCTTTCATCGCTTCTACTTCTAATTTGAATACTCCTAAATTATATTTTCGTCTTTCTTTTATTCCTTCTTTCCCTTTATTATAATCAATCTCAAAAAACGCTTTTAAAAAATCTGTATAATTCCCTAAATATACTTCGCGTAAATTTAAAAACTTCACATCTATTTTTTGCCTTTTCTTTAAATCTTCTAAAAAATGATATAATAATGTCGTTTTCCCACTTGATTTCGGCCCGTGTAAAAATAATATTTCTGTTGGTTTTTTATTTATATACAAATTTAAATAATCTAATTCTTCTTTGCGATTTATAAATGCTACATCCTGTCGATACTCAATTTGTTTTCTCATATTTTGAACCTCACTTACTAAATATAGTTTATCCTTTAAAATACAATCATAAAACCAGCCTGATGGATAAATTTATTTAATGCTAAATTATTTTTTAACCTAACTTCTAAAACCTTTATAAATTGTATTTGCTTCGATATTCTTAATTACTACTGCACCTGCGCCTATTATTGTATTATCACCAATTTCTATTTTATTACTTATAACGCAACCTATCCCTAAAAATACTGCTTCACCAACTGTTATGTTTCCTGCCATAATTACGCCAGGACAAATGTGTGAATGAGAACCTATCTTACAATCATGGTCAATTGTTGAATTTGGATAAATAATCACATTATCTCCAATTTCCACATTTATTGCAATAGAAACATTCTTCATTATTAAAATATTTCTTCCTAATTTTACACTTCTCGAAAGTCTCGCAGAAGGGTCAATTAAATTTATGCCCTCAAAATTTTTTGCAACCATATTATTATATATCTTTCTACGAATATTATTACTTTTATCTGTTCCGACGCAATTTAATGCATACTTGACTTTCCCTGAAAATTTTTCTAATGCTTCGTCATTCCCTAAATATTCGTAATTCGTAATTTCTTCGGATTTTTCAAGTGCAACATAACCGATAATTTTATATTCATCAGAATAAAATTCTTCAAGCATATCAATGCCAATTCTTGCTAAACATCCACCACCAACAATAATTAAATCTTTCATTGTTTTTACATACCTCTTTAAATTTTTATAGTCAGTCGCTCAAAAAGAAATAGCGCATTATAACAAAACTTATTTTAACATATTTCTAAAAAAATAATAATTAAATTTTTAATTATTTTTCATAATTTTTTAATTGATTTAATAATAGAGATATATAAATTATCACTTATTTATGGTATAAATTATTGTTTTAAATAAAATTCTTTAAATTTTTTATTTACTTTATTTCTCTCAACTTCTTTATTTGAATTAGTAATTTTTTGGGCTATAACAAAATAATATTCATAATGATTTCCAAATAAATCATAAGTATAAGTATTAACTTCAATATTTGAAAATTTAGAAAATAATTTTTTCAACATACTCTTTTTTTCAAAAAATCTAAGTTTTAAACCCCTTTCAGTTTTAGCAGGATGTTTATTACTCCATTCAATTAATGTAGGAGAAATTTTATTTGAATAATTTTTTATCCAAAAATGATTTTTTCCATAAAATGAAATATAAATAAATCCATATTCTTTTAACACTCTCCAAATTTCTTCAATAATCACTTCTAAATTAATATTATAATAAATAGCTTGCAAACTAATAATTAAATCAAAAAAATTATCAGGAAAATTTAATTTCGGCGGTGTGAATAATGAAAGTTTAAATTTATTATTTATTTTCAATGCATGATTAATAGCTGTTTTAGAAACTTCTATTCCATAAGTATCATAACCTTTATCTGCCAGCATTTCAAGATTTCGTCCTGAACCAAAACCAATATCCAATACTTTACTTTCAGGAGGTTGTTTAATTATTGAAACCCATCTTACAAGCAATTCATGTGGATATCTTGTATGAATGTTATGTTTAGCTAAATTTTGATGTAACTTTTCCCACCGAATACTATTTAATTTCTGAATCATCTTTATATTCATAATTTCCTCCAATTTACTTATAAAAATAATTTATTTTTCCTGTTCCCAAATTGGTTCAATTAATTCCCACTCACCATTTGAATTTTTACGCCACATATTTCCTCTAAAAGAATTTGCAACTCGCCAAAATTCATCAACAGTAATTTCAATGTCACGACAAAATTGTTCTATATAACGCGGATGACATTTACCATCATATTTTCTAACAAGTTCTATTCCTTCTTCTCTTGTTATTCTGCCTTCTCTTATATCATAGCAGGCTTCATCTGTTGCATAACCAAAGCCAAACTTAATATATTTTAATAATTGATTAACAATTACTGTATCATCATCTACTGCGGTATATCTTCTATATCTTCCGATCTCTTCTAAAGGCTCTGTTCTACCTTTAAAACCTCTTTTTATAGCAAATTCTGCATTTCTAACAGCAGAATACTCTTTAACATAATAACCTAAATATATTGATTTTAAATTTTTAATTTTTAATTCTTCTCTTGAGGGATGTTGATACCAATACAAATCATCAAGCGTTATATCATCATACAACCAATCAGATGCATTACCACCTTGAACAGTATGTCCATCAGCATTACAGGAAGCATCACCACCAAAATCTTGTTCACCAGGTCTAAAATCACCTAAAGTAATACCAGCGTTTTCACCCAAAAAATTTAACCTAATATCAAAAGCCATAGCTATTCTTAAATAAGAAGTTTTTAAAGGATATTCAGAAGGTTTAATTGGATTTCCAAATTTATAAAAAGCAATTTTAGCAAGTTTCTTTTGCAGATTAGGATTTGGCTTAATTGAAATACAATCAAAACCCAAGTTTTGTAAATTTAATAAATTTTGTCTCCCAATTTCAGTCATAGTATAACCTTGATAATTAACTAATAATGGTCTTAATCCTAATTTCTCTTTTACATAACAAGCAATAAAATGACTATCTTTACCACCACTAACTCCAATAGTGCAATCATAAGGTATAGCAGGATTTTTATTTTTTTTTGCCCAATCAATAATAGAATATAATTCCTTCTCTCTTGCAGTCCAATCAATTTCTTCATATTTTTCATAATACTTGCAAGGATAGCATACTCCATTTTCATCAAATTTAATGCCCGGTCTTGTGTCAGGTTGAACGCATTTTTTACAATACTTCATATCAATTCCTCCTTAATAAATAAATTCTTCTTTTAATAAACCTAATTGTATCACATTTGAAAATTTATTATTAGCAAATTTATGTTCTCGTAAAATGCCTTCTTTCTTAAATCCTAATTTTAAAAATAAACTCAAAGAAGCAATATTTTCTTCAACAACACCTGCTGTAATTCTATGTAAATTCATTTTATTAAATCCATGTTTAATTAGTATTTTTACTGCTTCTGTTGCATAACCTTTATTCCAATAATTTTTTTCGCCAATTATAATAGAAATATCAGCTCGTTGATGAAGAAAATTTATTTGATGCAAACCAACAGTTCCAATTAAAATATTATTCTTTTTTGTTACAATTGCCAATTGTAAATTTGTTTTATCAGAATATAATCTATAAAAAAACTCCTTTTGTGTATGATAAGTTGCTGGAAAAACACCATGATATGAATATTTTGTAACTTCTTCATCATTAAACCATAAATACCATTTGTTTATATCATCCTCACAAAAAGGTCGTAAATAAATTTTTTCCCCTGTAATAAATGCATTTAACATTTTATTATCTCCTTACTCATTTAAAATTTTCAAAATATATTTAATTGTATTTTGTTTTATTTCTTTTAATTCAGGATAATTAAAAAGCAATTTTCTCATTTCATAAAAAGTCTCTTCATCAAGAATATATTTTTTTTCACTTATATATTTTGCAATTTTTTTTTCTAAATCATCATAACATTCACTTATTAAATTGTAAGTATAATAAGGAAAATTCAAATATCTAAAATATCCAATATTATCATAAAAAAAATTTGGTATTCCAAAAGCCAATGTTTCATCAGCAATAGTAGTAGCACAATGAGTAATTGTAAAATCAGCATAGCATAATGTTTGATAAATATTATATTTTTCAATTTCATATTCTATACTTATATTTGGTATGGCTTCCATTTCTTCAATTTTAAATTTAATTGTTTTATATGAATAACATCTCGCTGTTTTAGGTTTTATCAGGATATGTATATTAGAATATTTTTTTGCTAACTTTATTAATACATCATAAAAATCAATTATAAATTTTAATCGTGCTACATCTCTTTGACCATCTTCATATAATGACTCTGGCGAATGATAATCAAAAGCAAATACTAACATTTTATCTTTCTTTAATCTTAAATATTTTTGAAAATTAGTTTTTTGAATATTTGAAAACTCAATTATTTTTGGAAATCTTTTTAAGCCAAGCGGTATGATATGTTTAATATAATGCTTTGATGTTCGTAACATTTCCTTTTCAGAATGTTGACCAGCAGTAAAATAATAATCAAAATTTAAATGTCCAAAAGTAATAAAACCATCAGTAGAACGATCTTGCATTCCAATTGTTTTTATTTTATTTATGCCTAAAGCCAAAATAAAAGTTCTGTCAATACATATTTCAAAACAACTAAGACATATTTTCAAATCAGGAAATCTTTTTATTTGATAATCATATTTTATTAATCTTACTAAAAGATTAAATAAAGTTTTTTTTATTAAATAATCATTTAAAAAAACAAAAATAAATTGCTTCAAAACATTATTTTGAACTTTTAAAAATGATAAAGTTTTATATAGAATCAAAGATAAAAAAATATTTGGAATATTATTTTGCTCATAAAATTTTTTACTTTTTTCATACCAATCAAGACAGTAATCTATAGAAATATGAAGAATATTTTTAGGATTTAAAATTGAATCAGGATTGTAATCATAATATTCATCTTTTAAATATATTTCTCCATAATAAACTCCTTGATGCGGAACTAATGCAATTTTTTGAGTGTAAGTTAAATTTTTATATTTTTTTTTATAAATTACTGGAAATAAGTTTCGTGCAATTATTTTTAAAATATTTAAAATTATTTCTCTTACTAATTTTAATATAAAAATAGTTGATTTAATTTTATCAAATGGAATGTAAATAATTCTAAAATTAGATAAATTAAAATAGTTCTTAAAAAATATAAAGTAATTATCAAATGTTAACAAAAAAAATTGATTATTATTATTTTTTGAAAATTCTTCAAAAAAAATATATGCTTTAATAATTTCTTCGAAATTATTGCGTAGTTCATATTGAATAGCAATTTTGAATTTTTCAATTAAATCATAATCTTTTTTTAAATAATAAGAAATAAAAAAATTATAAAATTCAGTATTAATAATTTTTTTATTCATTAAATCAAATAAAATTTTATGCCTTGCTAACTCCCAATATTTATAAATAATATTTGTATCAAAAGAATTAAAGTTTAAGTGATAAATTTTTTTAATTTTTAATAATTCAATAGAATTATCGTTCTGAAAGTATTTTGAACAATTTACAAAATATATTTTCTTAAAAAGAAAAAAGAATATTCTAAAAAAATAATAAATAGGTCTATTCAAATACTCAATAAATAAAATCATTTTTTTAACTCAGAAATATTTTCATAAACTTTATAAAATGCTTTAGCAACATCATCTAAATCTCTTTTAGTCATTGGAGGTTTAAATATTTCATGATAAAAAAATTCATTGTTCTGCAATCTTTCAGCAACTTCACATTTCATTTTATTATAGTCAATATTTTTTTTTGAGTATTTACAGGTAAAAGGGCATCCTTTTGAACCATATAATAACTTTTGTTGATAAACTTTTAAATTATATAAAGGTCTAACATAACCTGTAAATAATAATGGTCCTTGATATTCTCTAAATTCTGTTGGTGATAATTCAGCTCTGACTGCACTAATAAATTTATCTCTATGAATACCAATTTTATCTTCATCATATTTAAATGGATGAACATAATAAGAATGAGTATAATTTTTATAAGTAATTGCAGGAATAATACCGTCTAACTGTTTTATTTTTTCATTTAAATATTCTATATTTTCAATTCTTTGTTTTTGTAAAAAATTAAATTTTTTTAATTGACATATTCCAATAGCAGCCTGAATTTCTGTCATTCTAAAATTAAATCCTAAAATATTAGTTATATCAGATAACTCACGAGAAGTTACAGCATTTTCTCCATGATTACGAATCAACAATAATTTTTCATAAATTTGTGAATCATTAGTAACAGCAATTCCACCTTCGCCAGTGTGAATATGTTTATGAAAATTTAGACTAAATATTCCAACATCTCCAAAAGTCCCTGCAAATTTTCCATAACATTTTGCAAATGGAGATTGAGCAGTATCTTCAACAACTTTCAATTTATACTTCTTAGCTAATTCCATAATTTTTGTAATTTGCGCAGGATGCCCTAATAAATGTGTAACAAAAATTGCTTTTGTTCGTTCATTTATTTTTTTTTCAATTTCAGCAGGTTCTAAATTAAAAATATCATCTTGAATATCAGCAAATACTGGAATAGCATTAAAAACTAAAATTGAAGTAGCAGTAGCACTCATTGTCCAGGGCGAAATAATTACTTCATCACCAGGTTCTAAACCAATTGCACCTGCTGCTGCAATTAAACATGATGTTGCTGAATTCATAGAAACTGCATATTTTACATTTAATTTTTTACACCACAGTTCTTCTAATTCTTTTACATATTTGCCCCCATAAAATTTCTCGCCATATTTTGCAACAAAATCAGAAAGTATTCCAGATTTTAAAACTTTATTTACTAATTCAATTTCTTCTTTTCCAATAGTATTATAAGCTGGAAATTTTTTATACCTTATTTTTTTTCCACCAAAAATTGCTAATTTACTCATTTTTTCTTCCCCTTTAATGCCAATTTATAAATCTTATTACAAATTAAATAATTATTATATTCATCAATTAAAAAATTATTAACTTTATTACTAATTATATTATTATATAATGTCTCTAAAATTTTATACATAGCTCTATTAAGATTATTTTTTATTTTTTCACCTTTTGCTGAAAGCCAATAATAATTTTTATAATAATTACTTCTTTTAGTTTTGTATAAATAAATATCAAAGCCATTATTTTTTGTTGTTATTCTACCTTTTTCAAAAATAATATCCATTTCAAAAAAACTATAATCTATATTCAAATTCTCAAATATATAAACTTGAAAATCTAGATAATCAAGTAATACATCCACAACAGAATCATTAACATCGATTTTTAGGATTTTTATTAATTTTATTTTAATTGGTAACTTTCCTATCAAAAAAAGTAATAAATCAATTGCATGTGAACCATTTGACATAATACCTTTTGAATGATAAAATATTATCCTTTTTAAATTACCTAAAACTTTATTATTAATTATATTGCGTATATCTTCTATTCCAATACTCCAGCGACGAAAATGATTTATATAAATGTTACGATTAACTAATATTTCAAAATTTTGTTTAACTTTTTTATAATCTAAACCAAGTGGTTTTTCACTCCAAATTCCTTTAATATTATATTTCGAAATTAAATTTAAATAATCATCATGTGTTTGTGAAGGGGAACAAATACTAATTATATCAGGTTTAATTCTTTCTAACATTTCTGAAACTGTATTAAATATATAAGGTATTTTATATTTTTTTTGAAATTTCTTTAAATTATCTTCATTTGTATCAACTGCTGCAACTAATTCTATATTTGGATGTATTAGATATGCTTTAGCGTGAGTTAAAATGTTTTTTTTATCTTTTATATCATCATAAAGGCCAGCAATAAAACCACAGCCAATTATTGCACTTTTTAATTTATTCATTTTTGTTCTGTTTTATGTTTAATATTTTTATTTATTAATACTAATTCAGGATGTGATTTTAAAAAATTAAAAATATCTTGATAATTGAAATATTTTTTTATAGGATATAATTCTTCAAATATTTTTCTAATTAAAAAATAATCTTCTGCTTCATCTAATGTTAATCTATATTCAGGTGCTTGTAATTCAATTGGTGCCTCAATATTTAATAATTTAAATTTATCTGGATTATTGTAAATATAAGTTGATACATGTTCTCTATCAAATGGATTTTTAGTTAATTTTTCTACTTCATTCAATGTATTTGTAGAAAAAACCTGAACATCCATACCGCGTGGATATGTTCTTTTAATAATATTAGAAACATAATCAACATTATTATTAAGATAATTATTTACACAATTAGTTACTATTTCCTTATCCACTAATGGACAATCACTTGTAACTTCAATAATTAAATCAACATTAAAATGTTTTGCTGCATTAAGAACTCGTGATAATACATCTTCTTCACTTCCAATAAAATAATCTACATTTTCTTTTATTGCCAGATCAATTAAAACTTTATTTGAATTATGAGGTGTTGTAGCTATAATAATTCCATCAATAATCTCAATGTTTTTCAATCTTTCTATCATTAGTGATAAAGATGGCCTTCCTAAAATCGGAAGCATAATTTTTCCAGGTAATCGTGTTGAACTCATTCTCGCTTCAACCATTACATATTTTTTCATTTTAACACCTCATCAATTACCATAAGAGTTTTTTGAATACTATTACTATATAATTTCCTTAAATTATTAATGTTTTTATAAAATTTTTCTTTATCTTCATTATAATAATCTTTTAATAAATTATAAAATTTATTCTGAGTATCGACATTTAAATAATATCGATTAAGATATTTAAAATTTATAACTAATTTATTATAATTAAATAAACAGCCAATAACTGGTTTATTAAGAATCGCAGCTTCTAATAATGCTGTTGAAAACATACCTGTTATTATATTGTTTTTTAGCATTAATGTTAGCTCATTTGAATTTGTAATTTTTACATCTAAATATTTATTTATTCTATTTTTTTTCAATATTTCTTCAATATTTTTTAAACTTTCAAAATAAAATCTTGGATGTAATTTAATATTTAATTTTACTTTTATTTTATATGAATTTGAAAAATCATCAAGAACTTTAATTATTTCAGAAAGAACAATATTTTCATTAAAACCAAAATAATTAATAGAATCTGTTGTAGTAAATTGTAAAGGTTGAGAAAAAAAACAAATTTGAAGTAAAGAATTATTTTTTTTATTTTTATTATTATAATTTTTATATTTCTCATAAAGATATTGAAAATAAGGGAAGCCAGTATTTATTAGTAATTTATCTGGTATACCAGCTTTCTTACAATAATAACGATAATAATTATCACCAATTAAAATTTTATCTGGTAATATTTGCGTATTGTAAAAATTAAAGCGTCCTTTAATTTTATTCCAATTATCAATAAATGAAATTGTTTTAATTTTATTTTCTTTACTATATTTCACAAAATCATATTCAATTGAATCAACAGCATTTGTTCCTGTTAGTAATAAATCTGGTGAAATTTTCTTTATAATTTTTTTAATTTCATTTTTTTTAGATAATTTTATGTGATTTATTTTTTTAATATTTTTCCAAGTTAAATATGATGAATCAACTGAGAGAATAAAAATTTGATTACTTCTTTTTAATATTTCAACTATGGGCAAAAAATTTTTTGCACAATTTATTTGATAAGTAACAATTAAAATTCTTTTGTTTTTTAAATTCATAAATCTTTTTCTTTAATTGTCTGTTCTAAAAACAAATGTCTATTATTAGAAATATTTTTCTTTATAACAATATTAGGTTCTATTAGGATATTATTACCAATAAAACGACCGGGATATATAATAACACCAATTCCAATTTGTGTATTTTTACCTATTATTGTTCCAAAATTTTTTTGGTTTGTATCTATTAATTGAGAATTTTGTATAATAGAAATTGTTTTACCATCTAAACGATAATTTGATGTTCTAACCAATGCACCTAAAAATGTATTTTCACAAATAATTGAATCTAAAACACAAGATAATGGACCAACAGCTGAATTAGGCATAATAATACTTTTTTTAATTTCGACATTATAGCCAAATCTTACATTATTGCTAATAGATGAATTGTTACGAATTAAGCAATTATTAGCAATGAAAACATTTTTTCCGATATATATGTTCTTTTTTAATCTGCTTCCATTTAGTATTTCAACATTATCCTCAATATATACATTTCCTTCTATTTCAACTTTTTTTTCAATTTTTGATTTTTTAGAAATATAATTTTTTAAACTGTTTAATTCGTTTTCTAAAATAAATTTATAATCTGAAAGATTATTTATATTAATCCATTTATTTTCAATCGAACTAAAGTATCTTAAATCATTTTCTTTAATTAATTTATTAGATAATTTTTCTTTAAAATCAACTGGTAAATATTTTTTTAACCTGTTTATTATCTTCTTTTTGTTAAATAATTCAATAAAATCAATTATTATTTTTTTTGGTTTATTCTGTGAAAAATTTAAGTTATTTTCAACAATAATTTCTGCAATTGTTTTATTTGCTATTTCTATCTCAAAAAATGAATTAAAATTATTAAATGGAAAAATATTATATTTTTTGGATAAAATTATTATTGAACTCATTTATGTCTAAAATCACTCCATTTTATAATTGAATCTTTTGGAATATTTTTATTTACTTTTAAACCTAATATTTTATTTACTTCAAATGGTTCAATTTTGTTTTGAGAAAAATTTGTTCTTTTATAATCAATTAATTTGGAAGTTATTATAGTCCCTTTTTTTATTATTTTTTTTGCTACAATATATCTTCGACCTACATTTCTAAATTCAATTTCTTTTCCTTTTGGTTTCACCACACCATCACCAAAAACTTTTAATGCATAATTTATTTCATTTATTAGTTTTTTTGCTTGTTCTGGCGTTATTGAAAAATGATGATCTGGTCCTTCAAGTTTTTGGTCAAGAGTAAAATGTTTTTCAAATATTCGACAACCATAAAATAGTGATAAAAGAATAGCAATATTATTCTCAGAATGATCAGAAAAACCAACTGGTAAATTAAATGCTTTTTTTAATATCTCAATTCCTTTTAAATTTATATTTTCAGCTTTTACTGGATATTCTGATGTACAATGAAATAGAATAATTTTGGATTTATTTTTTTCTTTTAAGTAATTAATAACTTGTTCTATTTCACCTAAATATGACCCACCTGTTGATATTATCAATGGCTTATTAAACGCTACTTTACATATTTTTTCAAATAATTGTAAATAAGTTATACTGGCAGATGATGTTTTATATATTGGATTATTTATCTTTTCTAATATTGGTATTATCGATGGTTCATTAGCAGTAGAAAACATAATTATTTTATTTTCATCTGCACATTTTTTTAAATATATTAAATCATCTAATGTTAGTTCACATCTTTTAAAAATTTCATAATATTTATTGCTTTTTGTGATAAAATTATCTGTTTTAAAAGTTTGAAATTTTACAGCAAATGCTCCTGCTTTTTTTGCAGCAATAATCATTTTTTCTGCAATTTCACGGGAACCATTATGATTAATCCCAATTTCTAAAATTAATTTTGGAGAATCATCTATTAATTTCTCATAAATATCCTTCATATTAAATCACCTATTTTAAAAATCATTACCAAATAATTATTATTTTTTCGCTCTAATATATAGCCCGCTTTTTCAAAACATTTTATTGAAGCAATATTTTCATTTTTTATTCTTGCTATTAATTTTTTTATCTTATAATTATTTTTAATATATTCTCCTGTTAGTTTTAATCCATTACTACCAATATGCTTGCCATGATACCCTTTTCTAATTGCTATATTTATTTCAGCATTATTTTTCTTTATATCATATCTAATATATCCAACTTTGTTTTTGTTTTTTAATAAAATAAATATTATTGAATTTTTATCTTTTAATTTTTTTTTATACCATATTATATGTTCTTTAAAAGAAATAAAGTTATTATTAAATGACCAATATCTAATATTTTCATCATTTCTTAAACTCCATATAAACTTACAATCTTTTGAAGTGGCTTTTCTAAATTTTAGATTTAATATATTACTTATCAATTCTAAATAAATTTTGTTTTTTGTTAAATGAGATAAAAGTTCTTTTTTATTACAAAAATTTATTATGTTTTTATAATTAAAAATTTTTTTAGTTTTATTTATTTTATATTTTTTTAAATTTCCTAAGTTAATAACATACTTATTGTTATTTAACCATTCAGCATTTTTTTTTTGATTAATATTTGTGTAATAACAAAAAGTAGGTATTTTTAAATATAATAATTCCCATAAAGTTGTTGATGCTGTTGAAAAGGCTAAATCTATATTTTTAAAAACATCAGTTTTTACTTCTTTTGGTAATAATAATTCATATTTATTATTAAGATTCTGTGGTAAAATTTTTTGAATAATTTTTTTATTTTCTTTTGAACCTATCAATATTTTAATTAGACAATTACTAAAATTATTTTCAATAATACCAATTATATTTTTTATTACAATAATCTTTAACACACCAGCGCCGAAGCTTACTAATATATTTTTGATATTTGTTTTTTGCTTTCGCTTTATTACAGATTTACATTTTAAAATTTCATCGCGTAAAAATACATATTGCGGTCCTAAAAAATATTTTGTTTTTATTGGTGATTTAAAATCTGATGGCTTTAAACCAGGAGTTGGACAAATTAATATATCGCAATAATATTTGCCTTTTAAATCTGTTATATATACAATTTTAATATTTTTTTCTTTTATCGCTTTCTGATAATTATAATCAAAATTATAGCCATCTAAAATTAAAAAATCTGATTTATATTTTTCTAATAATTTTATAACTTTTTCAATTTCATCAATTGGGTCTGTTTTCTTTATTTTTTCAATAATTATATTTTTACTTTCTAATTTTTGCTTAACAAAATCTAATTGTGAATTTGAAATAAAAATCACTTTATGATTATTTCGTAAAAATTCTTCTGCTAATGCATAACAGCGCATCGAATGACCAGCACCAATTTCTTTACTTGAATCTACTCTAAAAATAATATTCATAAAACTTAATAAATTTTTTTAAATAAATCTTGCTAAATATTTTAATAAGTAAAATAATAAATTTTATTTTAAAAATAATTCTGGTTTTTGTTGATATAATTCAAATATATTTAGTAAATTCGGTTTATAAATATCATAATCAAATGCTCGAAATACATTATTAATCGTAATGTAATCTTCTAAATAATCAAGCGTTATTCGAATATAGGATGCATTGTCTGTTTTTGTATTTTCTATAGATTGATGTTTAAATTCTGGTAATCTTTTTATTATATAAGGACAGACATGTTCTAATTCATCTGGTGCTGTTGCATTTTTATACACTCTTTCAAGCGCAGAAAAGGAAATTATCTGATAATCAAAACCGTGTGGAAATGTTTTTGTAATTGCATTTGATGTAAAATCAACATTTTTTTCTAAATGTGCCTTAATGCCTTCGTCTAATAATTCTGGTTCTATTAATGGACAATCTGATGTCACACGAACAATTACTTCAGCCCCATATTCTATAGCACAATGATAATATCTGCTTAATACATTTTCTTCTGAACCTCGAAAATATTTCACTCGAATTCTTTTACACTCTTCGATAATTATATCATCCTGTGGATGCGTGCTTGTTGCTATAATAATGTCATCTAATAATTTTGTTTTTTGCAAACGGCGCACAAAAATTTCAAGCATTGTCATTCCATTTATTGAAAGCATTACTTTTGCTGGTAATCTTGTCGAACCTATTCGCGCTTGCGCTATTGCTATTGTTTTCATTTTATTAATTTCGTAATTTGAAAATTTTATAAATTTATTTATTAAAAAAATTATATAAGGTAATTCAAAAGCCTCTTTTATTTTTTATTAAAACTTATTTCAAGCATTATTCTTATTAAATTTTCTTTAAAAGCAATTAAATCATTTTTTATTAATGGCATAATCATCATATTACTAAAATCATATATCTCAATATTATTCAAACAATAAGCAAATGATTCTTCTGATAATCCACCATCTTTTTCCTGCGCATATTTAAAATAATCTAATATTTTATATGAATTCTTTTCAAAAAAATATAAATCAATCAAATCTTTTATTTCACTTCTGCCTAATATTGCACATATTTTATTTATAAAAATATCTTCAATAGTATCAACAATAACTTTACCAAAAATATTTTTTTCTTTCTTAATTTGAAAACTTGTATCTTTTGAAAAATGTAATATTAATTGTTCTTTATTATTTTGTATAATATTTATATGTTTAAAAAAATTACTATCTCTTTTTATTTCATAAAATAAATTTTGTTTTTGCATAATAGTTGAAATTGCTTCTATTACTGATTTAAATGTTTCTTCTGAATTAGTAAAAAAATCTAAGTCAATAGAATAACGATGTTTAAAATAATATTCTGATAAAGCAGTTCCACCAGTTAAATATATATTATCAAGATAATCAAAAATATTTTCAAGTATTAACTTTTGTAAATCTGTTAGAATAGACTTATTTGATAAATCCATATTCAAACCATTTATCTATAACAAATTTCCATAATTGCTTTTGTTGACCTAATCTTAAATATATTTTATCCCAATATTTTAATAAAACTTTTTTATCAACTAATTTCCAGATATCAGTAAATTTTGCATCTCGCAATATTTTTGCAATTAACCAGATTTTTTTATTTTCATCATCAGATTTTAAAATTTCTTTTATCTCGCGATTAGTTAAAAAATAATCCCACATAAAATATGGTATTTTATTTTCATCATTAATATCATTTGTTAATTCAAATTTTTTATCGTGTTTTAAATTATCACACATATCGAATTTCAATTTTAAAAAATTTAATTATTTAATTCACTT
>ERZ795046.2320-NODE-2320-length-16934-cov-75.444695_pt1 | contig 16934 bp, 15 predicted proteins | sample MGYA00375130_ERZ795046 | MGnify/ENA primary metagenome ERZ795046 (study PRJEB30175, sample SAMN05720202) | activated sludge metagenome | isolation source: anaerobic digester from wastewater treatment plant | place: Japan | collected 2015-05-15 ...
TTTTTGATTCACATGTGATTCCGTATTAATGCCTCCATAATAATTGAGGTTTTTTATACTATTTTTCAGGCATAATGCAATATAAACAAAAAAGAGATATGATAATTATTTTTTTTTATTACAATTCTTGTAGAGGGAGACACTGACCTTCTTAACTTTATAACCCTTATTCCTGTAAATCCAAAAAAATTTCCAAAAGTAAACTACAAAGATACGATCACCTTTGTAAATTGGCTAACCGATCCAGATAAGGGACAGAAGATAGTCAAAGATTTTGGGAAGGATAGATATGGCAGTCCTCTGTTCTTCCCAAATTCAAAGCAATGGCGCGAAAAACATGTTAATATTAAATAAGTGATCAGGAGGTTTGAAATGAAGACCAGTAAATTTTACAAACGATTATCAACACTGATAGTTTTTATGATTTTTATCGCAGGACTGTTTGTCTTTGATGCAGATGCACAGACTGTTCAAAAGAACATCATCCTCGCAACCACAACAAGCACCCAGGATTCAGGACTTCTCGATGAACTGATTCCGCTATTTGAAAAAAAGACAGGTTATTTTGTAAAGACCATTGCCGTTGGTTCAGGTCAGGCAATGGCAATGGGGAGAAAAGGTGAGGCAGATGTATTACTCGTGCATTCACCTGAAGATGAGAAAACATTCATGGCTGAAGGTTATGGAATAGATAGAAGACTTGTTATGCATAATGATTTTATAATAGTAGGCCCTCCATCTGACCCTGCCAAAATCAAAGGGATTAAATCTGTTGTGGAGGCATTTAAAAAAATAGCACAATCAAAGAGCCTTTTTATCTCAAGAAGTGATAATTCAGGCACTCACGCAAAAGAAAAGGCAATCTGGAAGGCAGCTGGTGTCAAACCTGAGGGAGAAAATTGGTATCATGAGACCGGTCTTGGTATGGGTCAAACCTTAAATGTCGCCTCTGAAAAAAAGGCATACACTCTTACCGATAGGGGCACTTATCTTGCCCTTAAAAAGAGATTAGAACTTGAAATGCTTTCATATGGGGATAAGATGCTTTTTAATATCTATCATGTAATAGTAGTTAACCCTGAAAGATTTCCTAAGGTGAATGCGTCAGGTGCAAGGGCATTCTCTGATTTTATGGTCTCAAATGAAGCCCAATCTATAATAAAAACCTTTGGTATAACTAAATTCGGAGCACCGCTTTTTTTCCCTGATGCAGTGAAATAGGTAAAAAAGGTAAGGCAGGCGAGTTAATACCCCGCTGCTTACGGCGGGGTAGTTTATTGCCTTTACTGCAGTTCGAATAGATGATAAAGCTAAAGCTTATTATGAAAAAAAGATAAAAGAAGGAAAGTGTAATCGTCAGGCCTTATTATGCGTTGCCAGACAGATAGCGAGGATCGTATGTGTTACATTAAAAGAAGGATAGATAATTTTTTATTGACATAGGAAGTTGACATAACCTAATTTTCAAACCTTCTTAAACAAAAATAAATAATTCTTGACAAACCGTTATATACGAATGTATATAAAGAGCGTTATTACTTATGATATATAACGATTTAATTTTATTTAAAATATCTTTAATACTTTTAGTTATAATTTTTTCTTTTTTTTCTTTTTTTATCTTTTTAGGTTTTTTTTATTCCATTTTAATCTTGATTATAGATTATTTTTATATTAAATAATTTTTATAAAAATAATTATGGAGGACAGCAATGAAGAAAAAAAATTTTTATCTTTTTTTGATGTGTTTGCTCTATTGTTTGTTTATTTCTATAACGGATCTATATTCAGAGAATTTAGATCAAAAGAAGAAAAAAGATTATACGACATTTACCCTTGGAGAAATATTTGTAACAGGAGAAAAACTTCCTGTTTCAAAGGATGTTACACAATCAAAAGAAATTACTGCTGAAGAAATAGAGGCAACCAACAGCAAAACAGTTGCCGAAGCATTGTCATTCGTAGAAGGGATTAAAGTAACGACAGGAAGGAAAAATGAACCCAACGTCCAGATACATGGTTTTGACCAGAGCAGAACACTTATTATGATAGATGGCGTTCCATATTATGAAACCAATTATGGCAAATTGGATTTGAATGTAATCCCTGTGGACAACATTGCTAAGATTGAGATTCAAAAAGGGGTTACATCAGTGTTGTATGGACCCAATGGCATGGCAGGCATTATAAATATAATCACTAAAAAACCTACCGAAAAACCGTCAATTGATGCCCTTATAGAAACAGGAGATTATAGATCAAATAAATTTTCCGTATCTCATGGAATGAAGATAAAAAAATTTAATTACTGGCTTAACTATAGCCATGAAGAATCAAAAGGATGGTATATGTCAAGAGATTTCGAGCCAAGGAAAGGTCAGATAAGTTATAAAAACCCCACATTAAATGTATGGAGAATACTCGAAGATGGTGGTGTAAGGGATAATTCAGCCTCAAGAACGAATAGCTTATGGGCAAAAGTTGGTGTAGAGCCTTCAACAAATTCGGAATACTATGTGAACTTTCACTATATAGAACGATACAAGGAGTCACCTCCATCAATAGGATCAATATATACCAATTCAGTTTTTAGAGCGAAACCCATGTTTTCACAATTTGCCCAGATGCCAAAATATGACAACTGGGGGATTGATTTTAGCGGTCAACAAAAAATAAATGATCGTATCACAGTAAAGGCAAAGGTTTTTTACCATTATCATATTGATGACTATGTATCCTACTATGACGAAACCTATTTAAGACCTATTGCAGTAAGCAGGTATGAAGATAACACCATTGGAACCTCAGTTTTTTCTAATATAAAGCTGGCCGATATAGATATGATGAAAATGTCCTTTCATTACAGGCGGGATTCCCATAAAGAAAGAGACGATGACTATCTACCCTTTGCAGAATCTGTTTCTTATACTGGTTCCTTTGGCCTTGAGAATGAGCTAAACCTGAATAAAAATTTTTCACTTGTAGCTGGTATTGCATATGATTGGTTTGATGTCGGTAAGTCAGAACAAACTAATACAGATAAATCAGGTGTATTTATAAATCAGACTAGACGCCCTACGCCAGGTTATATGAAAGAATTTAATCCGATGGCAGGCGCAACTTATACTTTAAATAACAGGACAAAAATTTTTGGTTCCTTTGCAAAAAAGGTAAGGTTCCCTACACTTCAACAGCTTTATTCTTCAAAAGGTGGAAACACTGACCTTAACGCTGAAAAAAGCTGGAATTATGTGCTTGGTATATCCCATGAATTAACAAAATATGCCCGCGGTGAACTTTCATTTTTCTACCACGATATTAGTGATTTTATTACTCGTGATATACCAACAGTAGAAGGAAAATATGAAAATAAGGGGAGAATAACCATGTTAGGCTTTGAACTATCGGGAGAGATTAATCCTATTAAAGATCTGAGTTTTAAAATGGGATATACATATAATAATGCAACTGATAGGAGCCCGGGAAGGGTTACCAATAAGGTTCTTTATGTGCCTGAACATAAAATAGACCTTACTGCTAAGTATAACATTCCTTTAATTGATACCATGCTTGATATAACTGGTTTTTATGTAAGTCAGTCGTGGGATCAATTGCCGACATCGAGTAGCCCCAATACCACTTATGAAAAATCGAATGACTATTTTGTGGTTAATGCAAGAATTGCAAAGAAGTTGTGGAAAAATATAGAGGCTTACTTTGCAGTAAACAATCTGTTCGACAAAAATTATGAGCCTCAAATTGATTTTCCTGCCCCTGGCAGAAATATGTTTCTGGGTCTAAAAGCACATTATTAGAAATGAGGTGACGATATGAGAAAATTTATCATTATTTGTTTTATTTTTATCCTATCCTTTATAATAGGAGTTGATCATTCAATTGCATTGACAATTGGCGGTTCGGTAAGGCAGCCACTCAATCTAACCTTAGAAGATCTTTTAAAATTGGAATCAATATCTGTGAGATTGAATGAGGTTACAAGTGATAATAATTTTCGTGGTGTGTTTAGTTATAGGGGAGTTCCCCTAAAAACCCTCCTTGAGCTTGCTTTCGTTCAGAAGGAAGAAAGTGGATTTTCCAAATCTATTGATCTTGCCATAAGGGTTCGCAACAAAGACGGAAAAACAATTGTGCTCTCATGGGGTGAGGTATTCTACAGAAATCCTTCCGATGTAATTATTGCATTTTCAGCAACACCCATTATGCCCTATCATGGAAATTGCGGAAGCTGTCACCAGCCAAGCTTTTATGAGCCAGCATTGAATCAATTGAAAAGAAAAATTGGTTTTCCAAAACTTGTAGTGACAAACGATTTCTTTACTGATAGAAGCCTCGAAGATGTGGTACATATCGAAGTGGTTGAACCTAAAGATAGGTCAGAAAAGAAGAAAGTGGAAAACCTCTTCTCTTCCACATTTGTGGTTTTAGATAATTCTGGTAAATCTATAGAAATCAATGAACTGTCCCACTACCGACAATTTGCGGTAATGGTAAAGCAGGTAGGCGATGGCAGGGGATACCATGGATTGAAACGTTTTAGTGGCGTTTCTCTGGTTGAGATTCTCAGAAAAATGGGTATTGATAAAAAAGTAGGCACAGACACTGCTATTCTCGCAACATCCATTGATGGCTATAGAACACTTATTTCATACGGTGAACTTTTTATGACACCAATGGGCGAACGTATTATGATTGCCGATAAAATAAACGACAAACCAATAAAAGAAAACGGTAAGTTCATGCTTGTTTTTCCAGATGATATATCTGCAGATAGGACGGTAAAAGCTATATCTAAGATTGAAGTGCTTTCTTTTAAAGCAAACCCAAAGATCTATATCATCGGTATGGGCTGTGCCGATACAAGTCTTTTAACCCTTGAAGCAATATCGTACCTTGGTAAAGCAGATGCCTATATTGCACCAAAAGATATTGCAACAAGATTTGCGAAATACCTTGGAGATAAGCCTATCCTTTTTGATCCGTTGTCGAACTCGGAATATATATTTAGAAAAAACAATCCAAACTTTTCAGAAAAAGAGATAAAAGAAAAACTTGAAAAACAGCGCACTGAAGATATGAAAAAGATAAAAGACCTGATTCGTCAGGGTAAAAGCCTTGCCCTTCTGGAATACGGAGATCCCACCATATATGGGGCATGGCAACACTGGCTTGAAGAGTATTTCAATGGAGATATTGAGATAATTCCAGGTATAAGTGCCTTTAATGCTGCCAATGCAATGATTGGAAAGCCATTGGGGTGTAATGGTTCGATCATTTTAACTGTGCCAAGAGGTTTAACCGCAAATGAAGCTATGTTAAAATCTGTTGCCGCAAACGGTGATACCATTGCAGTTTTTATAGGTCTTAAGGAATTAAAAACAATAGTTCCCTTATTAAAAAAATATTATTCGCCTACCACCCCGGTCCATATTGTCTATAAGGCAGGTTATTCCCATGAAAAGCGTATTTTGAAAACCACTATAGGTGATGTGCTTACTGTTACTGAAAAGGAAAAAGAACAGCATCTTGGCATGATTTATTTGGGTCCATGTCTTAAAGATGATTCAAAGTTAAAACCATGTTTAAAATAGGACGATAGATGCATCTTAAAAGAAGCCTTACCCTTTTCGACGCAATATTGTTAACCGTAGGCAACGTTGTGGGTGCAGGCATATTCACAACAGCAGGTTTTATTGCAGGAGAATTAACCGTACCTATACTTTTTATAGGAATATGGTTGGTAGGAGGTTTGCTTACCCTTTGCGGTGCATTGACTTATGCAGAGTTATCAAGCATGTTTCCTCGTTCAGGAGGTGATTATGTCTACTTGAAGGCTGCCTATGGACCCAAGGCAGCCTTCCTTCTTGGATGGGTATGTTTCTGGATAATAAACCCCGGATCCATTGCAGTTCTCTCCATTGCACTAATAAAATATCTCAATGGATTAACAGAATATTATTTTTCTTTAAATGAAAAAATTGGTGCAATTGGGATCGTAATATTTTTAACTTTAATCAATTATCATGGTGTTAGATTGGGTGCAATAACCCATAATTTATTAACATTAGGGGGAATTTTTGTTTTAGTTGTGTTAGTAGTAGGAGGATCACTATCTAATAATGGGGATTGGCAACACTTTAAGGGCAATGAGATAGATTCTATATCAATTTTAAAACTTTTTGGTCCATCTATGGTGGCAGTAATTTTTTCTTACAGTGGTTGGTTTGTATCAGGATATGTTGGAGACGAGATAAAGAAACCAGAGCGTAATCTTCCTCTATCCATTTTTATAGGCACTGTTATTGTTACTGTATTGTTTACAATGATTAATATAACATATCTCTATGCAATCCCCATAACTATTATGAAAGGAACCATTAATGTCGGTCAGATTGTCGGAAAAAAGCTCTTTAATCCATACTTTGTATATATAATAGGTATAGCAATTATATTAGTCGTTGCTGCCAGCATTAATGCCACTATACTTGCGGGTGCTCGTATCCCCTATGCAATGGCAGAAGACGGTTTGCTCTGGAAATCAATAAAAAGTGTTCATAAAAAATATAGCACACCTTATTTAAGCCTTATTTTGCAAATGATTACTGCCTGTATTTTTGTAATAGTTGAAACGTTTGAGCGTTTACTAAATTATGTTGTTTTTATCATGCTTGTCACATCCATCGCTACAGGTTTAGCTCATCTTCTGCTGCGTATAAAAATGCCTTTTATACATAGACCCTATAAGACATGGGGCTACCCTTTTATTCCTATTATCTTTGTATCTGCTTACACATGGATAGCAATACAGGTTTTTATAACAAATCCATGGACATCTTTTGTAGGCATAATTATAGCCCTTGCTGGTATACCCTTCTTTTATGTCTTAAGAAAAAATACTGAGATCGAGGTCGCCAGTGATTGAATATAAATTAAGGCGATATGTTTTTATCTCTCTGTTTGTACATATTGTTATAATGTTCATACCTATAACTATTTTCAACAGAAATTTAAATCTGGTAGATAAAACAATAAATGTTTTGTTGATAGAGAAAGCACCATCAAGTACTTCCCTGTCCCATATAAAAACAGATATATTTGCCAATAAATTTTCTTCTAATACATCAACTGCATCCAAAAAAATATCTGCTGGTAGCAATAGCAGACCAACTCTAATATCAAATATTGTTAAAACAGAAGAAAAAACATCGTCTTCGCAATCAGGTGGCGCAATAGATGAACGTTTCGTAATCAGGGAAACTCCGCTTCAAGAAAAATCTGAAGACAAAGTTGCCGTTCTGGCTGGTGGTTATGGAATCGGCGGTGTTGGGACTGACAGAAGAGGGATTGGCGATGGCGCGGGCTTTATAGGCGGCAATGGAGGAAAGGGCAGGGGAGGCCATTCAGTGGGTGGTGGCGCAGGATATGGTTCGGGTATCGTTGATGCAGGATTTGGAACTCCCGATGGCCCAAAATTTCAACATCGTGAAATTCCAGAGTATCCTTATATTGCAAGAAAATTAGGTAAGGAAGGGACGGTTGTTCTTGTGGTTATAATAGATGAAAAGGGAAGGCTCGTAAAGGTTGATGCGATAGATGCAAAAGACCAGATTTTTGCTGATGCTGCAATAGAAGCGATAAAAAAATCGAAATTTCTACCTGCTACACAAAAAGGAATACCTGTTCCCTCTCGGGCAATTCTACCGATAAGATTTTGTCTTCAATGATTTGAAACAAAAATTGATTTAATGAAAAAAGAAAGGAGAGAGCAATAATGACCGATATTTTTATTAAAGGTGGATGGATGATGCTCCCCCTTGTAATTTGTTCGGTAATATCGGTAGCCATTATCATTGAGCGATTCATGTATTTTAAACGTATTGGAATTGTCCATCAGGCTGATGAAGTGTTAAGTCTTGTTGGAAAAGGAGAGATTGATAAGGCCCTTAATATGACCGGTAACTCTTCGCATCCAATTATGAGGGTGATGTTTGCCGGTATCACAAATCGGCACGAACCAAAAAGTTCAATGCTCGCTGCAGGAATCGCAGAGACATCGATTATGAAAAGAGGATTGACAGCCCTTGACACGATTATCACATTAGCACCCCTTCTCGGGCTTTTAGGAACAATAATTGGTATGATTCGTTCTTTCAATATAATGGCAGCATCTGGTATGGGGCAACCCCATGCAGTTACAGGTGGGGTCGCCGAAGCGCTCATTGCAACAGCAGCAGGCATTACGGTGGCAGTCATTACTTTGATACCATACAACTATTTCCTTTCCCGGATTGAGCATGAAACGGAAATCATAGAGACATATGCGACACGTCTTGAAATGGCTTTGAACGGTTTATCGAAGGAGTAACTTCTGTGAAATTACCAAGAAAAACAAGAAAAAAAGCACGTATTGAGATTATCCCCATGATTGACACTATATTCTTTCTTCTCGTATTTTTCATGATTGCGACACTTTCCATGACAATCCAGCGAGGTCTTCAGGTAAATCTGCCTTATGCTGCCACTGCACAGAATGAAATACAGCAATTACTCACCCTGACCATTACAAGAGAGGGTAAGCTTTTTTTAGAAAAGGAAGAGGTTGACTCTCCGGGTGAGATGAGTCTGCGTCTTGCAACATATAAAAAAACAGCACCAGGATTGTCGATAGTTATAAACGCAGACAGAGCTGTTGAGCACGGAAGGGTAATAGAAGTCATGGACATTGTAAGGAAAAACGGCATCACAAAGATTGCAGTTGCCACAAAACCAAATGATTTATCGAAAAGATGATTTATTTAATAAGTGTATTTTACATTGCTAAGACCTTAGTTATAATCAGTTCCTTCTTGGCTTGAACCACGAAAACCATGAAGCCCTTCTATAAGAGAAGGGTGGTTCATATAAATAACGATGTGTGGAGGTGTGATATGAAGAGATCGTATTGTATAATCCTTTTTTTAGTATGTATATTATTTTTGCCCGCTCTTGCTATTGCTGAGGGTAATAGATTTATTTTAATGGCAAGCACAATAGGACCTGTTGATTCTGGGATAGTTACTCTCCTTGAAAATGAATTTGAAAGAGAAACCGGCATAAGGGTGAGACATGTAGGTGCCGGAACAGGTGCAACACTTAATATTGCCAAAAAGGGCAATATTGATCTGGTAATGGTCCATGCAAAATCCCTTGAAGAGAAGTTTGTGAACGAAGGATACGGTACTGAAAGAATAGACTTTATGTATAATGATTTTGTTATAGTCGGACCCCCCGAAGATCCAGCAGATATTAAAGGCTTAAAAGATGCAAAAGTAGCACTCAAAAAAATCTCTGAAAAAAAGGCACTATTTATCACAAGAGGCGATAAATCTGGGACACATGTGGCAGAGATAAGCCTGTGGGATAAAGCAAACATAAAACCATCCGGTGATTGGTATAAGGTCTATGAAAAAGGCTTTGAAGGGAATGCCTCAACACTTAACTATACAGACCAGCAAAAGGCATATACAGTAATAGACAGGGCAACGTTTCTGGCATTAATGAAGGATATAAAACTTACAATTCTTGTAGAGGGAGACACTGACCTTCTTAACTTTATAACCCTTATTCCTGTAAATCCAAAAAAATTTCCAAAAGTAAACTACAAAGATACGATCACCTTTGTAAATTGGCTAACCGATCCAGATAAGGGACAGAAGATAGTCAAAGATTTTGGGAAGGATAGATATGGCAGTCCTCTGTTCTTCCCAAATTCAAAGCAATGGCGCGAAAAACATGTTAATATTAAATAAGTGATCAGGAGGTTTGAAATGAAGACCAGTAAATTTTACAAACGATTATCAACACTGATAGTTTTTATGATTTTTATCGCAGGACTGTTTGTCTTTGATGCAGATGCACAGACTGTTCAAAAGAACATCATCCTCGCAACCACAACAAGCACCCAGGATTCAGGACTTCTCGATGAACTGATTCCGCTATTTGAAAAAAAGACAGGTTATTTTGTAAAGACCATTGCCGTTGGTTCAGGTCAGGCAATGGCAATGGGGAGAAAAGGTGAGGCAGATGTATTACTCGTGCATTCACCTGAAGATGAGAAAACATTCATGGCTGAAGGTTATGGAATAGATAGAAGACTTGTTATGCATAATGATTTTATAATAGTAGGCCCTCCATCTGACCCTGCCAAAATCAAAGGGATTAAATCTGTTGTGGAGGCATTTAAAAAAATAGCACAATCAAAGAGCCTTTTTATCTCAAGAAGTGATAATTCAGGCACTCACGCAAAAGAAAAGGCAATCTGGAAGGCAGCTGGTGTCAAACCTGAGGGAGAAAATTGGTATCATGAGACCGGTCTTGGTATGGGTCAAACCTTAAATGTCGCCTCTGAAAAAAAGGCATACACTCTTACCGATAGGGGCACTTATCTTGCCCTTAAAAAGAGATTAGAACTTGAAATGCTTTCATATGGGGATAAGATGCTTTTTAATATCTATCATGTAATAGTAGTTAACCCTGAAAGATTTCCTAAGGTGAATGCGTCAGGTGCAAGGGCATTCTCTGATTTTATGGTCTCAAATGAAGCCCAATCTATAATAAAAACCTTTGGTATAGCTAAATTCGGCGCACCGCTTTTTTTCCCTGATGCAGTGAAATAGGTAAAAAGGGTTGGACATTAAAATAAAAGGTATTCAGGCAAGGCAGGCTTTTAACTCGCCTGCCTTTTTTTAATTTTATATTAATCGAATGCTTTTGGATAATTTTTTGTTCATTTTTTAAAATTCACTCCTGTAACATTTATAAATGCAAAAAAATGTCATATATTATCATTGCATAGTTCAAAGAGTGCACCGATTCGTGTCTTTATCTGACCTACATCGCTTTGAGAGTAATCTGTCTCTATCTTTAAAAAGGGGAGCCCGTGTTTTTTTCTTATATGTTCGCCTACCTTATAAGACTCGATATTATACGAATGACATGCCTGGAGTATTACATCCACCACTGCTTGGGGTTTGAATTTCTCGATAAGTGTATCAATCCATTCAAGGCGTCTGTTATTCGGTGTCATGCATGAACATGGTATTTTAAGATAATGCTTTGCAATAGCCCTTATGGGGTTACCAGTATCTTCTTCTATAAGTGACATATACGGCTTCATGCCCGAACATGCCTCAAGGGCCACTATAATTCCACCTGATTCCTCTATGATTCTAAATACCTTTGTTGCATCCCCTGCTATGGGACAGCCGGTAACCATAACCCTTATTGCATCTTCCCTGCCGTAATAAAATCCCGATTGTTTTCTCTTTTCGAGTTTCATCAATATTTCATCGATTAACTTTATTATCTCATCACTGGCTGCACCGGATGAAAGAAAGAGTATATCGTACAATTCTTCCCATCCCACTACAGGAGGATTCAAGGCTATATGCCCAAAGACCTCGTTCATCTTTTTTATTTGAATGTTGGTATTTTTTATCTCCTCTTCTATTCTTTCATCGGTTGTAGTTTTGTGGAATTTTTCTTCAAGGAATTGTTTTACCTTATAAATCATGTTTTCCCAGTGGTCTACTGCATCGGGTTCATCGGGCAGCTGGGGTAGATCCATAACATGTATGGGCTTATAGTCTGAAATAAGCTCAAACATCTTCTTCTTTCCGTCACATGTAGTTTCTCCTATTACCACATCCGATAAACCAAAGAAGGGACAGGTATCGGTTTTTATAAATCCAAAACTCGATTTTATAAGTGGACAGAGATTTGCAGGCAGGATAACCTCTGCCTCTTCTATGGGTTTGTTGGAAAATGCACAAAGGGTAGCAGGGACAAGGTCAAGGCTGCGGATGACCTCATAGGGCGCATAACCACAGTATATACCCACCACACCCTTACCCATAACCCTCTCTCTCTGTATATGGGCAATCAGCCTCTTTGAAGGAGGCTCGCCTGTAAATTCATCTATGATTAAAGGTTCAAAAGCAAAATTATCCATTTTTCACCTGTTAATTAGAAATATTTCTACATATATTGCATTTAATTTTTTTTAAGTTTACTAAGAAACTACCGTTATTCTTTTTCACATTAACCATGCAATCTAAATGTCTTGCCAGAACCTTCAGATTCTCAAGGTTAGGTATGTCATCTACCAAAACAGTAATCTCATCGTGAGATTCCAGGGCCTTTTTTGCCAGGATAACAGGCACGCCGCAACCGAGCCCTTTTGCATCTATCAATTCAGGCATGATTTACCTCCCTTGTTGTTGTATCTATCCGAGCGTCCTTATTTCACATTTTTTAAAATCTAAAATACCAACAGCATCAGCACGGCATCTTGTGCAGTGATACATCTGGGGTATATACCTTGATGCCAAATCCCTTATGCGATTCATCGTTTTTTTGCACGGTTCATCAATGCTTTCAAATGGCGTATCGGCAACGGGGATCATGGGTATGCAGTTCATGATATCCGCCCCCATCTCAGCCACTTCATAGGCAATATCCTCGATGTGCATGTCATTTACACCGGGTATCACAACGGTATTGATCTTTAGCATAAAGTCCTTTGATTTGACCTTCTTGATGGCCTCTTTCTGACGGTCAATAAGGATTTCAGAGGCCTTGTAACCGTGATATGTTTTATTCTTATATCTCACCCATCGATATATCTTTTCACCTATCACAGGGTCAACGGCATTGATTGTTATAGTGATATGCGTCACACCTATTTTTTGTAGATCATCTATGTATTCTTCTAAATTGAGACCATTGGTAGAAATACATAGGATCATTTGGGGATACATAAGGCTTATTGAATTCAATATCTCTAATGTAAGTTCAGGTTCACACATGGGGTCCCCAGGCCCTGCAATACCGATAACAGAGATATCGTTTCTTCCTTTTAAAATGAGTTCCAGATAATCGAGGACAAGTTCTGGCTCAAGGATGAAACTTGTAACCCCTGGTCTTCCTTCATTGGCACAATCATATCTCCGATTGCAGAAGTTACACTGGATGTTGCATCTTCTTGCAACAGGTAGATGAATCCTCCCCCATCTTGCCTTTGCGCTTCCATAGAAACAAGGGTGATTATATAGTACTTTTTCTGCAGAGCTTTCTTTTTGTATCATGTCATACCTTCCTTCTCCCGAATTTTATGGCATCAACAGGGCAGGATTTTAAGCAATCACCGCAGTTGGTGCAGTTAAACTCATCAGGACGGCTTCCCATCTCACATACTTTCAAACACTTATTGCAATCATTACATGCATTTGTCTTATAGAATCTAAAAAGAGAGATGCGTTTTGCGACCTCAAGTAGGCCACCGGTTGGACAGACAAAACGGCACCAGAGATTTGCAATTATAAAACCACCTGCAACCAATCCAAGGACAATAAAGGTCCTTAAAAGCCACGGAAAAGAGGCATGTTCGAAGGAAAGGGAGATTGATTTCCAGAATTCACCTATCCTTATAGGAATCATAAGACGGGGATTGTGATTGACAATCCAGTAGTCAAGGACAACAACCATACTGACAACAAACCAGATTGGGGCAACATAGGTGAACAGATTTCTGGTTCTTAGCTTTAGTATTGATAATTTACCTATTAGCTGATTGACAAGACCACCAGGACATGCCCATCCACAGAAGGCGCGACCGAAAAGAATAACTGATACAGGTAGGGCAACCCAGAATCCCCAGAAAAGGTTTGAAATCCTTCCCCAGCATTTAATAACAGGGCAGGTCTGACAGGTAACAAATGGGACAATAAAAGGGCACCTGAATATCCCGTAAAAAGACCACTGTCCTAATACCCCGAGCATACCCAATTGTATGACCTTTCTTATCCAGGTCAATGGATTTACAGATTTTTTTTCCACCACTTCAGGCATCTTTCACCCCCAGTTTTTCGATGAGTATCTTTCCCCTTTCAGATGAGGCAGGAATAAATCCCTGCCTTTCGAATATGGCCTGTCCTTCATCAGAGAGGATAAAATTTACATAATCGTCGGCAAGTTCCCGATCTTTGGCATATTTAATTACGCCGATGGTAAATGTAAGTGGCCCAGGAGGAAAGAGCGTATCCGGTATGGGTATGACCTCTACCTTACCTTCAAATCTATTTATCTTTGTAAGCCTTCTTTCTACAATCGATGCTGCACCCTCTCCCTCTATTATCTCAGGCATCATTTTTATGACACATGTCTCACGCTCTATCATATTTTTGAGCACATCCTTTTCGATGCCTGCATTTTTTAAAATAGCCATCACAGCATTACCCCCTGGTGGGGATGCGCCAAGGGGAAGTATCACAGGCACACCAGGACGGGCTAAATCGTAAACGGTTTTAATGCCTTTAGGATTTCCAAGCGGGGTAATCAATACATACTCCGTAAAACATAGAGGCTTAAAATAGAGCATCTTGTTTGCCGCCCTTAAATCCTTGGCAAGTTTTAAAACCCTGCCGCAAAAGACCTCAGTTACCGCACCTCCTAATAGTGATTTACCGAGAGCAGCTGCAAATGCGCCTGTATAAGCTATTTTTATCCCTGTTCTTTTTTCGTATATGGCATTAGCAGTATTTAAAGCCTCTGCAAGCCCTCCACATGACCATACCTGCAATGATTCTGCCTTAAACTTTTTAGCATTTAATATGTTGGGTGCAAGTGTTAATGCAGTTGCCGAACTTACAATTGTTTTTAGAAAGGCCCGCCTACCAGCTTGTTTTTCTTTTTCATCCATATATTCCTCCAATTAAATAAACTCACCTTACTTTAGTTTGCCCATATAATGCTGCACCGTATGCCCCTACTGTCTGGGGATCAGAAGGGACGAAAACAGATCTTTTGAGTTCCTCTGCGATTAATCTCTGGATGCAATTGTTTAGTGCCACCCCGCCAGCAAAAACAACATCCCCTGAAGGGGCTACCCTTTTAAGTAAACTTAGAGACCTACCTGCTATAGCCTTATGGATACCAAGTGCCACCTCCTCTCTTTTCGCACCGTGGGCGATAAGAGAGATAACCTCTGATTCAGCAAATACCGTGCACATGCTGTTTATGGTTTCTGCTTTAGTGACCGAGCAGGCGGCTTTTGAAAATTCATCAATATCTTCGTAATTCAAGGCATGTGCCATGATCTCGAGAAATCTCCCTGTGCCTGCTGCACATTTATCGTTCATCTCAAATTTGATGAGTTCCCCTTTTTCATTGAGATATATTGCCTTTGTATCCTGACCACCTATATCAAGCACAGCCCTGCATGATGGATAAAGAGCCCTTGCCCCAATGGCAAATGCCTTGATTTCACTTATTATGTTACAGGATAGAGCATCTCCTACAAGATGGCGTCCATAGCCTGTAGCCACCATATAATCATATGAGACACCATCAAGTAGCCTGAACACTATCTCCAGAGGATCATAGGAATTGATTGTCTTTTTTGTATGGACAACATCTCCGTCGTTTAGAACTACAAGTTTTACGGTTCTGGAGCCTATATCGAGACCGGCTACGTTCATCTACCCCTTAATCCTCTCGATGAATGCCTCGATACGGGTTTTTAATTGCCCTGTATCTTCCTGACTGTAGTCTGTTTCAAGTCGAAGGGTAGGGATACCATTTCCTTCAAGATTACTCTCTACCAAACCGCTCTCAATTATATAGGGCTGACAGAACTGCAGATTATAGTGGATTACACCTTTTGCGTTGTATTTTTTAAACATCTCTTTTATATGCTCAAGTCTCGAAGGGTTCGGGGTAAAGATGGCGCAGTCAATTTTAAAGTAACGATCTATGATATTGTCTATAAGTTCGGATACAGTTGTACCCTTGGTCTCTGTTAGCCATTGGGTTCCCCTTTCACCAACACAGGATTCTTCTCCCACAATAGTTGCACCACTTGTCTCCACTATATAAGGAACCTTCCAGTTTGGGACTGCCATAGGACAGCCTGAAATCATAACCCTGACCGCTCCTTCAGGGGATACACCTTCACCCTTTTTTATCCGTTCTTCCAGTTCATCGCATAAGGCATTTACAGAATTTGTAAACCTTACAGGGTCATCATAAAAAAAGACCTGATTTATAAGAAGGGCATCAAGTCCTGAGATAGGGGGAGGGTCTGCCTTTCTGAGTTCTTGAAGTCTCAAAACCGCCTTTCTTTTAGCATTTACTATATCAATGCCCTTTTTGAGACTTTCGTAAGTAATCTTTTTTCCGCTTATTTCTTCGAGTTTTGTAATGAACTTAAGATATTCTCCCTTGAGAAGCATCTTGCCTGTATCAGTTTTCATTTGAGGTAAATCAATAATATATAGATCTTTCACCATAGGGGATAAGACCTCATATGCCTTTTTTTTGCCATCGCATGTGTTTTCGCCTACCACAAGGTCACACGCCTCTATATAGGGGCATACACGACCGAGTTTGAATCCAAAGGCTGATTTTATTAAGGCACACAGGTTTCTTGGTAGAACCTGTTCGGCTCCTTCAAAATTGAACTCAGCCCCCGCACACAGACCAACAGATATGCCATCTACAGCAAGGATCAACTCTTCAGGCACAAAGACGCAATAAGAGCCTACGACAATTCTGCCTTCCGCTTTTGCGTCCATAAGCTCTTTAATCCTTAAGCCATGCACCTCACTCATCACAAAATCAAAATACTTCATGCCTTGAGGCCGCATCTTTTGTGCGAGAAAGATATTCTGATATGCCTCGGAAAGGACAGAGAGAAGGGCATCGTGGGCATTAAGATCAAGACCCAATTCTGACCACATTTGTTTATAATCTGACATAGATACCTCCTTAAAAAAAATCCGGTCGCAGTTTCCCGCGCCCGGCTTAAGGAGGTCTGTATTATGCAGGCTTTAAGGCGGAGAAACTGCTTGCTTTATTTTCGTAGAGGACCAGCCTGGCCC
>ERZ795046.2336-NODE-2336-length-16864-cov-3.159795_pt1 | contig 16864 bp, 14 predicted proteins | sample MGYA00375130_ERZ795046 | MGnify/ENA primary metagenome ERZ795046 (study PRJEB30175, sample SAMN05720202) | activated sludge metagenome | isolation source: anaerobic digester from wastewater treatment plant | place: Japan | collected 2015-05-15 ...
CTCCCGAGTAAGGAATCCCTCCCGAGTAAGGAATCCCTCCCGAGTAAGGAATCCCTCCCGAGTAAGGAATCCCCCCGAGTAAGGAATCCCTCCCGAGTAAGGAATCCTCCCGAGTAAGGAATCCCTCCCGAGGAAGGAAGAGGCGGTGCAGTATCGGTCTCTTTATCCTGCTTTTCGGCTTTCTTCGTAAAAAGGAGCTTCTTGTTATTCCTGTATTCTGGTCTGCACATATTTCATTGCAGACAGGGCTTCCTTGTTCTCCGGGTCCATCTCAAGCACACAATCCAGTTCTGCTTTGGCTAACCTGAAGTCTTCCCGTTCGATGAATATTGCTGCAAGGAACAAGTGCGGGTCAACCTGGTCAGGCCGAAGCTTGCAGGCACGATGAAACGTTGTTGCTGCTGCTCTGTATTGCCGGTGTTCCAGCAGGTTCTGTCCACGGCGCATTTCTTCGTTATAACGGACGATAACCGAAGATTCAAGCGCATCTGCGGCTGCCTGAGCAGGAAGAGAGAGCGATGCTGCTGCAATAGCATCCAGCTCGCGCTCCTCTGCCACCGTTTGCTGGATTAAGTATCCCACGCAGCCCATAGCTCCGATTACCAGCAAAAGTGCTGCCGTAAGTAGCGGATTGACCGGCTTGAATCCCTGCCGTAAACGTCCTTTCCCGCCGGAGAGAAGTTCGCTGCGGATCATCTCCAGTTCCTTTGCCACGGCCTCACAGCTTTCGTGCCTGATTTCAGGGTTTTTAGCGAGCATTCGCATAACCAGCTTGTCAAGCCTGGCAGGAATGTTTTTATTGACCTTTGAAGGCGGCACGGGTTCTGATGATATCTGCCGGAACAGGGTGTCGGATGGTGTATCCTCTGAAAACGGCGGATGTCCAGTCAGCATCTCATAGATTATTATCCCCAGGCTGTAAATATCCGATTTTGGAGTTGAATCCAGACCTTTTGCCTGTTCGGGAGATAAGTATTCCGGCACTCCTACCACATTTCTGGCTTCAGAGTTACCAGGCTGGCTTCCCAGGAAGTCTCCAAGCACAGGCCGGTTATCTTTGGTCATGATGATGTTTCGAGGGTTCAAGTCTGCATGGATTATGCCGCGTTCATGAGCATAGTCAAGTGCCATTGCTATCTGAATTGATATGTAAAGAACGGTATCTAGCGGCATCGGGCCTTCTGCCAGGGTTTTATCCAGCGTCTTTCCCTCTACATACTCCATAACTACAAAAGGTACGTCGGAATCTGTCCCGCAGTAGTAGGTGCGGATGATATTTGGATGTTCCAGCTTTCCAGCAAGCCGCATTGATGCAGCATCCAGGGCCGCACTGCTGTTAGTCTGGCCTGAACAGTTGGGAGAGAACACTTTGACAGCAACGCATCGGTCCAGCGAGGTCTGTGTTGCCTTGTACACTGTGCCGAACCCACCTTCGCCTATCTGCTCAAGCAGTCTGCATCCGCCGATTGTCATTCCAATCATTCCGGTGTCACCTCTACAGGATTGCCGCTCAGGTCGATCATCTTCTTGCCTTCTCCCCAGTTTTCACGGGCCGAAGGCGTAAGCCCAGCCGGTTTAACCTGACTGCGTGAAGGTGTACTCGCTTCAGCTTCGTCTTCACCACCAATATACTTGCTGACAAGATATATCCCATCAGTCAATAAAAGCAGTAGAACCAATACCAGCGCTGCAACTGCCCATTTGGATGACCTTTGTGGAAACTTTGGCAGCCTTAAATTAGAACGGAACGATTCGCTCCGACAGTCGATGACAACTACAGCCGAGTTATCATAACCACCTGCCCGGTTGGCAGTGTCGATGAGCTTTGATGCGATTTTGTTTACATTCGAACCTGAACTGCAGATAGACAGAATATCGCTGTCACAAAGCATCTCGGTGATTCCGTCTGTGCACAAGATAATCCTGTCACCTGGACGAAGCCCTATAGCATCTATTTCCGGCTGTAGCGAGTCTTTAAGTCCTATAGCCTGTGTTAATTGGCCTCGACGATCTGATAACTCAGCCTCAGAAGCGGTCATTTGGCCTCTTTTCACACGTTCAGCAACCCATGTGTGGTCTTCCGTCAACCTGATAATCTTTCCATTTCGGATCAGGTAGGCTCTGCTGTCGCCCACATGACCCAAATACATTACATCACCTGCGATTACTGCAGCAGTGAGTGTTGTTCCCATACCTGAGCGTCCCGACCAGCGATTGGCCTCGTTATGGACCTCAGTGTTTGCCTGCAGGAAGGCATCCCTGAGCATTGTAGGCCAGTCTGGACTGATCTGCCTGGACTGCTCTCCGGCTGCTATTCTTAAAAACTGGGTTCCAAGCACTTGAATGGCCCGTTCGCTGGCTGTTTCGCCTGCAGCATGGCCGCCCATACCGTCTGCAACAGCAGCCATCAAGCCCTGCTCCTGGCCTAATTCCCCGGTATAGGTAAACGTCCTGTAAAAACAGCGGTCTTCATTCGAATCACGGACAAGTCCCTGGTGACAGGAACCACCTGCGCAGATAGTCTCGATAATCTGCACGGTCTGATCAGTTTCCAGTGATGAATGAGACCTTGAGACGTGTCGACCCGATTTGGATGATATCGCCATCGCTTAACTCTTTCTCTGTCACTTCCTGACCTGACACTGCGGTCGGATTGGTTGAACTCTCATTTGAGATGATAAGCCCTCCGTTTGTGGCGTCTATACGCGCATGGTTACGGCTGACTGTGGGATCATCGACAAGTTGAACGGTCATGTTGTCATCCCGTCCGATTGTGTTGATACCCTTGAATAGCTTGAATGTCTCGCCCTTGTATGGCCCGCTTATAGCAACCAGAAGCGCCACAGGATCATCTCTATAGACCTGTGTAATGACCGGACGGCGTTCTACTTCCGGTTCTTTGGATAACTGATAGGATTTCTGCTGTTTCTTCTTGACAGGCTTCGGGAAAAGGATCATGTATATGAGCACTCCCGCAAGGATAATCAGTACTCCGCCAGCCCCTAGAAGCCACGATAGCGGTATTCCTGCCTCTGTATGTTTTAGCTCTATGATATAAGGCTTTGCCGCTTCACTGTCCTGCGCAACTGCTCCCACTACGGTGATGTGAGAGTCCAGTTCAGGGGCTACTAGCGATTTTACCCTGATTACCTGGTTGCGCTCATCTTGAAGTATGTAAACAACGCTGTTTGGTGCAAGCGGGTCTGGTTCTACTTTTGTTACCTGGCCTGAAATCTTCACGCGGACATCCCGGTACCTCATAGGGTTGCCGATGATATCCGATATTTGCACTTCGGGCATTGCGGATGATAATTCGGCTGCAGATAACACCAGGACCAGTGCCAGGATAACCTCACGTGCTTGCATCGCTCTTTCTCCTCTTTACTACCACTGATGGTCACACCTGTTATTGCACAAATCTGCAGCAAGCTAAACTGGACAAGCAATACTACCTGACATTTAGTTAAATTTACTGAGCTAACAGGGAATAAAATAATGACGGTAAAGGCATCGAGGTAATCAGTTATGTCTCTGATGAAAGAGAGTTTAATATTGATCATCATCGGCTTAGCGGACCTTCTGTTAACTCTGCACCTGATTGCAGTAAATACGGCCACGGAAGGTAACCCAATCATGGCGTTTTATCTGCAATTCGGTATAGGAGCGTTTGTGATAGTCAAGCTGGCATTGTTATTCGGCCCGGTACTTGTGGCAGAGTGGTCCAAGCGTTTTAAGCCGGTGTTTGTTAGATGGATGATGCGCGGAGCGATTGCAGCGTATTTAGGAGCATATTTGGTAGGTTTCATGCTCGTCAATGTTGTCCCGATTGCCAATGAACGGGATTTCATTCCTTCCAATAAGCCGGTTGTTCAGATTGCAGAGAAAACGAAGTAGACCTGATTATCAGGATTAGATGAAACCGACGCCTCCCGGACACATACCAAGCTGTCCAGGAGGCGTTTATGTGTACGGCAGGCTGGAATATCTAAAAATATACCTTGTACAAAAAAATATCCCGTCCGGTTGAACCTGACGGGTGGCGGGTTGCCCCGCTAGAATGTGCTACAACACATTAGGAAGGAGAAAAGGATGTTTCTGGCAATAGGACCTGCGAATTTCATGCTGACTGCCCAAAAACCAGCACGAAATGGGTGCTCGCAGTCTGTGTGTGAAATCAACACTACTTCGCTGATTTCTCTGCCAAACACATTATCGGAACAGCCTCAGGCCATCTTTAGCCCTTGAAATACTAAAATTCCGCACTTATATCATAAAGATCAGGTACATCATCAGGAAGATCATCCCATTATTTAAAGCATGAGCAACCATAGATGGAACAAGCGATCCTCGTATCTCAAAAAGCACTGCAAATAATGCGCCTATAACCAGAATCGCAATAAATCCAGCTGGAAGCTGCGGATGTACAATCGCAAACGCCGCTCCGGAGATTATCACGGCAGCCCAGAATTTAAACCGCGTGCGCAGTGCATTATAAAGTACTCCTCGGAAGAAAATCTCTTCAAAGAATGGCGCCAGCAGTACTCCAGTCACAAGAAGAAGGAGAAAAACTGCTGCATCAGCCTTCATCAGCATTGGAATCAGAGGATGAGCAGGCGTTTCGATACTGCGCGAAATCAGGTTCGCGATCAAACCTGCAATCAGTAGTAAAGGAAGAAGCGCACAATAACCTGCAGCACCCCAAAGGATGTTTCTCCCCAACTCTCTGCTGGTCAATCCAATAGCCCTTAAGTCCTTTCCAACACTCCTGGCTAATAAATATAATACTCCCAGTCCAAACATTCCGCTGATAACACTCAATGAGAGCTGCAATAGCACAACATAAAGCAGTCTGTTCTCCGCAGGGAGGTTTTCAAGTATTGGAGCTGCCGTAATTCCAGCAATAAGCGTTAGCAGAAGTATTACGCTGATATAGACAATAAAGCCCTGGAATAGAAGTGATGATGGAAGAGTCTCCCGTCCGGCTGCTCCTGTCTCTATCTTAGGCTCAGTAGTTCCAAGCCATCTATTTTTGTTATTAAAGAAGAGAATTAGAAAAACGATACCAAGGATTCCGGCTGCGAACAGCCCCAGAAACAACAGCCCCAGGCCGATTATCGATATCGCTGCGTTCACACCGGCGCTTCGCAGAACCTCATTCGCCTCTTGCTCACGTCCAACAGACTGATAAAGATGTTCCAGTGCAAAAGCCCGTACCGGTCCCATGCTTAGGCGTTCAATACGTTCTCGATAAGCCTCAACCTCTTCAGGAGTAACCTCTCCGGCATAGATATCCTGCCACATACGCGCCTCAGCCCGCAGTTCTTCCTGGTCTCGTTCCGGCAGGCCGTTCAATACCTGTGGGTCATCCAGCCTGCTGAGTATCTGCACAGCATTTTTGCCTTTTAGCTCATAAGTCAGTACTCCGGCTCGACGAATAGCAGATGGATTCGGACGTTTTGCAGCCTGTTGATACAGATTCTTAGCCTGCTTAATAGGCTGTTCTCCCGGCTGGCTTGCTGCGTTCTGTACCCCGCGTTCTTCTGCAAACTGCTGAAGCAAGTGGAGCTTTACCTGCAGGTCTCCCTCATATATGTATGATAGATCTGATTGCGTCTGTCTCATCGGCTCTCCATCGCGTGTTCTGATTACTGATAACAGAAACATCACGATGATAAGTGCCAGCGCAATGAGCGCATACTGCCACCAGGGCGCCCTCTGAGGTTCTTGTATATTTATGTTCTCTTCCATTGTCATATAGCTCACATACAGAAAAGCAGCAGGTGCGGTTACTCCCACAGCCTACTGCATCTTGTTGATGGTCTCTACACAACCTTTCAGATTATTGCTCGTATGATAAAGATGGTGACCATTGCTAAAATAGGTGAAAAGTCCATATATCCTCTACCTACTCTTTGAGGTGGAAGGATTTTTCTGAATATATCCAGCACCGGGCTTGTGACCTTCCTGAGCAGAACTACAGCCGGATGATACATCGACACCGATGGAATCCATGTCAGAATTACATCTATAAAGATCAGCCAACTAAGCAGCCACAGTGCTCTATCAACCCACCAGAGTATATGCATTGGTTTAGATTAAGGCTCCTATTCGAACCGATTATTCGGCGTTTCTCGACATATCGCGAGACCTATCAACAGCCGCTTCGACTGCTTCGTGTACAGTTGCTCTGAACGCGCCTCGCTCAAGTGCCACAATCCCGGCAATAGTGGTTCCACCAGGGCTTGTCACTGCATCTCTAAGCTTTGCAGGATGCTCACCTGTTTCTATAACCATCTTTGCCGCGCCGAAAACCGTCTGCGCTGCCAAAAGCGCTGCCTGATCTCTTGGCAGGCCAGCGTTGACCCCAGCATCAGCAAGTGTTTCGATCATTGTGTAAACGTAAGCTGGACCACTGCCGGAAAGTCCCGTAACGGCATCCATAAGCTTCTCCGGGACTTCTATTACCTTGCCCACAGCTCCGAATATGTTCTTTGCCCGTTCTACATCTATATCAGTTGCCATTTTACCCCTGCTGATAGCTGTTGCTCCGGCTCCAACCATACTTGGAGTATTTGGCATTGCTCTTATAATGGGCACTCCCGACCTTAGTTTTGACCCAATCTGCTGCAGAGTTACTCCTGCTGCAATAGAAATCACAGTCTGATCCGAGCCTACATATCCTGAGATCTCATCAAGCACCCCATTTACTGCTGCAGGTTTCACCGCAATCAGGATTATGCCCGAATGCGATGCGCCTTCAACGTTGCCTACCTGCATAACACCGGTTTCTTCGCTGAAAACGGAAAGCCTTTCTTTTGCGATGTCTGCTACTCCAATATCTCCAGGCGCATAGACATCAGCAGCAATTAGACCTCTAACAAGCGCCTGCCCCATTGCTCCAGCGCCTATGACTAAAAGTCTTCTTGTTCGTTCCGGCATTTTTCTATCAACCATCCGTACACGAGCAACTGTCCGAAGGTCTTTGAGACTATCGGACCAGCTACACGTAGTTATTCATGGACAAAGACCAGGAAAATTGGCCTTAGTATCTTTCCTGTGCAGCAATAAGCCGACTTTTAGCAGCAGTTTCTCCGCCATTTTCCACATCAATCTGATAGTTGGCAGGTGTGAACAGGAAAACGCGGTCTCCTATTTTAGATACGTATCCATCGAGCGCATACGTAACCCCGTTCAGAAAGTCAATTACCCTTCCGCAGATTTCCGGGCTTGCTTTCTCAAGGTTTACGATCTGCTGATGCCCTGCTTTTAGTCCATCTGCCGCCTCCTGAGCATTTTCAAGCGACGAGATAGACTTCCAGACAGAGATGTGGTGAACTTTTGATGGATGGATTCTAAGGGTCACTGGCCGACGACTTCCGCCAGTTTCATCCAGCATATCATCGAACTCATCGTAACCTCCAAGTCCGACTCGTTCCTTCAGTTTGTCCCAGAACCCTCTTGGTTGCTCTTCAAAATCATCTAGTGGTGCAGTCTGCACGCTTTTACCCTCCCATTTCTGGTGTGTGCCGGTCATGGGTTGGGTGTTGGGCGGCCACTCCTTGCCTGACTTCAAGCACTGTTAAGTTGCTTTTGGTCCTCCGGGCTGCTTTAGCTTCGTGGGCCAAGTATGGCAGTGCCAATACGAACCATGTTCGAACCTTCTTCGATTGCCACTTCGAAATCATGGCTCATTCCCATCGAAAGCCATTGCCGCTGCTCTAAAGGCAGTTTATCCCAGAGCTGCTTGAGACGGGCAAAAAACGGTCTGGCTTCTTCGGGATTTACTACAAACGGGGCCATCCCCATAAATCCCTGCAGCTTTATGCCTTCTACTTGAGCGACTTCTTGAGCAAATGCCAGCGCATCCTCCGGCGATACGCCATGCTTTGTTTCTTCTCCGGAAATCCGGACTTCGATGAGAACATCCATTATCCGGCCCTGGTCCAGCGCGCGCTTCCCGATTTCCTGAGCCAGCGGGAGGCTGTCCACACTCTGAATGAGGTCGAACGCCTTCACCGCCTGCTTGACCTTGTTTTTCTGAAGATGGCCTATGAAGTGCCACTGCACGCCAGCAGAGCCAATGGCCTGCCATTTGGCTACGGCCTCCTGAACGTAGTTCTCGCCCAGTTCCGTCGCTCCTGCGGAGATTGCTTCCAGGATTCTTGAGACTTCCACCTTCTTTGTCACTACAACAAGAGTGACATCTTCCGGTGTTCGTCCCGATCGCCGTGCTGCCTGGGCGATCCGACCCTTTACCTCCGCTAAGTTTTCGGCTATTCTTGCCAATTCCGTCTACCCGCTATAGGCTAGGTACGCATGATTGCACGTACTAAGCCTGCCTGTCAAGGGTTTAAGCAAAAACTTATGCAAATTCTTTATAAAATGTGCCTAAGTTGCCTGCCTGCCGCCAGTCAGGTAGTTTTTAGTGCTTGATGAGCGGTTCGGCAGGTCTGCCGTATTCGTCCAAAGTTCCTGCAACCAGCGGTTTCGATACTTTGAGCTTATCTTCTGACTTCAACAGGACTTTTCTCACAGCCGTCGGAATAGTCCAGTTTGCAGGAAGATAAATCTCCGAATATTGGGCCAGACAATCGGGATTTGAGGCTATTACATAGTCAGGGAGGATGTCTACAGGCTTCTTACCGCCTTCTGAAAGTGATTCATAGGCAGAAGTATACTGGCCAAGACTTGCAGCTCTGTTGATTAAGTCCCAGGTCGATACATAGATTGCCTTTGTTGGCTTCGGATTTGCCTTAGGATACCTTGTCAACTTGCCAATGAAGTGTAAAAACGGCCATTTTTTGTTATCGCTCAAACTGGCTAAATCCCAGTTTACGACATGAACAGCGTTGGCACCGTGTTCGAACGCTCTAACTCCCTGATTGAAATAACGGCCATTAGTTGCTGCAGCATGTGTGGCAGCATCTATACCGCTGGCAATCTTTTTCCCAGGAACAGAGCACCGGGCATAGTCTGCAGAGAATGCATGATTATCCTCTGGTTCATCCGTTACTAAAAGCCAGTCCAGTTTCTGCATCAAGGCGGTAATATTCATCGTCCGCCGATGCGGGTTGTCCGCAATGCTCCCGCTTGATAATCCAACCGGGATTGACCCTGCACGGCGAACGGAATCACCTATTTTATCCAATATCCTCTGTAGAGTGAACTCGAAATAGAGGTATTTGGCAGTATCGTGAGCGTCTTTGAGGCTGACCTCGTTCCAGGATTTATATTCCTTGCCCCACAAGTCATTAAGATTAGCCAGTGTGCGGTAATGAGACTTGGCCCAGATAGAAAAATCAGCCTGAGCAGACGGCGAGTAGTCTACATCAGCTTCCCGAAAATACTCAGTGTCCATGTAGAGGTTGAATGCAGGAATTATCGCAATTACTGGATATTCGCCTGCAGTCTTGCTCTTATAGCGCTTTCCGTAATGCGCTGCTATCTGTTCGCAAAACTCGATTATTTTGGCTCGAACCGTTGGATGCGCAAGTGATGGAAGTGTTCCGCCATCGGTTTCTCTACGGTAAATCTTTCCATCCGGGGTCTGTTGAAGCATCTCATCTGTCAGCCACTTTGGTATCTGCCCGCCGAGCGTCGTAGTGTTTGCCCTGAGAAAGACGGTCATATTACGCGCCACTATGTAGTCGATTCTCTTATCGGATTCTGTAAAGTCGTAATTGCCGTTATCCTTTTGAATAGTCCAGGGAATATCTATGCATATCGAGTTCATTCCCTTCTGTTTGCTCTCATCTACGAACTTCTGGAACAAAGCAATGTCCTTATAAATGGGCCACCATGAGTATACTGTGCTCGTGTAGTATCTGTGAGCCAGTTGCTCGCTTGAACCAGCAAAAGTCGATGTCGTTATAATTAGAAGCGCTATTCCGAGGACAATTAAGTGACTTATCCGCATAGGGGAAATACCTTCCTTGGCTTATTGCATCTACACTACGAAAAAACGTTCAGTTTGATTCAAATTACAGTAATCCTTGCATCAAGTCAAGCATAGGTACTGATAACTGCAAATTGACCTATTTCAACAGCATCCTCTATGACACGAATTCCGCAATGATTCAACAAGAAGAACCATACCATCTGGCAATTTAGAGATAAGCTCTCACTACTTTACTTCTGCCGATAAGCTGCCTGAGGTAACTTTCACACTGCCTTTTTCATCCACTGAGTCCCAGATAATATCGAATAAAGCAATTCCTTTATCGTTCGTGGTCTTGCTGGCACAATCCGGCGTTCCCTTTGCTACCGATATAGTTACTACTGCGTCAGGAATCACATTTCCATTAGAATCAGTCAGTTTTACCTCTATCTGGGCAGTGCCTTGAACAGGGGCAGGATCGGTAACCATCTTTGCAGTGAGTTTAGTAGGCTTTCCTGGGACCACTTTAACCGAAAGCTGGACTTTTTGATCGCCTATAATTGCAGTAACAGCTCCATTTCGAGCTTTGATAGGCACAAACCAGCCTTCCTGATTAACAAAGCCTATCCCGCCGGTCGTGCCCCAGACAATAGAGCGTTTTGTTTGTTCATCGACAGGCTGACCAGTGGACTCATCGACTAGCTGTAGGAGCCGTCCTTCACCTGATGCTGCCGTAAGTGGTCCATCGTCGGAAAACTTCACCTTTATTGCAGGCGTCGGACGAGGATTGGCATAAACCAGCAGCGCATTGGCTACAGGGCGCTCGATACCTTCGGATGGGCTGTTGCTTACCACTCCTTTGATAGAAAGTGCAGTTGATCCGCCTCCATCAAGGTTTATTGCATTGACTGCTCCAAGGCTCTTCATCAATCCTGCCATCTCTTCAAGCGACATTCCACGGCTGATAGACTGTCTTCCATCCACTGCCACAAGCAGGATTTCACCTGATGAATTGACCCCTATTGCCGTCCTTGGATGACGTCCCCGTGTAAAACTGGAATCGAAACCTTCGTCTGTAGCATCAATAAACACTTGTCCGTTGCGTACAAGCCAAGGCCCGCCGCCAACAGCTTCCATGACACTGCTCCAATCGCTGTTGAATGCCGTAGTGATGTTGAATCTAAGAGTAAGCTTGTCTCCAGCGCGGATATTCTGCATAAGGAAGTCCGCAGAACGTCCATGAGTGGAGATTACTGCTCCGTCGGCTGGAATCGGGATATCAGCAGCAGGCGCTGGGTCTGAGACGACTGTAGCCACAATATCCGTATTTGCTTTGATTTCACCTTCGATTTTGACTACGGCTTCTGCCCCAGCCTGTCCGCCGGTAGTCTTTCCGTAAATGGGAGTAAGAAGCACAAGCTCGTTCTGCCCTCGAGGTCTATTAATCCCACGAAGCGGCCATACAACATTTGATGCGGTTGTCAGTGTCCCGGTATAACTCAAGCGGTCAAAGACTACCTGGCCTTTATCTGTAATCCCTACGGCAGCGCGGTTCATTGGCTCACTTACCAGCACTCCGCCGGTTATTGCAAGTCCAAGCGGGTCTCCAGTAAACGGGAAAAAGTCTGCATTAATCCCTGCTAGCGCTCCTTTTCTTGCGACCAGCTTGCTTATAGTCTCCCGGCCTTTGGTGGCATCAACATCCATCACGTTATCACCGGCAAGAGTAGATACCAGCTTGACTCCAGGTTTCTTAGGGTCAATGCAAAGCACTGTAACTACATTTGCAGCAGATGGGTCAGTATTGACATCCTGAATTAGCCTGACGCCATCTGCCAATTCTTTCTCATACCTGGCGCCAGCCGATGGCAGGATGGAAACTATAACAAGTAGTAGCGCAATTATCGGATATTTATTGTGGGAGATGAGTGATTTTGATGCCATAACACTTCCTGTATGCTGCTTTAGGTTTTGCCTAGTATGAATATGGTCCGAGACCAGAAAAATCCCGGACCATTTGGATACTTCTATATAGAGAAGACGTATCTGCGGCTTTAAGCTCGCCGCTTGTTATTCTTCGATTATCTCTACGTTTGCTCTTGGCACTGTTACATGGCGGCCATCGGAAAGCTCCGCCTCAAGAACTCTTACCGTTGCACCGGAAGGTATCAATACCGGCTCTGGAGGAAGCTTTGTCACAGTGCCGAGTATGCCAAAATATGGCTCTCTGATTACGCGGATGTGGGAGCCAATATCCAGAATCTGACCGAAGTCCTGAGGCTCATCCTCGACACCAATATCAACTCTAGGCACGATAACCTCAGGTCTGATAACACCAGCGCGGATTTGGGTAGCTCCGTTGACGGATGCAAGCTGGCCCTGTAGTGATGAGAGCAGCTTGAACGTGCGGTCTGCCATTCTGATGGAGCCAAAACCTTCGGTGGTTATCAGTGTAGTGTTGATATCTTCCTGACCGGTAATAGCAACACCGATGTCGTAGCCGAGGAAATCTATCAGGTCTTTGTCGATTATCGCACCGACAACCACGCCTGCACAGCCGACTTCGGCTGCTTTCTTAAGTGCTGTCCCTGATACATTGGCACCTCCAACTATTACCTTACCTGCCATATCCGGGGTGATCATATCTTCGGTAAGCGGATCATCGGGGCTTTTGGCAATCATATGGATCTCGCCAGTGCGCTCACCACCAACTCCGAAAATCCCCTGTACCATAGCTGCCAGTGTTTCGACAACTACACCTTCTTCAGGAATGATTTCGGCAACTTTACCGTGAATATAGGCCGTTACCTCGATGGGAGTGGCAGGAAGACGAACTCCAATATGTCCGGAATGCTCGGAGATAAGCTCTACAGTACCTGCTACAGGAGTCCGAACTTCAGATTTGAACAATCCAAAGAACGACCTGGTCTCGGCAAGCACCTGATTGCGCTCTACCTTGTCGCCTACTTGAACCCTCAACGCTGCTTTAAGCTCAGCTGGTTCCAGTCCAAGCTGTTCACCAGCTCTGACTGTCTGCATAATGCCAGGAATTTCAGTTCGGGCAACGACGGTATCAGGAGATACCTGCTGACCTTCGGATACCATAACCTGTCCCTTTAATGGGAGTCGGCGGGTCTTCCTTACAATAGTTCTGGGGCTAACTTTAAGCCCTGGTGTATACGCTGTTCCCATCTGCTATTCCTCCGTAGCCTGCAGGCCGAGTGCAGCATGCCATTCCTGCAGCTTCGGGATTCTCTGCTTTTTGTCCGCCGGAAGATTAAGTGGTCTTCCGCGCGTATCGATAATTAGTCCTACAGTGCCGCCCTCTACTGTTGTAGTTAGAGCCTTTCCACGGCCTGCGCCTACATCAAAGTTTCTAGATGGCTTGATTGTGACTTCCTTCTTCTCACCCAGTCCCAGTGGGATCAATGTCATGGTTCCATAGGCAAATGCCCTGTCTTTTCCGTCAATCGAGATTGTACATGCGGTATCTCCAGGCTTGCCGTTGCCAACCGGAGCAATACAGTGACCAAATTTGATAAGACAGTCTCTGTCGAATACCTGAGCAGCAGCCTCTGGATGAACAGTGGAAAGCACTCCTAGCTGCGGCATCATAAAGATGGAGTCCTTGGCAAGCATCGTGATGCCTTCCGGCTGGTAGGCATCGAGCATCATATACGCTGATTCGGCGTTCCTCGGAGCGTGAGAGAGAACACCGCCGCTTCCAACAATCATATCCAGGTCCATCATCTTGACGAGTGTCTGGCCTGTAGCTTCCTGAGTCAGAAGGTCGCCAACCGATCTTACAGTCTGGACACCTTTAAGGCTTCTAGCAAGAGATTTATGGTGCTCAAACGCCAACCGCAGCGCTTCACGAGCAACAGCCTGTTCTATCCTCAGGTCTTCCAATTGATGTGGAATTGTTGTTGGCCGGATCATCTTGTTCCTGAGCCTGTTCCTCAGGTCTGCTTCCTGTATGTCAAACGGAATCCACCGCTGGATGCTAGGTACACCTGCTTCCGTAAGAACATTACAGATAGAGTAGCTCATTCCAAGGTTAGCGCTGACTGTTCTGTTGAACGTTCCGCCAAAGACTGAAAAGACGTCGGTTGTAGCCCCGCCGATGTCTACAGCCAGAACGTTGATATTAAGCTGCTCGGCAATGGTCTGAATAATCTTACCGACGGCGTTAGGGGTGGACATAATCCCGGAATCCGTCCAACCGGAGAGTTTTCCGTAGCCTGGGGCTTGCTGCATGACGTGCTGGAGGAAGAGTTCGTGGATTGCTTCTCGAGCTGGGCCTAGATTTTCTCTTTCCAGCGTTGGGCGAAGGTTTTCGACCACTTTCAGATCGACTTTGTCCTGCAGAGTCTCCATAACGGCATCACGGGCGTCTTTGTTACCCGCAAAGATAACTGGCAGCTTCAGTCCGATTCCCAATCTTGGTTTAGGGTCGGCAGCAAGCAGCATTTCGGCGATTTCCACCAGATGCTTGACTGTTCCGCCGTCCGTACCGCCTGATGTAAGGATCATATCCGGGCGAAGCTCTCTGATTCGCTTGACCTTTTCATAATCCTTCCGTCCATCATCCACGGCAATTACATCGATGATGATAGCGCCGGCGCCAAGAGCAGCACGCTCTGCGCTTTCTGCGCTCATTGCCTTAACAACACCGGCGACTGTCATCTGTAGTCCGCCTCCGGCGCTGGATGTGGAGAGATACAGGTCTACTCCAGTCTTATCGTCTGTCGATGGACGTAAAATCAATCCATCGTCTCCGATAATCTTACGTCCAGAGAGGTCTTCTACCTCACGGACTGCGTTGATAACGCCTGCTGTAACGTCGTCAAATGGCGCCTCGACCGTGGTCGGCGCCTCGCCACGTACGGAGAGTCTATACTCTCCATCCAATTTCTCAATGAGAATAGCTTTTGTTGTGGTACTACCACAGTCGGTCGCAAGAATAGATTTTATTTCATTAGCCAATTTGCGTTCCCGTCCAGTCGGCCTGCCGGTAGTATAATTTCAGGCCTGTGATTATCTAATTTTATCACGCCGCCCGGTAATGTGGCAAATATGCTGAGATTGTTTATTAATTCCACCTGGGGGACTAAGTCAGGCTGCCAGATACTTGATTGCAGTGGTTTGCGTTAGAGTAATGCGGCAGTTCGCAACAGCCGCAGTTATCCACCAGGACAACTGCTTTAACCGGGCTGCATGAAGATTCATCTCTTCTTTCTTGAGGACTTCTAAAAAAGCCTTCAACGAATGCGTATATAACTACGACGGTCAGTAAGATGAGTATGACAAGACAGCAGGTGCCGCATGCGCGTGGTCTGCCAGGTCCGGGAGTCTGAAATCCTCGGCCTTCTCTTTGTGCTTGCGAGACGCGCCTTCGCATCTCTCGGCTGAACATCATTATTCCTGCTCTTGTGCTTACACTCATTAATTACTCCTAACTTACACTGTCGGCTTTTTTTATTACCCACTTTGCAGGGGACACGTGCTGCGCCCTCGAATGTATAACAGTAGACAAAACTGCTATGATTAATACCATGAGGCAGCCTGTTGATGCAAGCATCGGCAGGAGTTGCCTTTTCTGACCATCAGATATCGGGATTTAGAGATGTTATAATCTTTATTGGAATTGTCTGTTTTATATGTATCTGGTGTCGTCAGCTTACTGGAGGTTGTGAGAATATGAGCTTTGACCCTGAGAAAATCTCAGAAGAAACCCTGGATAAATACCGGGAGTATGTAAACCCATCTATGGCAAACCTGCTTAAATTCGGTGGATTTGCTGTGCCGGAGAAAGATGCTTATGGCGTCTATATTCGCGATATTGCCGGCAATGAGTATCTGGACTGTGTTGGTGGTTACGGCGCATTCAGCCTCGGTCATCTGCACCCGCGAGTAGTCCAGGCTGTAAAGGACCAGCTTACCAAAGAAGCCCTGAAAAGCCATTATTTTATGTCTACGGAGCTTGCCGACCTTTGCGAACTCCTGGCAAAAGTCACACCTGGTAATCTTCAATATTCGTTTATCTGCAATTCAGGAACGGAAGCCGTTGAAGGAGCATTAAAAGCAGCGCGGGTTCACACCGGACGGCCTGGTTTTGTAAGCGCACAGAACGGGTTCCACGGGAAAACTTTTGGCGGGTTGTCAGTTTCAGGAAGAGAAGTCTACAAACAGGCCTTCTATCCGCTTCTGCCGAATGTAAAGAACGTTCCCTTTGGTGATACACAGGCTATGGCCGAAGCAGTGGATAATACTACCGCTGCAGTAATACTCGAAGTCATCCAGGGTGAAGGCGGCGTTATTCTTCCGCCTGATGGTTATCTGCAGGAAGTCAGGAATATCTGTGACCAGCAGGGCGCACTATTGATTCTGGATGAGGTCCGCACAGGGTTCGGCCGGACGGGAGCTATGTTCGCAAGCGAGCATTATGGAGTGGTGCCAGATATCGTTACTATGGCAAAGGCGCTCGGAGGCGGCGTAATGCCAGTTGGGGCTTTCAGCGCTACCGCACCAGTGTGGCATTCTCTCTTCGATAAGAACCCTTATCTGCATTCTTCGACATTTGGCGGCAACCCGCTCGCTTGCGCTGCAGCATTAGCCGCAATACAGACTACAATCGATGAGGATTTGGTCAACCGTTCAGCCACTTTAGGCGGAAAGATGCTCCAAAAATTGCAAGAGATAGCGGTGAAGCACCCTGAATACATCAAAGAGGTTCGCGGAAAAGGTCTGTTGGCTGGAATCGAGTTCAGTGTGGACGATTTTGCTGCGCTGGTAATCACCGTATGTGGTAAGAAAGGTCTTTTGGTGGCTTACAGTCTGAATAACCCTAAAGTTATCCGTATAGAGCCGCCTCTCATTATTTCAGAGGAAGAACTTGACCGGGCAATCAGCATTATAGACGAATCCGTGTCCGAAACCGCACAGTTGATTGCAGGAATCAGCTAAAATGCAATAACCCTGGGTCGT
>ERZ795046.2355-NODE-2355-length-16782-cov-9.229808_pt1 | contig 16782 bp, 20 predicted proteins | sample MGYA00375130_ERZ795046 | MGnify/ENA primary metagenome ERZ795046 (study PRJEB30175, sample SAMN05720202) | activated sludge metagenome | isolation source: anaerobic digester from wastewater treatment plant | place: Japan | collected 2015-05-15 ...
TGTCGGCAAGGATAACATGACCACATCGAGCGCGGGCGAGCTCATAGACGTATACCTTGATATGCCGATAGGTAGCGCCGTTGAGAGCTAAATAATTTAAGGAGTGATATAAAATGCCAGTTACAAGTGGATATATGAATCCAGATATGCTGGGACAGTATATAAAGGGATGGGCCAAGCGGTCAATGGAGCTCATCAACACTGATGCTCAGAACTACGATCTGCTCGGAAAGGCATTCCCACTGAAGCCCGTCGACACCGAGAAGATCGAGTTCTTTGTCACGCACGGCGTGCCTGGGCGGATGGACGTTGATCTTGACACGGCTGTGGACGCATCGAGATGGTCCATCACCAGAGTGTCTAAAGATTTGAAGTGGGACAAGTTCGATTACCTGATCACGGATGCAGCGAAGACACGCGCAGCCATCGACACGCTGGCGATGGACGGCACGCGGATGGCGCTGAACTACTTCGGCGCAGTTCGTACCTTCCGAGCGGTCACAGAGCTGGTCGCGAAGGCCGGTCTGTCTGATTCGGTAACCGCTCAGTGGAACTCCTCAGGAGCGGATGTCGAGGGCGATATCGTCAAGGCGATCGAGGGTATCGTCAGTTCGACTGGAATCGATCCGTCAAACCATTCGTTCGGCGTTCTCTATCCGTCCTCCAGGATGAGAGGAATTGATCAGCTCGATCTGATCAACAACGTCCAGCAGTCCTTGAAGGAGTACCTGATGAAGATCTGGAAGATCAACTTCTATGCGTTCACTCCGTACAAGGATGCCGACGGTAACGCTTACATTGACATACACAACAAGACGTCCTCGGATGCGCTCGGCACCAACGCGATCGTGTTCGTCGAGGGCGACAACACTATGCGCGGAGCGATCTACCAGCCGACTGATATCCCGCTCACGGAGACCACCAGGATACACGACGTTGGCTGGAGGACAACGCTCAGGCAGTGTGTCGGGTACCTGGTCGTGCCGAAGTACCATGCAACCAACTCCGCGAACATATTCAAGATCACCGGTGTGTGATCTTATTTAAAATTTTTAAGGTGGTCGTATGAGAAAGCTCATCGGACTGTTTGCGATACTGATGATCGTGAGCGTGGCGGCTGGCTACCCGACACATAAAGCACTGATTGAGGGTAGAGTGAAGGTTCCGTATGGAGGGCCGTGGATAGGTGATGATTACTCCGTGACGTTTGGTAATGATAAGGATGTGACGGTCGGATACAACGCTACGTATGACAGGCTAAATATAATAGGCGCACCGGCATACATCGCGGATAACCTGACCGTTACGGGACATATGACAGCGAAGACATATGCAGGATCTGCAGGCAGTGCTATCACGACTGATACCGTTTACACCGCTGCGACTCTACCGACGTTCGTGAAGGTCAACCAGGCGACTGGGAACGTGACCGTAGTGTTGCCAGTGGCATCAAGTACAACTGGGAGGTTGATAGGTGTGAAGTCCGTTGCCACGAGCGGGTCTAATTATATGAAGATCAACGTGACAGGTGGCGGATATATTGATGCGTCCACCATTGTAATGTCGAATACTGCACGTGCTGGTATCACTCTGTTCAGTGATGGTACACAGTACTGGATAATGTCCGCGTATGGTTCATGGTCATGAACGTGATGATTGATCATAAAATAATTTTTACGTGAGAATATATGGCACCGAGGAAGAAGATAAAGCCTAAGGATCTTGACAGACTGGTTGAGGAAGACCCATTTTTTGTGAACAGTGATCCGGTCGATCCTTCCCAGCCGGTCAAGGAGATGAAGATAGGGAACAGGGTTTACGTGACGCTTCCCAAGTACTCCAGAAAGTTGAGAATGTTGATGAAGGAGCAGGCCGATAACGACCAGACACCACGCGGTACTTTCCGACTTCCTAACGGGACGATAATGGAGTTCGGAAAGACGTATCTGGTCGAGCTCACCCCCGAAATAAAAGACCTGCTCGTGAAAGGAATACTGATGGGTGGAGGGAAAACAAGATGATTAAAATATTTTGTCCGGTGTGTGAGACTGAATCGGAGATAGACGAACTTGAGATCAGGATCGCTTGTCGGTTTGCTAACGATGACAACGTCCTGATAAGCTGCAAGAACTGCTGCAGAGTGCTCAGGATCGATATCGATGGGAATACGTTCCCTCAGAAAATGCAGGAGATCATTGATAACGATGATTGGTTACCGTGCGCCCCGTTCCTCGATCCGGAAGTCCTCAAGATGCCTTCAGGTGTCATAGACTACAACGGACTTAAGTTATATAAGTCTGGCTCAGGAGACGAGGGACTTACCAAGCGCGATTACATGACGAAGTGCGGGATAGATCCTGAGTGCATGTTAAAGAAGATGAGAAAGTCACCAGAGCCGCTTAAGGTTGGAAAGTTCTAAAGGAAGTGAACAAATATGGAGTACGCAACTCTTTTCACATCTCTGATCGCGCTTGTAATGTCTTTAGGCAGTGTGTACGTCCTTCAGGCTCGCAAGAAGTTCGTCATTGCTATAGGAGAGATCGCTGGTATACTTAAAGAACTCTCCGTGCTACTGATTATGATCAGCGAGGCTCAGGCAGATGATAAAATAACACAGGAAGAGCTTGACAGGATCGTCATGCAGGCGAAAGAACTCCAGAAAGGGGTAGCGGCATTCAAATCGTGGCTAGACTGGTGAGCTTATGCCGCTCGAAGAAGAGCTGGCGAAATCAGCGATGGGCGATTTCAACGCCATGCTCATTGTCTTTTTGGTGATCACATTGGTGTCCGGCTTCTGGTACATGATCAAGTCTCTCCTGGATCAAAATGCGAAGCACAATCAGGACATTTTGAACAAGATGGAGATCATCGTGCAGACGATCAAAGACTACAAATGCGACACAATGGATATGCTGAAAGCACACGACGAACAGGCACGGTGCATAAAGAACACGCTTGCGGAGCTGAAAACAACATTACAAAACCGTCCATGTATAAAAGACCGGTGATAGAATGATCAGTGAAGAGGACGTGATAATCGCGGTCAACGCTTATACAAATTTCTCGTGTCAAACCAAGGAGGAATATAATGGAAAAATGAACACGACCGCGAACATTCTATACAGCTCGCAGTCTAAGACGCAGTCAAATTTTCAACTACTGTATAAGGTTGCGTCTGAAAAGCTCAACCGAGATGAATCTCTACACGGAATTTTACTGAGCGATGACGAGAGATTGATGGCGCTTGCATACCTGATCGCATATTACCATGAACGTAAATTTAAGGACTGGCACGCATCGAACATAAAATCCGGTGATGATTCCGTAACCAAATCTGGGTCTGGATATTTAGCATCGTATAACGAAGTCATACTCAATGCTGTTATGAAGTCGAATGGCATCGTTGATAGCGATCTTAAATTAGAACGACATGTTGATTACGAAAATTATCCGAACAACTTTAGAATAACACAGATGAAAGACGAGGAAATAATACTATCCGAGTGATAAAATGATCGGCGGAGCGTATCACATTTTCAAGTTCACCGAACGTGACAACAAGGTCTTTGATGGATACGCGGATCGTTCTATAAAGATATCTCATCAGTTAATAAAACCGTCGTACATTAAAATCGTGTCCAGTGAAACTGATGAAGAGTTCACCATGAAGATAAGCGGGCTGAATGGTACTCAGGAAATTGAGGAAGACGTCTTAATCGAGGGGGCGTGCGCAGTAACATCCGTCAATGAGTTCACTGAGCTCACTTCGATCACCATGTTTGATTACAACATATGGAGAGATTACACACCAATCACCTGGGGAGATCTGAGTTCGCGAACCTGGGAAGATGTTTTTTTTGATAAACTAACATCGATTCCGTATCTGGTGATAAGCGCGGTCGATGTGAACGGTCTGCCCTTGTATTGGATGGAGCACGAATTATATTATGGACGTTATGCAATGATAACATCGAATCAGACCGCGATCGATATCTTCAGCCGTGGTCAGGAGTTCAGGCAGCTGATCAAGTGTGTGTTAGATGGAGAAGTTCCTTGTCAAAAAGGACAGACGTTCAGGATCGCGGGGCAGTATGATACGTATGTGATCCTGACAGATCCGCGCTATCGTTTCCGGTTGGGCACTGATACAATCGAACACACAGAATTCTTCGCGGGAGTCAACTATGATGCTCCGCAGGTGGTCTGATGGTAACCGAAATCGGTGATAGATGGGCGAAAGCAATCAAGAAATCGTTTATCATCTGGGTCAAAAATGCAAACATAGATGATTCTCCTCCGTTCATCAGACAGCACTTTGATCCATCGATTTTCATAGAAAGATCGTTCAAAGACGCATATCTCTACCAGAACAAACGGTTGAAAAAGATCGCAACGGTAGAGTTCGCATACGATCTCATAAGTCCGGAAGCGCTGCGCTGGTTGGAACTCTACGCAGGCACGCGTGTTCAGTACATCACATCGCAGACGATGTCGCTGATCCGCGAAGTCACCACGCAGGGCATCTTGAAAGGTCTGACGATGCGCGAACAAGCGATGCTGATCAGAAATTACATCGGACTGCTGCCACAGCACATGAACGCGCTGGAGCGCTACAAACAGAAATTGATGGATAAGGGGATCGACGTCGAAGACGTCTCTGAGTTGATAAACAAGCGCAAAAACAAGTTGCTAATGTGGAGAGCAGAGACGATCGCGCTGACTGAAGGACATACCGCTGCAAATGAAGGTCTCAGGAAGGCAAACGAGGACGCCGTCATTCGCGGAGTCATAGATCCTGCGAAATATAAACGGCAGTGGCTGGTGACACCTGATGAAAGGTTATGCCCGTACTGTATGAACATGAGCAAAACGCAGGCTGATTTACCAAATGGGGCGTTCCCGGATGGATCGCGCGGCCCACCAAAACATCCACGGTGCAGATGTACTGAAATCCTGGTGAAAGTATGACGAAAGTTAAAGTCGAATGGAAAAGGCAGTGGGGCGAGGCCACACAGCGCAAGGCCCTTGACGGTATGGAGGAGTGGGCACGTGTTCTGTGGCTTTCGCAGGCGAAATCCGATTGCCCAGTTGACAAAGGCACGATGCGGAATTCGCTAACCGTGGAGCGATCTGACGCGGAGAAGTGTATATACTGCGGCGGTGGAGGAGCCGCAAAGAAGTACATCAAACGTCAGGAACTTGATAGATCTCTGCAGCACAAAGTGGGCAAAGCCGGTTTCATTCGGGATAGCGTGCTCATACACCTGAATAAATTACCTAGTTATATTAAAAACAAAGTCGGTGGATAAGTATGTTACTCATGGAAAATGTGGCGGAAGTGCTGAGCAGTTTTTCTCAACGATACACCATACGCACATATACTCCTGATCCAACTTCAGACAAACAGATCCTCATCATAAAGGGAGGAGGAAGACAGATCAAGGGGCTCGATGGCAGCGTGCAGTACACGACGATGCAGATCCAGGTCTTACACAAAGACAAACGCACCGCTGAAATATCCATGGAGAACATCATAAATGTGTTAGATGGCAACACGTCCATAAAGGGCGTGGAAGTCTGCCACTGGTTAGGCGATACGAATTATTGGACGACTGATAACGGTATGCACTGTTTTGCGTCCGAATTCGTATTGATTTATGGAAGGTAATGTTAATAAAATTAAGAGGTGAATAAAATGGTAACACCAACCGCAGCATATAAGGGAGCTCTTTATATCAGTTCGACCGAGATAAAGGGCGTAACAAATGTGAGGCTAACAGACAAGGATAACACGGTGGACATAACCGCGCTCGATGATACAGCGCGCATAAAGTTCCCCACGATCCAGGACTGGTCGCTGTCGTTTGATCTCGTGGCAGTCGACCGGACTGATAGCGGGCAGCTCGCGCTGTTCAATGCGAAAGCAAATCAGACAAAGTCAACGTTTAAGTTGACACTTGATGCATCCGGTACACACTACTACAGTGGCGACGGGTATGTCGAGTCGATTGATATATCTGCGAGCGCTGATGATGTGATCAAGGCGTCTGTGAGCGTAGTCCCCGCTGGATCGCTAACGTACATATGAGCTCACTGAGCTCATTTTATTTTTTGGAGTGATATAAATGGTCACGCCTATCACTGGTGTGGATGTTGTCATAAAGTACACAGAACTCACATCAACATCGATGACAAATGAGCAGATGAGCGTAGTTAATGACGAGTTCCCGGGCGTAACGAACTACACGGTGTACAGGATCACAAACAGCCTGAAGAGGTATCTGGACGATTCAGTCGTCCCAACATTTCAAAAATCGTTAAACGGTACGGACTGGACTACCATACCGTCATCAGACATCGAAGAGATCCAGTATCCTGGAGGCCGACTGGTATTGAAATCTCCGCTGAACGCGGATTATTATGTGAAGTGTTCGTCTGGGAAATATTTCAGCACGCTGAAGGATATCATATACGCTAAGGCGATCAAGGTCTCGTGGAAGAACGATACATCTGATGTTACGGTGTTCACAAACAACGCCCGTGTAAAGTATCCGGTGCTCGATGACTGGAGCGCGACGATAGACACCTTCGTGGCGATGGACGAGCTGGGAGACTTTCCACAGTTAGACAACTTGAAAGCGCTGCGCGGCCAGAAGGTAGTTGTCGTATTTTACTTAGACGAATCAAACGACTTCAAGCTCGAGGGGTATGGATATCTCGAAGGCGCCGATATCAATATGTCGCCAGGTGATGTAATCCAGCAACCGATATCGATCGTGGGTAGTGGTAAGCTTTATATGCGATTAGTGTGAATTTTATTACGGTGATAAAATGTTCGTACCGATAATGATCGGAGAGCTTCAGTACAGAATACGATTCCCGACCAGAGTACAGATCGACATTGAAAAGAACGCAGGAGAATTTTTATTCGGTAATAAAGATCTCAAGGTAACGGTCTTTGATCTCCTGACGCATATCGGATCCACGTTTGTACAGTCGTATTTGTTATGGAAGGGATTAACGTGGGAACATCCGGAGATGACGTTTGAGGAGGCATGTGCGCTCAGGGACGCTTATATCTCCGCGGGCGAGCTCGACAGCGGCGAAAAGCTTACGAAGTTGACTGAAGCGCTCAGTGAGGCTATTCTGATCTCGTATGGAATCGACCCAAAAAAGATGAAGGAGTCCAGGACGAAGACGGGCAACCGTGGGACTGGACAGTAGCGTATGAAATCAGTATTGGTCAGCTTAATTTATCTCCTTCTGAATTTTTTGAGCTCACACCTCATGAGATCAATCTGAAGATTAAAACACATCAGACAAATATTGAAAATTCTTATGTAAGGTTGCATGCGTTAGGTATGTTGGTGTCGCTGGGTGTGAATTCTCCGAAAGACTATCCGAAGCTTGATAAATTTTTACCGAAGTCAAGCACTGTTAAGAAAATTTCCGAAGGACAAAAGGCGTACCTGAAGGATCGGGCAGCAATGCGAACAAAATCAAATAAAGAGGGTGATTAAAATACCAGGCGAGCAGGTCGCGGCTGCATATGCCAAGCTGTCATTAGACGCGGCGGAATTTCTCAGTGGTCTAAATTCCGCGGAATCCAGATTCAAATCTTTTGCCAGTAATGTCGAGAGTACAGGATCGAAGTTAGGCGCAGTGCTTTCTACGCTCGGAAAGGGGATGGTCGCGGGGATAGCTGCAGCGGGCACCGCTACACTTGGCAGTGTCAAAGCGTTTGCAGATTTTGAAAAGGGTCTCGCAAGTGTATCAAAAACCACTGGCATGACGGGAAAGGATCTCGAAGCACTGGGAGAATCCTTAAGAGATTTAGCCCGACAGGGTCCCGTCACCGTCACCGAGCTGGAAAAAATCGCAGCGACAGCGGGTTCGCTTGGTGTCGGCGCACAGAAGATGGCGGCTGGAGACATAGCTGGAGCGCGTGCTGAGATCATGGACTTTACGAAGACGATCTCGGACATGGCTGTCGCGTTTGATATGACTGCGGACGCTGTCGCTCCAATGGTCGCATCGATCGCAAACGTCTATAAATTACCAACAAATGAGCTGGCGTTGTTTGGCAGTCAGGTGAACGCTCTTGAAAACTCGATGAACGCAACTGCTCCACAGATCCTGGAGTTCGTCAATGCGTTCGGCGGCACTGCTGCGATGTTTGGAGAAAGTGCGGTGAAGACGGCTGCGTTCGGCGCTGTGTTGAATTCGCTTGGCATAAACGGAGCGGAAGCGGCAACTCAGATACGCTCCGGTCTGCTGCAACTGTTACAGTCATATGAAGTCAGCGAGAGCGCCGTTAAAAAGTACGCAAAGGAACATAATGTCTCAATGGAGCAGGCAGCCGAAGCGCTCAAAATCAATCAGAAAAATGTAGAGAAGTTAGCTCAGGTCATGGGCGTCTCCGCTGATGAAATTCGTGATCGACTGAATAAAGATCTGTATGGAACACTTGTCTGGATTGGATCAAAGCTGAAGGACATTCAGGGGGATACTGAAGCTGCCGCGATCGTTTCTCAGATATTCGGCACGTATGGTTATCAGGCGATGATGAAAATCGGTGAAGGCGCCGAACAATACGATTTCGCGCTGAAGCAGATCCAGGTCGACTCAAAGGGACTTGAGCGAGAGGCTTCGGTCATGGCGAACACCATCAGCGGACAGTGGGCACGTCTCAAAAATAATGTGAGAGATGTTGCAATTGAGATCGGCAAAACTGCGTCGGGTCCCGTTCGCGATTTTCTGGCGCTTATAAACGATCAGGCGATTCCAGCCGTCAAGGATTTTTTCAAAGCGCTTGCGTCGGGAGACTGGAATAAAGTATTCGATATGATAAAATCAACGGCATCGACCGCGTTCGAAGAAGTCAAGCGCATTGCCACTACCGTGATCGACACCATAAAGAATACGGATTGGGACGCGATCTGGAGCGGTCTGAAATCGACTGCGGCGACAGCGTGGGATGGTGTAAAATCGCTGGCGACTGATGCGATAAATGCACTGCGCAATGTTGATTGGAGCGCAGTTTGGAGCAGTTTAAAGTCGACTGCACAGTCCGCATGGGACGGTGTAAAATCAATCGCGATGACCACAATCGATACACTGAGTAACGTTGACTGGGGGAAGCTATGGAGCACTTTAAAGTCGAGCGCGGTAACCGCCTGGGAAGGCGTGAAGTCCACTGCGCAGACCGTAATCGATACACTGTCTCAAACTGACTGGAGTAAAATTTTCAGCACTTTGAAGACAGCGGCAACGACCGCGTTCAACGAAGTCGTTCAGATCGGATCGGGTATATGGTCTGAAATATCTAAGACAGTTAACAGCGTGAACTGGTCTGACATTGGTAAGAAGATTGGCGGTCTCGTCAAGAAGGGATTTGAAGAGGTAGCGAAGCTGAACGATTCTCTGCAGAATGATTTAAATCAGGCAATACAGCAGGGCAAGTTCGAGGACATGGGCGCCAATCTTGGCAAAGCGCTCAGAGGTGGACTGGAGAAGATTTTATCTCTGAAAGGGGAAGGCGGCGGACTTTTTGGAATGATTAAAGGAGTTCTGGGGGAAGCCGCGCAGTGGTTTAATTTGGGATACAACGCCGCGGTAGACTTTCTTAGAGGGTTCGTATCTCAGATAGCACTTCCAATATATGATTCGATTGTTACGCCCGTCATTAACGCTATCAAATCTGTGTTATCATATTTAGGAGGACTGCCTGTTGTTGGTGGGTACTTTGAAGAAGCGGCATCAAGAGCAGAGGAGTACCGTGATCAGGGCAGAGAAAATATAAAATCGTGGTCAGAAGAAGTCGCGAAATCTGGACGATATAGTGGTGCTACCCCCACGCTCCCAACATATACCAGCAGTTATGTTACGCCCGCTAGCAGTTATGTTACGCCCGCTGGACCAACCACAGTCAGTGCTACGCGTAATTTAAATGTGATCACAGGTACGACATACACCGGAGAAAAATACGAGTACAAACTGACTGGAGATACTTTTAAAGACGCTTTAAATTTGATAAAGACCGGTCTGAAACCAGAGCAGGCATGGGCGCTGGCAGGCGGCGGGTCGACTAAAGGCAAAGATTGGGATAAATTCATAGCAATGGCCATACCGGTATACAGAGCAACTGAGGAAGAGCGCAAAAAATACGAAGAAGAACAGGCGATGAAAAAGGCCGAAGAGGAGAAAAAAGCAGCTGAAGAGGCCGCAAAAACAACTACAGACGCTGCAGAAGATGCTGCGAAAACCACCACGGAAGCCGCGGAGGAAGAGGCCAAAACAGAACAGACCAGTGCACAAAACGCTGCTCAAGTGCAGCAGAACGCTGCTCAGAATTTCGCTCAGAAGGCGATGGCCGCCGCAGAAGAGTACAGACAGAAAACGCTCGCAGCAGGCAATTCTGTGGTCGGCGCGGCACAGTACGCTGAGACCTCTCTGAAGCTGGGCGCTGAAGTCGGTGGGAAGTTCATCACGAATGCTGGACAGGCTGTAGTCGTATCGTTTGACACTGCGACCAACAAGTTCCAGGCGAACGTCGGGTCAGTCGGTACATCGTTGAAGCAGTCGGGCGATTACAATCTGATAAAAGCACAGGAAATGGGCGCGGTTATCACCAATTCCGGTAGCGATACCGGATCGAAGTTGAGCATGGGCGGATCGTCCGCATATTCGAGTTTGCTGTCAGGCGGCACAACCGCGATGAGCTATCTGTCCGCCGGCGGCGCATCTGTCTACCAGAAGCTCGCATCAATTCCAGACATTGGTGTGAAAATTGCAACTGCTGCGGATTATTTCGCCAGTAAAGTTGTCAGTGCAGCGATATCAGCAGCGTCCGCGATATCACATGCGGTGAGCGGTCGTTCAATCGGCGGGGCACTAGGCACCCCAATTCGGTATGCGGAAGGCGGTATCGTATCATCCCCGATCGTAGGACTGATAGGGGAGGCCGGAGCGGAGGCTATCGTTCCACTGAAAGATCGAAAAGCAGGATGGAATGTCCTTAGAAAAATTCTGCCGTTGTTTGGGATAAGACCGTTCGCGGAAGGCGGTATTATTGGAGCTGCTGAAGGTTCTACAGGAAGTGAAACAATATCAGCGAGCTTCCAGATCTCTTATCTAGATCAAGCAGCAGCAGTATTCGGTTCAAAACTTCGATACATGTTAAATTACTTCAGAAAGACGATGGACTTAATCCGACTCGATTCCATAAAGAAGTGGAGAGACATCATCGATTCTAGTACGAAAGTATGGAATGAATTTATTACATCCGTATCACAAAAGTCAATTGAGTTCAGAATGGTAGTCGGTAAAGCATTCTACGATACAGCAACCAGCTTAATTGCTACGATAACTGCAGCGAGTATCGAGCTATCTGGAAGATTTGATCTCATGATGACATCATTCAAAGAATCTTCTCAGAGTACTTTTAACATGTTGAACTCGATGTTTGAATCTTTTAAGAACGATATTCTACCCGCATTTATAAACGGATGGCAGTCGTCACTTGACACAATGAAGACATCCATGTCCACGACCGTAACACAAATCACACAAATGTTGAATCAGATCGCACAGGCATTGACACAACTGACCGGTCGACAGTACACCATCAACGTCGGAGCGACCGGTGGTGGGTATGGAGGGGGCGGTGGCGGAGGAACTGTGAATTCCTATGGCGGAAGTCAACTCTATGCAGAGAACGCTTTCGCTGAGATCGGAGGGATCTGTCAGGTCGATATCAGCGGAATGACACCAGGACTCATACAGTCATTATATTCAAGTGGCGCATGGAAACCAAATGAGTACCCACTGTCTCAACAAATTTATCAATCGATTTTAGGATCACTTGGACAGCCGTCCGGAGGGGCTACAGGATCTGCACAAAACTGGTCGGTATCTGGAAATACTGTGAACTATTCAAACATTGCATCAAATGTATTATCAGCTGCTACAAAAGGTATATCGAAACCGGCAAGTACCAGCGGAGCTGCATCATCAATTTGGTCAGCTGTGACAAAAACTTCAAGCGGTATGCAAATAGGATCAACATCGACAAAATCCGTAGTAAAGCTTGGTAAATATCAGCATGGAGGGCTCGCATTAACTCCACAGATCGCAATGATCGCAGAAAGCGGACCGGAAGCAATCATCCCTATTGAAAAATTATCGAAGTTAAGCGGAGAAGATAATATCATTGTCAATTTATATATGGATGGTCATAAGATAAGTGATGCAGTCATGAATCGAGCAGCGAGAACCCTGAAGTCAAGAGGGATCAAGATATGATCTTACCGCAACGTGGTAATACGACATGGTCAGACGTCCAAACGAGAACGTGGTCTGATGCGCTATTGTATTTGTGGCAGGAAAGGCCTCCTAAAATTTTTATTCCTGATGAATACGGACAGATCATAGATATCGCGGATCATGTACAGTCTCTATCGATCTCTGATGATATTAATCATCGATCTTCTGCGACCATTCGCATAATTGATGATGATAATTCATTTGGACATATTGTAACAGGAATGAACGTTTCTGTAGAGTATAATGGAGATTTAATTTTCGCTGGGATTTGTACCAGTGTACGAAAGACATATCTCGGTGGATTCAATGATCCGATTCAAATCGAGCTTGATTGTGCGGATTATACTCTGCTAGTAGCTCGGAGGATTGGACGATTCAGTTCAGACGAACCGATCACATGTGGAGAAATTGTAGAGAATATCTACAATACATATCTCGTCGATGAGGGACTGGAGATAGGACGGATCGATCCTGGTGAAGAAATCCCAGTCGCAACGTTTCAGATGAAATCCATATCGGAGATATTTGATACTCTCGCAGAAATTTCCGGATATATTTGGTTCGTAGATTACGATCGAAAATTATACTTCATTGATCGAATGGCATACTCCTCAGATTGGGATATTGATGAGACCACTCAAGGAGTAATGTCATTTGAATTGATCGAAGGAAACTCTCAATACAGAAATGTACAATATGTGACAGGTACGAAGGTACGTACTCAAGAACTTACAGAGTATTTCAAGGGAGATGGTAAACAAAAATCATTCGCGATCGGTTATCCGGTCGCTGTTGAACCAACCATCTATGTCAACGATGAACTTCAATCCGTCGGATATAAAGGACAAGAGAATGAACTCATCGATTGGTATTGGTCACCAGGAGATCCCGTTATCACACAACGAAATGATGCACCTACTTTATCAGATTCTGATGTCCTGAGGATCGATTATATTGGAACATTTCAATTAATTGTTAAAGTCAAACGTGCCTCAGAGATCACGAAGTGCAAACTCAGAGAGACCTTCGGGACCGGACAGTATGAAAGTATTGAGTATGATGTGAATGCATCAGATTATGATCAGGCTAAATTATTCACTGAAGGTCTTCTTGATGAATATGGTACGGTTGGATACTCTGTTAACTATAAGACTATCAGAAATATAACATCTGGACTGATCCAGAACATAAACCTGCCATCAATGAATATAAATGCTGATTTCTTGGTAACGTCTGTTCGTATAACTTATGAAGAAAATATGATGGTATATGAAGTAGATGCGATCAGCGGACCGCTGGATCCGTCCTGGGAGGATATTTTCTGTGATATCGCTAAACGAGCTCATCAGAAATTCGTCTCAGAAATTAGCGAATCGGAAACCGTGCGAGGCGTGTACGAATTTGAGAAAACCTGGTCGTATGATGAGTCACCAAATATATTTAGATACACTTATGCAGACGGATCGACCACGCCATCCGATACATACTTCCCATGCTTCGCAGACGGAGATCGTGTTATATATTGTGCAGTTTATAGGAACGGAGTAGAAATCTTTAGAAAGCCATTTACCTTAGAAGAGATCTATGGTAATACTATACATTCGATATGTATCATAGATGCATCCGAAGCTATTGGACAGATATCACACATTGGGATATGGGGAGGAGATTCAGCGCAAAATGTACTTGGGACAGGAATAGAACTCGCAAAATTTGAATTCATTTACACGAAATCCTCATTAGAGTCTTTGCAGATCGATGTTTATAATATAAGAGGATGGTGATATGGCGTACACTAAAACAGTCTGGACAGAATACGGTATGACCACTTCACAAAAAGTCAGCGCTCTGAACAACATGGAGACGCAGTATGATGAGATGATTAGTGAATTCAATGCGCATAATCATCTCAATACATATTACACAAAATCACAGATGAACTCGAAATATTATCACGCGAATAATGATGGCAGTGGTAGCGGATTCGTCGCAGAAACTTTAGACGGTTATACTGCTGAACAAATCATAAATGCGAGTGTTCCATCTGGGGTCATTGCAGTGTGGTACGGTGATGCAGGCAGCGTACCAAATGGCTGGGTCGTATGCAACGGTAGCAATGGTACTCCAGATCTGCGGAATCGATTTGTAGTAGGTGCAGGAGGATCTTATACACAGGGCACTACTGGTGGATCGAAAAACGTAACACCAACATGCACGTTCACCTCTGGGGCACATACATTAACAGATGCTGAGCTTCCATCGCATACACATTCATACTATGATAAGAAAAACGACACCAGAAAGGTGGGTGGTCCACACTGGGCGATGTCTACAATCTCAGATGTTTCTAGAACAACATATTACACATGTTCATCTTCCGAAACTTATTCTGGAAGTAGAACCGCGCATTCTCATGAGAATTCGTATCTGACTATAACACAAATGGACATCAGACCGCCATGGAAAGCTTTATTATATATAATGAAGGTGTGAAAATGTATACGAAATATGTATGGACATCCGGATCTAAATTAACGGCTGAACTTCTGAATCATTTAGAAACACAATACGATGAATTTATGAGCATACTATCGACGCATAATCATGATACATCTTATTACACGAAACAGGAATCTGATGCGAAATATTTCCACACTGGACATATGGGATATGGCAGTGGTGCAGATGCCGATCTTTTAGACGGTTATCATTTATCTCAGATACTTGGAGATGTTCTTCCGGTTGGATCAATCGTAATCTGGAAAGGCACGGCAGGCACAATCCCAAGCGGCTGGGCGATATGTGATGGTTCAAATGGGACTCCGGATTTGAGAGATCGATTTGTGATGGGAGGTACGCTCAGCCAGATTGGCGGGACTGGTGGAAGATCGACTATAACTGATATGGGCGGAACTGTCACAACTTCTGGAACTTCGTTGAGTATCAATCAGATTCCATATCATTATCATAAATATTCAGATTATTATGGAGCTGGCGGACCATATCCACTTACTGGATACTCTGGATTGTCCACGACGGTCACTGATAATGCGCGAACAACTGGCTCGACAGGTTCAGGTTCGGCTCATGACCATGGATCTTTCAGCGTAACTTTCAACAGTTTTTCGAACATTCCTCCGTATTATGCGTTGTATTATATTAAGAAGGTGAGCTGAATGGTGTACACCAAGACAACCTGGACTTCGACAACTGCTATCACCAGTGAATTATTGAATAATGCTGAAACACAGTATGATGAAGCTTATACTGTTTATTCAGTTCATAATCACGATAGTTCACATTATCTAAAATCTCAATCCGATTCAATATTTTGGAATTCGGATAATGATGGTCATGGATCTGGATGTGATGCAGATCTTCTGTATCATCCGTCTGGAAATAAACATGCATCGGATTTGATAGCAGGAGGAGTACCAAGTGGTCTGATTATTTTATGGAGCGGTCAAAATGTACCAAGCGGATGGGCACTGTGTGATGGATCAAACGGAACCCCTGATCTCAGAAACAGATTTGTAATCGGTGCAGGAGGTGATCACAGTCCTGGACAGATAGGAAGACCGACGCCCGCGGGCACTCAGGAATATCAGATTAAACCAACCGCCACCGTCACAATTGGTTCACACAGTCTGACAATCCAGGAAATTGCACACAGTCATTCGTATAACGATTACACAGCATCTGGAGATACAATGGGGGGTGCCACGGGTTCGCAGGTGTCATACAATACTTATATAGAACGTGATACCGGTTATGCTGGGAATCCGGCTGGTCCAGCAGAAGGTCATACACATTCTGCTTCGTTTGCGGGGAATGATTGTGATGTCAGACCGCCTTACTATATCCTTGCTTATATAATGAAATTGTGAGGTGATTGTATGAAGTATACAGAAAACTACAGTCTGAGAAAACCCGAATATACGGATTATCAAGATATTACAGATCTGAATTATAATGCAGATGTTATAGACGGTTTGCTAAATCAATATTTGACAGAAGACAGACATGATACGACCGATCGGCACACCCCAGGAACAGTAGTGCCCGTCGTGACGTCGATAGGAGATCCTGGTAGTGACTCGAATATCCCGAGTGAGAAAGCCGTAAGGTCGGCTATTACATCTATTACATCTGCGACCGACCATGGCGCGCTTACAGGTCTTGATGACGACGATCACACGCAGTACCTGAACACCACGCGCCATGACGCGACCGATCGGCACACGCCGGGCACGGTGGTGCCTGTTGTGACCTCTGTCGGTAGTCCGGGGTCAAACTCGAATATACCATCTGAGAAGGCGGTGCGCAGCGCGATTAACAACAGGATCCCGGCGGGCACGACTCAGTACTCCATACCGAGATGGAGCGGGTCGAAATGGGAAGAAGCGCCTTTAGTATCACTACAAGACCAAGTTTTCCAACTTACTAAAGAATATACGA